>Ga0256842_1003150_pt1 | contig 11181 bp, 14 predicted proteins | sample 4559240metaG_FD_185973 | JGI IMG/M metagenome (GOLD analysis project Ga0256842, IMG submission 185973) | Hydrothermal vent microbial communities from Guaymas Basin, Mexico - 4559-240 | ecosystem: Environmental > Aquatic > Marine > Hydrothermal vents | place: Mexico: Guaymas Basin | collected...
TGCATCTGCCGGTTTTGTTGATTTGCATGCCCATTTAAGAGATCCGGGTTTTACAAGCAAAGAAACCGTAGAAACAGGTTTAAAGGCTGCCGTTAAGGGTGGTTTTACAAGCGTATGTTGCATGCCGAACACAAATCCGGTTATAGATAATGTGCAGACTGTGGAGTATATCAAAAATAAAGCGGACAACCTTTCGATATGTGATTTGTATCCTATAGGTTCGATAAGTAGAGGCGAAAAGGGTGAAAGTTTAAGTGATATGCTCTCTTTGAAGAAAGCGGGTTGTGTTGCTTTTAGTGACGACGGAAGACCGGTTATGGATGGTGAACTCTTAAGAAAAGCATTAATATACACTGAAGATTTAAATATTCCTCTATCGCTTCACGAAGAAGATGTTAATATAAGTAAAGACGGTGTTGTGAACGACTGTAAAATGGCATTTCAGCTTGGACTTAGCGGGATTCCAAATGTTTCGGAATCAAGCATAATAGCAAGGGATATAGAAATATTAAAAAGCACAAAGGGCAGGCTTCACATCTGCCATGTAAGCACAAAAGAGTCTCTAAAGGTTATAGAAAATGCAAAGTATAATAATGCAAATATAACATTTGAGGTTACACCTCACCACTTGTCGTTAACAGACAGTGAAATAGATAACTATAATACATTTGCCAAGGTTAATCCGCCATTGAGAAGTGGGGATGATTTAAAAGCCGTTCATAGTGCTTTTGCGGAGGGCTTGGTGGATGCAATTGCAACAGATCATGCTCCTCACGAAGAAGATTTAAAAAAATGCACTATGCAAAATGCCGCATTCGGAATAAGCGGATTTGAAACTGCATTCAGCGTAGTAAATACATATCTTGTCGAAAAAGGAATTATAAGCCTATTCGAAGCAATTAGCCTTATGACAAATAGACCGTCTAAAATTTTTAACTTAAAAAGCGGAAGTTTAAACGAAGGAGAATGGGCAAATATTGTATTAATAGACAGACAAAAAGAATATGTTGTGGACAGATTTAAATTTGTTTCAAAAGGGAAAAATACCCCGTATCATAATAAAAAACTAAAAGGCGTTGTTGTTAAAACTTTTTACAGAGGCAAAGAAGTCTTTTCAGGAGAATAAAATGGCTTTATTTAAAAGAAAAAAGAAGGAAGAAAACAAGTGGGTAAAATGTAAAAACTGCTCGGAAACATTTTATGTTGAAGAACTTGAGCAAAATCATTGGATTTGTCCTAACTGTTCAAGTTACTTTAGGATTTCAGCTGCAAACAGGATTAAGATAACGGTTGACGAGGGAACCTTTAAAGAATTTGACACAAGAATGACAACAAAAGACCCTTTGGAATTTTCGGATTTAAAACCATATAAAGACAGATTGAAAGAAGCAATAGCAAAAACGAAGAGAAAAGAGGCTGTTGTTAACGGGGTTTGCAAAATAGATAATGAACCCTGTGTTTTAAGCGTTATGGATTTTTCATTTTTAGGCGGTTCTATGGGATATGCAACAGGTGAAAAACTCGTAAGGGCAGTGGAAAAAGCGATGAAATTAAAAATAGGACTTGTTATAATAAGTGCATCCGGTGGAGCAAGAATGCAGGAGGGAATACTCTCTCTTATGCAAATGGAAAGGGTTTCTGCGGCACTATCTATGTTATCCAAAAAAGGTTTGCCCTACATATCATTTTTAACAGACCCTACAACAGGAGGGGTTGCTGCAAGTTTTTCTATGCTTGGTGATATTATAATGGCTGAGCCTAATGCCTTGATAGGTTTTGCAGGTCCAAGAGTAATAGAGCAGACAATAGGGCGCGGTCTGCCGGAGGGGTTTCAAAGGTCAGAATTTTTACTTGAAAAAGGATTTATTGATGTAATAGTGGAAAGAAAGGATGTCCCTAAATATATAGGTAAATTCTTAAGATTTTTTTCGGAAAATGTAAAAAAATGAAACCTACTATCCTCGTAATTTTAGACGGTATAGGGTATAGAGAAGAGAAATTTGGCAATGCTTTTTTATCTGCAAAAAAACCTAATTTCGACGGGATTGTAAAAAAGCACGGCTTTACCCTGCTCGATGCTTCCGGCTATTCGGTAGGCTTGCCAGATGGTCAGATGGGAAATTCCGAAGTGGGGCATATGACCATAGGAAGCGGCAGAATAATTTATCAAGACCTTGTAAAGATAGATAAATCGATAGAAGATAACTCTTTTTTTAATAATAATGTCCTTAAAGGTGCAATAGATGTATCAAAAAACCATAAGTTGCATCTCTTCGGACTTTTGTCAGACGGCGGAGTGCACAGCCATATAAATCATCTTAAGGCTTTAATAAAAATGGCAAAGGAAAACGGTTTAAAAAATGTTTATATACATAATTTTTTAGACGGAAGGGATACGCCGCCTACAAGTGGTATTGAATATTTAAAAGAACTTGAATCTTTCACAGAGAGCATAAATTTTGGGATAATATCCACAATTATAGGAAGATTTTATGCTATGGATAGAGATAAGAGATGGGACAGGGTTCAAAAAGCGTACGATATGCTTGTATTTGGTAAAGGCAACATTATTCAAGGCATTAAAGATGTAGAGGCTTTTTATCAAAAAGGAATAACGGATGAGTTTATGGAGCCTCTAATTTTAAACAAAGAGTCTGTTGTCGAAGATGGAGACTCTATAATTTTCTATAATTTTAGAGCCGATAGAGCACGGGAATTGACAAGGGCTTTTATTGATAAAGATTTTGATTATTTTGAAAGAAAGCCTATAAAGGTAAATTATACGAGTTTTACAGAATATGAGAAAAGTTTTAATATACCGGTTGCGTTTAAAAAAGTAGATGTCAAAAATGTTCTTGCAGAGGTTATAAGCAATTTAAATTTAAAACAGCTTCATATAGCGGAAACAGAAAAATATGCGCATGTAACATTCTTTTTTAACGGTGGCAAGGAGAAGCCGTTTGATAATGAAGATAGAATTATTGTGCAGTCTCCAAAGGTTAAAACCTACGATTTAAAACCTGAAATGAGTGCTTATGAAATAACGGATAAGATTATGGATGCGCTGAATAAAAAAAGGTATGATTTTATAGTTGTAAACTATGCAAATGGAGATATGGTAGGCCATACGGCTATTGCAGATGCATGTAAAAAAGCCGTTGAAAGTGTAGATGAGTGTCTTGGAAAGGTTTATCACAAAACTATGGAACAAGATGGAAATATTATAATCACTGCAGACCACGGAAATATAGAAGAGATTAAAGATAAGGATTCAAATCCCGTTACATCCCACTCACTTAATCCCGTGTATTGTATTGTCGCATCAAATAATAAGAAATACAGCTTAAGGAATAGGGGCGGACTGTACGATATAGCTCCAACGGTTTTAGACCTTATGGGAATAAAAAAACCTGTTGAAATGACAGGGACTTCTTTAATCAATGGCTGATGATTTTGATGTAGGCAAAATTAGTAGAACCAAAAAGTCCCCGGAAATAAGGATATTGCCTCCCTTTGTTTTTTATCGTAAACAGGACAAAGAAGAAAAAAAACGGCAAGAAAAGAGACGAAAAAATAAATTTAAAGAAGATTTTATCAAACATTTCAAGTTGGATAAAAATAAATTTATAATAAATATAGTGAAAATAGACGAAAAGTGGTACCTTGAAATATACAATAAGGCAACCAAAAACAGATTTTATCAAGACTATTTTACGATATGCAATATACTTGACTTAAACTGCAAACTTCCTAAAATAATCGGGGCGAATATTGATAAAAAAGTTTAAGGGGAAATTATTGTGGATAAGGTTTTTGTAACAAGAAGGATACCTCAGGCCGGAGTTGATATATTAGAAAAATATTTTAAGGTTGAGGTTAACGGCGAGGAAAGAAATTTATCAAAAGATGAAATAATTGAAAATATAAAAGATACATTTGGTATTGTAACTATGGTAAGCGATAAAATAGATAAAGAGGTTATGGATAGTGCTGAAAACCTAAAAATTATAGCAAACTACGGTGTAGGGATAAATAATGTCGATATAGATTACGCCACAAGGAAAAAGATACTCTTTACGAATACGCCAGGTGTTCTAACCCAGGCTACTGCTGAATTGGCATGGGGCTTAATTATGGCGGTTGCAAGAAATATAGTGCAGGCTGATAAATTTACAAGGAGCGGTGAATTTACGGGCTTTTCACCAACTTTGATGCTTGGTAAAGAATTTTACAGCTCAACCATAGGCATAATAGGAATGGGCAGAATAGGTTCATCCATTGCCAGAATGGCAAGATACGGTTTTAATATGAATGTGCTGTATTATAATAGAAGTAAAAGCGAAAAAGAATTGGTAGTGGATGCAAAGAGAGTGCAGCTTGATGAACTTTTATCCGTAAGTGATATAGTTGTTGTTTCTGCACCACTAAATAGCGAAAGCAAACATTTAATTAATAAAGAAAAGTTTGAACTTATGAAAAACGATGCACTGTTTATAAATGTAGCAAGGGGAGAGGTAGTGGATACGGATGATTTAATCTATGCCCTTGAAAATAATATAATCGGTGGAGCGGGATTGGATGTATATGAAAATGAGCCGGATTTTGATACAAGACTCGCAGGGTTTAAAAACTGCACTCTTTTGCCTCATATAGGCTCTGCTACCGTAGAAACAAGAGAAAAAATGTCAAAAATAGTTGCAAACAACATAGTATCTGTATATAAAGGTAGATGTCCTGACTACACTGTGAATGGAGGAGATTTATGCCCTGCAAAAAATTAAAAATTACAGGAGTAGTTCAAAATGTAGGTTATAGAGCGTGGGCGAAAAGATTATCTTCTTATGTTGGTGTTAAGGGTTATGTGCGTAATATGCCGGATAAAAGCGTCGAAATGGTGGTATGTGGAGCAGATAATCTGGTAACTGTTATGATTAATGCCGCAAAGAAAGGTCCTGCAACCGCAGTTGTTAAGAATGTTGAGGTTGAAGATGTAGATTATGATGTTAAAAATGACGAGGAGTTTAAAATATGGATATAGAAAAAGTTAACGATATACTTCAAAATGGTATTGAACACTTTTTAAGCGGGAAGTTCGAAACGGCAGGTATGTATTTTTCTTTGGTTTTATCCGAAGAAGCTGATAATGATGTTGCTAAATTCGGAGTTATGTGCATAGACGCCATAGATGACGGAATGATTGAAGCACGCGATATGTTTAATATTTATATTTTTTTACCTGAGGATCAAAAAAAATCTATGCTCAATACTTTTGATAAATACCAATCAAGTGAACTGTATGATAGTTCTATTTCCGATTATATTTACGATATGATGAATCAATATGGGTCTTCAAACGATATATACAATCGGAGCTACAACAGTATAGAAGAGCTCTTGTCGGAATTTACATCAGATATTAAAAGTGACCCTGAATCGTACGATTCGGATTTTTTACTTGGTAAAATGTATGAAAAATTGGGAGATTACGAGAAAGCAATAGATTATTTAACAAGAGCTTTTAGAACTAAGCCGTTTGATACAAAGCTTCAAAACGAAATTATGCAGGTAGTAAAGAAAAAAAATGAGGGATAATATTTTAGAAACAATAAAGAATGCGGTTAGAATAGAAGCTGAATCAATAAACAATCTTTACGGCAACTTGAACGATAATTTTACGGAAGCTGTAAATATAATTAATAACTGTAAGGGTAGGGTTATACTCTCAGGCGTAGGTAAATCAGGCTTAATAGGCAAAAAAATTTCATCCACCCTATCAAGTATAGGTGTTCCGTCATTTTTTATTCATCCCACAGATGCCGCTCACGGTGATTTGGGAATGATAACAAAGGACGATGTAGCACTGCTTTTATCAAATTCGGGCAAAACGGAAGAGCTACTTTTCATTTTGCCACTTTTAAAAAGATTTGGCGTGCCAATAATATCAATAGTGGGAAATATTAATTCGGAGATTGCAAAAAGAAGTGATGTGGTGCTTGACGGCTCTGTTGAAAAAGAAGCGTCGTCTATAAGCCTTGTACCTATGTCATCTACCACCGTTGCTCTTGTTATAGGTGATGCACTTGCAGCAGGTTTAATTGTAAAAAACAATTTCCAAGAAGATGATTTTGCTATGTTGCATCCGGGTGGAATAATAGGTAAAAAACTTCTTCTTCGTGTGGAAGATCTTATGCATAAGGGTGACGATGTTCCTTTTGCAGATGAAAATAGCAATTTTAATGATGTTGTGTATGAGATTTCATCAAAAAGACTTGGTGTTGCAATAGTTGCAAAAAACAGAAAACAGCTTGTAGGGGTCATAACAGACGGTGATTTAAGAAGGTCTGTTGAAAAATATTCCGATAAGATTTTTACACTTAAAGCTAAGGATATAATGACAAAGAACCCAAAAACCATAGACAAAAATGCACTTGCGGCAAAAGCCGCTAATATTATGGAACAATATTCGATTACAAGTATCGTTGTTGTAGATAAAAATAGTGAAATAGAGGGTATAATTCACCTTCATGATATTTTGAAAGCCGGTATATTATAATGAAAAATATAAAAGTTATAGTTATGGATGTTGACGGTGTTTTAACCGACGGAAGAATAATTTTGGATGATGACGGTAAAGAGTATAAATTTTTTGATGTAAAAGACGGACACGCAATTCATTTGGCGCTTGATTTGGGAATAAAAATAGCCTGGGTGTCAGGCAGATACTCAAAAGTAACGCAAAAAAGGGCGGAACAGTTAAAGGTAGATTTTGTCTTGCAGAGACAGCACAACAAGCTTAATTCGTTGCAAGAGATTAAAAAACATTTTTCCTGTAGTGAGAAGAATATAGCATACATAGGCGATGATTTAATAGATATACCGCCGATGATAGTATCGGCTTTTTCCGCATCCACTAACGATGCCTGTGATGATGTTAAAAAGGTTTCGGATTATGTGTCACCATACAATGGCGGGAGAGGGGCTGTTAGAGACATACTTGAATATATTTTTAAAAAACAGAATGTGTGGAGCAAAATTTTAGAAAAATATATGCTTCTTGATGAGTATGCTGACATTTAAAAAACTCAGCTTGCTTTTGGGATATTTCACAATTATTTTGCTTTTTGCCGTCTTGATGTTTATCTTCATAGGGTTGGTTAATAAAGAATCGAATATAGACAATAAGATTATATCTATAAAAACAAAAAATTCCGCTCAGTTTCCCGATATGTGGCATATTTCAAAAGACGGGAGCAAGCGCTACAGAATAAAAGCTGTTTCAATGAAAAAGACGAAGGATGGTTCTACGATTTTAAATAGAGCGCAACTTTGGTGTTTTAATAAGAACGACAAGCCTATCTACATAAAAGCCGACAAAGCTACAATATACAAGAATAACGATATATACGCTACCGGTAATGTATATGCGAAAAAAGATGATATAAATATCTATGCAAAAGATGCGCATTGGTATAATATAAAAAAAATTCTACAAAGCTCCCTGCCGTTTAGAGGCTTCTCAAAAAAGTCAAAATTTAAAGGTAAAAAGTTTGTGTACAGCAGTGGAAATAGTAAATTAACTGTTTATGGGGTAAATATATGGATAGAATAAAAACAATAAGGGCTGCAAGTGACAAATCAATATCTCACAGGGCGGCGCTGCTTTCTTCGATTGCAGATGAAAGCGTAATTATAAAAAATTATCTTTTTGCCGAAGATACGGTAAATACACTCAAAACTCTAATGAAGTTAGGGGTTGATGTAAAAACTTTCGGCTCAACAGTAATCATAAATCCAAAAGGTAAATATGCATTCAAAGAACCGGATGAAATCTTAGATGTCGGAAATTCAGGAACGGCTATGCGTCTATTTTCAGGCATTTTGTCCGCTCAGCCCTTTTTATCCGTATTAACCGGTGATGGCTCTTTAATAAAAAGACCTATGATGAGAATTATAGAGCCGCTCACCTCTATGGGTTCAATGATTTTATCAAGGCACAAGGGACTTGCTCCGTTAGCCATATACGGTACAAGGGATTTACTTGGCATAAACTACGATTTGAAGATAGCGAGTGCGCAGGTTAAATCCGCCATTTTGCTTGCAGGGCTTTTTTCAAAAAATGAGGTATGTATAAATGAGCCGGTAAAATCGAGAACACACACGGAAAATATGCTTAAAGCCTTTGGTGTTGATGTTATAGAGGATGGCAATTCAGTCTGTCTCGGGAAAGATAGAGAATTGAAAGGTTCCGTTGAAATTAATGTGCCTGCGGACATATCATCAAGTGCTTTTTTTATGGTTCTAACAGCTTTAAAAAACAATTTCGAGGTTTTATTTAAAGATGTAATTTTAAATAAAACACGCACCGGCATTTTGAATGTATTTTCTCAATGCGGAATCAACTATGAAATCGCAGACAAAAAAATAATAAATAACGAAGAAATTGGAGACATTTTTGTAAAATACAGCAAAAATTTAAAACCCTTTACAATAAATGGGGATTTAGTGCCTTCTTTAATAGATGAAATACCTATTTTATCCATTCTGGGCGTATTCTGTGACGGGGTAAGTACAATAAAAGGTGCTGCGGAACTTAGAAAGAAGGAGAGCGATAGAATAGGCATAATGTGTAGAAATTTGTCTAATCTGGGTGTAAAAATTGAGGAGTTTGACGATGGTTTTAAGATTTATGGCAACCCGAAAATAAGGCTTAATAGTGCCGAAATTGAAACAAATTATGATCATAGAGTTGCTATGAGTTTCTTAATTTTAAAAGCCATTAAGGACATTGATATAACGATAGACGGCATTCAATCCATAAAAACATCTTACCCGGGTTTTTTCGATCATCTCAACTACTTAATGTTTTAGGATTGACTTTTATCTCTCTTTTTGTATAAATATTAATTGCCTTTTGCCCCGATAGCTCAGAAGGATAGAGCACAGGATTCCTAATCCTGGTGCCGCAGGTTCGACTCCTGCTCGGGGCACCACTTAAAAGCCTTTTATGACGCCGTTTAGGGCAGACGCCTTAAGCGGCTTTTTTAGTTTGTGCAGAATGAGTGGACGAATTATGGACGATTTAGGGCGGAGTGGACGGACACTGTTTTAAAAACAGAGTAAGGGTGTGAGTGGTGGTTTTGGAACTATAAACAATGAATTTATTTAAACAGTTCTGAATGTGATCCTATTCTTATCAAAGAGAGAATTTGACTTTTCTGTTCTATCTTGTAGATAAGAATCATGTCAGGCTTTATGTGGCACTCTCTACAGTTAAGAAAATTGCCTATGAGTTTATGGTCTTTGTATTTCTCTTCCAACGGCAAACCTTTTGTAACCTTGTTTAATACGATATAAAGCTTTTCTTTATCGCTTTTTGATAGCTTTTTAAAATCTTTCTTAAATGTTTTGGTTGTAAAAATTTTGTAGGTCATTAGTCTTCCAACGACCCAAACAGTTCATCAACGCTGTTGAAGGTTTCTCCGTCTTTTCTTTCAAGTTCATCTAAGGCTTTGAGGGTTTCTTCGGTTGGTATTTTAATCTCGAAAGGAAAACCGTTATTTAAAACAACCTGATGCAAAAATATGTTAATGCCATCGCTCAAGCTTAAACCATACTGCTTAAATACTGAGTTAGCTTTCTCTTTAGCTTCTCTATCAACTCTAATACTGGTGCTCATTCTGCTCATGGTATTTCTCCTACTTTTTAAAAGAGAATAACTCAATTGTGGTATTTTGTCAATGTCTAAAAGATGGATTTAGGGATATAAGAAAATAAGACAAAATATTCTGAATTATTCTAAATTATATGAAAATAATGCCATTTATATACCTTGTGGCAATAAAAACAAGGTATTTTGGCAATAAAAACAAGGGGGGGTATTACTATATATACGTAGTATATATACAGTAAGGGGGACGGTCTCTTTTTGGATGAGACCGTCCCCCACCTAAGAGAAAGGAGAAAGCTATAGTGAGTCTGAAAAAACAACTAAGAAAAGATAAACTCCCAAGTTTGCTTGATGCTGTGGTTAGGCAGAGCGCAAAGGGAGCGATGATAGATTTTGACGGCGTTGGCTGTGTTTTTGTGCGAGTAAGATATTGTGTTGCTTGCTAAGTCATATAGTATGTTTAATTCTGCAAGCTGTTTTGCAGCATCTTTAAACTTTTTTCTGATGTACCTTTTTGTTCTTTCTGACTTAACAACACCGTATCCTGTTTTTTCGAGTATGGCAAATAGATCTTCGTGCACAGTGTAGAAGGATAAACAATATCTCACAACAGCCCTAACTGTTTCGTATTTTACTTGCAAAATTTTGTCTAACAATGCTGTATATTGACAAGTATATTTTTGCAAGTAGAAAAAGAGAAAAACGAATTTCGGCTCGAGTTCGAATTTGTATTTTTGCGTGTCTGGATTAAAATGATAACGCATTGTTGTAAAAGGTTCTGTCTTGATTGGCTTATCTATATTCTTCGCAGCAAAATAATATGCAACATAAAAGGTTTTTGTAATTTCGTCGAGCTTTTTTGTCAGCCACGCGTAATTTTCGCCTGGGTTTTTCCCGAGCTGTCGCAGAAGAGCATATTTGCTTATGTATGCTGCGTAGGAGTATTCGTTTATCTTTTTTGTGTGGGTAATTATTATGTCTAATATGTCCTTGTGCGCTTGTGTTAGGATATGGTGTATTTGCACAACTTTTATTTTTCCTGAGCCTATTTGTTCGTCAAGAATAACTCGCTCTCTTGTTTTTAAGAATTCTTGGTGGATTGGGTCTGTGTACCTAATGTTTTTTCTGATAAAAAATCTCCAAATGGGCAGGTAATCAGAAGTGGCAAAATACTTGGCGACGATGTGGACTATAATAAGATTCGGTCCTGTTCTGCCAACAATCTTTCTTCATCATATTGTGACAGCTCATCCTATAAGGTTAATACAAAATCTTTTTTCACAGTAGTTTCAGCTGTAGCAAGAAGGTATCACACAGATAGTGGCTTTGTTGTGGTGCAGAGAACTTCTACACACACTAAGGTTGAAAAGAAAAAACACGGACTAAAAACAAAAATCACAGTCAAATACTTCATAGACTCAACACCCGAATACTATATGATAGTCCCGCCCTGGAACCCGGGCGTAAATACTCCGTCTTCCGGCTTTGTAGAAAATGGTATGGGTTACTTAAGG
>Ga0256842_1003151_pt1 | contig 11180 bp, 9 predicted proteins | sample 4559240metaG_FD_185973 | JGI IMG/M metagenome (GOLD analysis project Ga0256842, IMG submission 185973) | Hydrothermal vent microbial communities from Guaymas Basin, Mexico - 4559-240 | ecosystem: Environmental > Aquatic > Marine > Hydrothermal vents | place: Mexico: Guaymas Basin | collected...
ATCCTTTGTGGCCTCCTTGTATATCCTCTCCCTCAATTTCTTGTAGAATTTATGCACTGTTGTGTAGGATAGTTTCAGCTCTTTTGATACCTTTAATGCCGGTATTTCAAGTTCAAATAGCTTTAATAGTAGAAGAAATTTCCCATATGATATCCTTGATCTTTCAAGTATGCTCCCTTTCCTCGGGCTCCATTCTCTTTTACATTTGTAGCATTTGTATGTGCCTCTTCTAACCTTTCCAAAGTGTTTGTTCCCACAATAAGGGCATTCAGTGAATGTTTTCAATACGCCTTTTTCTCTCAGGTATGTTTCTGCTTTTTCTTCATCTGCAGCTATCTTAACAAGAAAGCTTATCTCCATTTTGCCACCCCTTATTTCTTTATTATTTTCTTATGTTTTATTTTACTCACCTGCTGGGGTGGATTCAAGTGTATAATCACCCAAAATTTTTGTTTGTTAATGCGTCTACAATAACTTTCAGCATGTATGGTAAATATGCTTCTGTAAAAAGAGAAACACTGCCAACGAGAAACGCCAGGCTTTCTATCTTCCAGTATTTCGCAAATATCTCCTTATAACACCTATATTTACCTTTCATTCTCCGCCCTCCCAGAGTAAAATTTAATTTGTTTTAATTGTCCTTAGTTGACTTTCACAGTAATTTCCTGACAGAACCCCTAACAGTTTAAATTACCATATTACAAAAGCGTCATCCTACAAGTTGTGATTTTATTATTTTCCTATACATGCTGCATCTCCCCATAAGTAGCCCTGCTTTTACACAGTTATTGGAAAGAAAATTCTTTTACTCTCTTATCAAGCTCTTTGCCCATCCTCGATACCTCAGATGGTGATATAGTTTCAGGTGTACCAAGGGACGTTATTATATTGCGTATCTTCCTCGTTGATACCCTTGATGGTAAAGCTCTGGCCTGATTAGTTGCTTCGTATTCCATTGCAGTGTTTAAGAATCATGTTAGTAATTGTCTCATACATTTTTCGTTGTCTCGTGGAAACTGTTGTATAATCTCATCTGGTATTTTCATGGCCCTGTATCCCTCCTTTTTGCGGCGTTTTCTCAAGCTTATTTTACTTATTCTAAGGGATACAGGACTTTTTTCCTAATCGTACACCATTAAAAATGATGTGGTTATCCATCTGCTTAAAGATAAGATAAAGGTTGAGAAAGTAGTCAATGCAGGAGTGATTTCTATAGGAGAAAAGAGAATATACTATAACACCTGTATGAGAGATTGTTACGACACATGCCTTTTAGAAACGAAAGTTGTAGACGAAAAAATTAGAGTAAAAGGAAGTAAGTCTTTTCCTATAACAGATGGTTTCTTATGCTATAAAGGATATATCCTCCCAAAATGGCTTTATTCTAAAGAAAGGTTGAAGAGTGCGTATATTAGAAAAAATGGTAGGTTGCTAAAAGCTTCAATAGACGAAGCTATAAATGTTGTAGCATCAAAGATGAAGGATTTCATAGATCGGGGCATGGCATATAAGATCCTCCTTTATCAATTTGCCGGTGATAGGGGAGTAGTTAATTATCACTTTCCTATGAGACTTTTTCATAAGATAGGAGCAACCTTTCTTGATTATGGAATATGTGATAGAGCTGGCCAGGAAGCATTGAAGAAGATCTATGGAACATCTGTTGGTATGGTGCCTGAGGAGCTGAAAAAAGAAAAGTTAATAGTTTATTGGGGGATGAATCCGGCTTGGACGAATCTTCACGGATTTTCACTTGTAAAAAAATACGGCCTTGAGGTCTGGACGGTGGACGTAAGAACTACACCAACAATGAAGGCTTCTTCAAAGGGTTTTGTTGTAAAGCCGGGAATGGATGCAGAATTTGCACTCTATGTAGCAAAAGCGATGGTAGAGAACGGATGGTACGACAAAAACTTTTCAAAAAATTACATAGAAAATTTCGAAGACTTTGAAGAGTTTCTTTCAAACATTGCATGGGATGATGTGAAAAAAACTGGTCTATCGAAAGAAGACATTCTGAATTTTGCGAAAGGCTTATGGGAAAAGAAAGGAGTTATCCACATAGGATACGGTTTTCAAAGGAGCAGAAATGGCGCAAGATCAGTCAAATATGTAGGGATTTTGCCCATTCTTTCTGGCCACAAGTGTGGATTTTTATATGATATGAAAGTCCTTGATAAAAGTTATGCTGAAGGAAAGTTTTTAAGAAAAGGACCGTTCAGAACAGTTCCTCAAATGAAGGTAACCGAGTACATAGAAAATGGAAACATAGAGATGATTTATATATACAACGCTAACCCTCTTAATTCCCACCAAAATGTGAATAGATTAAAGAAAGCTTTTGAAAAGATTTTTGTTGTCGTCCATGACATATTCATGACTGAAACGGCTCAAGCAGCCGATGTTGTACTTCCCTCAAGCACCTTTTTTGAAAGACTTGATATTGTTGATTCTTACTATCATGACTATATTCTTTTGAACGAACCTGTTGTAAAACTTTGGGGCTACAGTAATAGAGAAATAACTATGATGCTAGCAAAAAAGTTGGGATTCAAAGACAAGTACCTTTATGAAGTCGAAGAGGAAATAATAAAAAAGGTTCTTAAAGACTGTGGACTAAGCTGGGACGAGCTCAGAGAAAAGAAGTTTATAAAGGGAAGAAAGATTTCAAATTGCAAAGATAGTGTGAGAGTAGATCTTGATGATATAGAAAAATCAGAAGATATGGAGTTGGAAAAAGATGAGTTCATTCTTATAACTCCGACACATTACAGTACCATTACAAGTCAATATTACAATCTACACGACAAATTCGATGAGTATGTTCACATGAATCCAGAAGATGGAAGACAGATGAAGCTCAACCCTGGAGATGTTGTAGAAGTTTTTAATGAATATGGTAGATTGATTTCAAATGTTAAATTTTCAGAAGATGTTCAAAAAGGCACGGTTGTAATATTTAAGGGATCGTGGCAAAATTTATCTAAAAGGAACGTAAATTCGCTTGTTGGTGATGAAGTTCAGGAAAGCTGTGGCAATGCTTCCATATACCATGGGTTTAAGGTAAGGGTTAGAAGGATTCGGGGTGATATGAGTGAAACTCTCTGATGTGATTAGACTTCTTTCCGATGTTCTAATAAGCTGGAAAGCGAATGGTGATCCTGAGGTTTACGACGTTGAGATACATTCTTCAAGAGTCAAAAATGGGGATATATTTATTTGTAGAAAAGGAGAATTTTTTGATTCCCATGATGTTGCAAGAGAAGTTGTGGAAAGTGGAGCAAGAATTTTGGTCTGTGAGAGAGAAATAGAGGATCTTGGGGTTCCAACCGTTGTGGTGTCAGATTCTCGTGTAGCGGAAGCAGTTCTCGCCGCTGAATTCTATGGAAAGCCCTATAAAAAGCTCCTTGTTTTTGGTGTTACAGGTACAAACGGAAAAACAACCACAATCAGGATGGTTCACCATATGCTTACATACTTAAAAATCCCTGGAAGTGTTGTGAGCACTGTTGGCAACGACATAATGGGTAGAGAAGAAAAGACTTACAACACTACCCCCAGCGCGCTCCATTTAATGCGTATAATGAAAGAAACGGTCGAAAAAGGAGGGAAGTTTGTAGCACTTGAAGTTTCCTCCCATGCCATAGCTCAAAAAAGGATATATTCTGTAAAATTCGACAGTGCAGCTCTTTTGAACATCACGAGAGACCATCTTGACTTTCACAAAAGTTTTGAAGAATATAAAAAGGTTAAATTCAGTATATTTGAATACTTAAAACCAGATGGGGTAGGAGTTATAAGCCATGAATTTTTTGATGAACTGAACAGTGGAAGATTTAGAAAAGTGTTCTTTGGCGATGGAGGCAAGTATAAAGTAAAAAACATAAACGTCTCTTTCACAGGAACAAAGTTCAAACTTGAGACCCCGTGGGGGGTGAAAAGTATAAAGATCTCTATGGTAGGGGAATTCAATGCATACAACGCAGCAGCAGCTCTTGCAATGCTCTCGGAAATTGGCTTTGACATAGATGAATTGATAGAAGCCTTGAGAAAATTTCCAGGAGTTGAAGGAAGATATGAAGTAATAAAAGAAGCGTATAGGCAGGGAATGAAAATCGTTGTAGATTTTGCCCACTCTCCAGACGCTTTAGAAAAGGTATTAAAAACTAGCAGGAAGCTCTTAGATGATAAGGGAAGGATAATAATTGTTTTTGGAGCTGGTGGAATGTCTGATAAAGGAAAAAGGAAGATTATGGGAAGGGTCGTATCAGAATTGGCTGATGTTGCGATAGTGACAAACGATGATCCGAGAGGAGAAGACCCAGAGGAAATCGCAGAAGACATACTGAAAGGATTTCCGGAAGATGAAAAGCCTCTAGTTATACTTGATAGAAAAGAGGCCATTGAAACCGCTTTAACCCTTGCCAGTAAAAGAGATATTATAATAATAGCTGGAAGAGGGCATGAAGATATGCAAGTCTTTGCACCTGGAAGGGAAGTACCATTTAAAGATAGAGAGGTGGTCTGGGAATTATTGCAAAAGAAGATAACAAAAAGACGTTGATGAAAAACTTACTTGGAAAGAAGTTTTGCTACGATTCAAGAAAAATAGAGCATGGATGTGTTTTTGTTGCGATAAAGGGGAACAAGGTAGATGGACATGATTTTGCAAAAGAAGCACTTAAAAAAGGTGCTTCTTTTGTTGTGGTAGAGAAAGATATGAACTTAAGCAATCAAATCATCGTTGATAACGTTATAGATTTTCTACTAAAGCTCGCATATGTGCAATTAAAGGCGAAAAAGGTTATAGGAGTTACAGGAAGCTCCGGAAAAACTTTTACAAAGGAGATTTTGAACAGTCTCCTTCCAGGCTCTTTTAAAACACCTGGAAATATGAATACAGAAGTAGGAGTTCCTATATCGATATTAAATGAATATAAGGAACAGGAAGTAGCGATAATTGAGTACGCGATGAACAAAAGAGGCGATATAAAAAGAATTTGTAAAGTAATAAAACCTGATGTGGGAGTAGTGTTAAACGTTGGAAGACAACATATAGGTGTTGCGGGAAATTTTGAAAATATCTTTTACGGTAAGATGGAACTTTTCCAATGTAGCAATATTCTCATATACAATGCAAATGATGAAAGGATGATAGAGTATGTTGAGACTATGAACAAACCGAAAGTCTCTTTCGGTATGAAGAAAGGAGATGTTTCTCTACTGGAGTGGAGTTATATAGATAATATTACAAAAGCGAAGTATAGAATTTACGACGAAGAGAAAAAAGTAATCTTGAACGATATCTTCCATAGAGGTCACCTTTTGAACATAGCAGCGGCTGTTGCAGCGGTTATTGGAGCGGATCAGAAGGTATGCTGGGAATGCCTGGAGAAAATCAAAAATGTGAAAGGGAGATTTCACTGGAAGAACGTAGGGGGAATAAGAATCATTGATGATACCTACAACGCATCGTTATCTGCCTTTGATGTAGCGGTAGAGACAATGTTAAAAGTAAATGCTAAAAGAAGGCTCGCAGTCGTTGGTCCAATATTTGAACAAGGCAAATTCTCTAAGGAAACTCATGAAAGGTTGTCCAAAATACTGGAAAAATTAGATGGAGTATTCATCCTTGACGGATATGAGGGTAGCGAATATATAAAGCCTAAAAACATCATTGTAAGGGCTAAGAACAAAGATAAACTGGCTGAAAAAGTAGTAAACTATCTGAGAAATGGGGATATCGTTTTGTTCAAAGCATCAAGGGGTGTAATGATGGAAGAAGTACTCTACAAGGTGGAGGAGATGCTTAAATGATTTATCTTGTAGAATTTTTTGTTTCTCTTACTTTCTTATGGATTTACATAAGATACGCAAGGAGGAAAGGACTTGGACAGCTTATAAAAAAAGATGGTCCAGATCTTCATGGTTATAAAGAGGGAACTCCCACGATGGGAGGAATTATTTTCATAAGTGTCTCTGTAATTTTTATGATCATCTTTAAGGCAGACCCCTTTCTTATAACTTCCACAACTGTTTTCATGATTTTGGGTTTGTGGGATGACATGACAAGTATTTTAAAGAAAGACGCCTATGGCATGAAAGCAAGGCACAAATTTGCGCTTCAGGTCATTATCTCAACGATCCTTGTTTGGCTTTTCGCTTCTGGAACAACGACATCTATTCCATTATACGGAAAAGTGGATCTTGGATTCTGGTATTACATATTCGCTGTTTTCGTAATGACTGGAACGGTCAACGCAGTTAATATAACGGACGGACTTGATGGCCTTGCGGGCTTCGTAAGTGTATCATCCCTTCTTTCGTTGTATACCTTCCTACTTATGAGAGGTTATGAGGAAAGTGCAATAATGATTCTGGTATTTTCAATATTTGCGTTTCTTATTTTTAATTCAAAACCAGCCAAGATCTTCATGGGGGATACCGGTTCTTTAGCTATAGGTGGCTTCATTTCTGCTCTTGCAATAAAGTATCATATTGAATTTTATTTAGTCTTTTTCGGGTTCATATTCATGATGGAAACTTTGAGTGTCATAATACAGGTCATCTCATATAAAATAAGAGGAAAGAGAGTATTTAAAATGGCTCCCATTCATCACCATTTCGAGCTTTCTGGATGGCCAGAAAGTAAGATCGTTTTTGTCTTCACAGTGTTGAATTTTGTCATTTCCTTGGCAGCTTTGAGGTGGTAATTTGAAGATAACGCTTCTTGGGTTTGGGATAAGCAACAAAGCACTCCTAAATAGTTTGAAAGGGGAATATGAATTTTTCGTCAGTGATAAAAATTTAAAGGACGAAGACATACGATTTTTAAAGTCCATAAGTGTTGAATGTGAAAATTCTCATACAGAAAAAATCTTGAATTCTGACATCATCATAGTATCACCTGGAATTAGTCCACACAGCGAAGTGGGAAAGATGGTGAGAAACTCTAAGGTCGAGCACACCATAGATATTGATTTTTATTTCAGGGTAAAGAAAAAGCCACCAATTGTCATTGGTGTAACTGGCACCAATGGAAAAACAACAACAGCATCCTTGATATGCCATGTGATCAAAAACTCAGGAAAAAGATGTACTTTTTTGGGAAACAACGAATCTCCTATTTTTTCTTTCAACGACGAAACAGATTTCATGGTACTGGAATTGAGCAGTTTCCAGCTCTATTGGGCACAATATATACCACTCGATATAGGGGTGCTTTTAAATATTTCACCTGATCACCTCGACTGGCACAAGAATCTTGAAGAGTACACTGACGCCAAGAAGAAAATATTAAAATTTTCTAAAGCAAAAATTGCCTCTCATGATATAACAGGGGTGGAGGAATTCGAAGACATCAAAATTTTCAATGAAGATGCGCTCGATTTAGAAAAAGTCCCAGAAAGCTTAAGATCCGTTCAAAATCGTCAAAACATAGCAGCAGCTCTTGAAGTGGTGAAAGAAATTGGAATGGGAGTCGAAAAGTTTTACGAATATCTTTCAAGTTTCAAGCTCCCACCGCACAGAATGGAATTTGTTACAGAATATAGAGGAATTGAGTTTTACGATGATTCTAAGGCAACTAATACCCACGCTACGATCAAAGCTTTGGAAAATTTTGATAAAGTCGTATTGATACTCTCCGGAATAGTAAAAGAAAACAATTTGGAAAATTTTATAAAAATCGTAGAAAAAAAAGCAGAAAAAGTGGTGCTGTATGGAAAGGCAATTATGGAAAAGTTGAACTTTAAAAATGTTGAGGTTGAGAGAGCTTTTTCAATGGACGAAGCTGTCGAGAAAGCCGTTAGAAATGCTAAAAGTGGGATCGTTCTTTTTAGCCCTGCTGGAGCAAGTTTCGATATGTACAGAAGTTACAAAGAAAGAGGAGAGGACTTTAAAAAAGCAGTTTGGAGATTGATAGAAAATGGATAGGAAAGCTCTCTTATTTTTCATAATAGTCATTTTGATTTTAGGAAGCATGATAATGATAAGCGCGCAGGCAGCTGTTTACTTAAGGCAGGGTGGAGATCCATCCGTTGCCATAGTGAAAATATTAGTAAAATTAATTTTAGGGGTTATATTGTTCCTTATATTCTCTACCTTCAAATACACCGTACATAAAGACTTAGTTTGGCACTACTACATTGTGTCTTTAGTTCTTTTAATAGGGGTTTTCTTGCTGTCTAAAGGTGTCCATCGTTGGTTGATTTTAGGGCCTTTTTCTCTTCAGCCATCTGAATTCTCCAAAATCGTAGTGATACTGCTTATAGCAAAATACATAGAAGAAAATCAAGGAAGAATGAGCACGTTTAGATATGGAATACTAAAACCCTTTTTACTAATACTTCCCATAATATTTCTGATATTTGCAGAACCCGACCTGAGCACGTCGCTTTTGATAACAACATTGGCTATTTTGATGATATATACGGCCGGTGCAAGGCTTCTTTATATCCTGTCGATGATTGGAGCGGGAGCTGCCGGGATTTATTTGCTATATCTTTCTGGATTCATCCACAGCTATCAGATAGAAAGGCTGAAGGCGTTCTTATCCCGGCAGATGCAATCTCAGGTACTCCTTTCTCTTTCTGCAGCAAAATCAGGGGGTATTTTAGGAAAAGGTATAGGGCTTGGAAATTTGAAAGTACTTGTTCCCGTCTCTGAAAGCGACTTCATCATATCAATAATCGGAGAAGAAATGGGAATCTTAGGAATAATCGCAGTTGTTGCCGCTTACCTTGGTTTGGTTTGGAGTATGATAAAACTTGCAGAAAAGGTTGTTGAAGATGAATTTGCCAAATTTTTTGTGTATGGATACGCTTATCTTATAGCTTTACATGTGATGGTAAATTTTGGAGTTAGTACAGGGGTACTGCCAGTCACGGGAATAACCCTTCCCTTTATAAGCAGAGGTGGAAGTTCATATTTATCTTTCATGATAGGGCTTGGTATCGTTGTTAATATAATTTATGGAAAGAGAGAGGAAGAGGAAAGTTGAAGATAGCAGCTGCTGGCGGTGGAACGGGGGGGCATCTTTTCCCAGCCCTCTCCATCATTGAAAAGTTTCAAAGGAAGCATGATTTAGAAGTCCTTTATTTTGCAGTTAAAGGAAAGATAGATGAAAAGCTTATAAAGAGAGAACATCCTTCCTTCCAAATTGTCCCAATAAAAACCCGTGGTCTTAAAAGACCTCTTTACTCTCCTTCAAATGTAAAAAGGGCGCTTGATTATATGAGAGAAATTTTAAAAATTAAAAGGCGCTTGAGATCCTTTAAACCTGATTTTGTTTTATCAACTGGTGGTTACGCCGGGGGTCTTTTAGCTTTAGCAAGTGGTGGAAAATATCCACTTTTTATACATGAGCAGAATGCAAAACCGGGACTTGCAAACATAAGATCTTCAAGATTGGCAAAGAAAATTTTTCTATCCTTTAAAGAAAGCATGAAATATTTCTCTAAAGAGGTTCAAAATAAGATAATAGTTGTTGGAAATCCTATAAGGGAAATCCACTTTTCCAAACGCTTTATTGATATTCCAGACGGAATTGTTCTTGTTCTTGGCGGAAGCCTTGGAAGTGAAGACATAAACAAATTCATGGAAAAAGTCTATAAAGTTGATAAAAAAAACATCTACGTCCACTCTACAGGTAGTAAAGAATGGGTTGAAAGACTTTCAAAATATCAGAATGTAATGGCATATCAGTTCATAGATTTTATGCCAGTTCTATGGAGAAAGGCCAAATTCGTGATAGCAAGGGCCGGTGCAACTACTGTGGCGGAAATGATGTACTACAAGAAGCAGGGAATATTAATTCCATGGGAAGGTTCGGCGGAAAGTCATCAGCGGTTGAACGCAAAAGAGGCTGAAAGAATGGGCCTTGCAGAGGTCTTTAACATATCCAGTTTAAGTGTTGACTATGTAATTGAAAAAATAAATAATGTAGAATATAAGATTGCTGAAATTATGGAAAATCCGTCAGACTTGATATATAAAAAGATAATGGAGGAGATACAATGAAAGAATACTTTATTGGTATTGGCGGTATTGGTATGAGTGCACTGGCACTCCATGAATATTTCAAAGGGAATAAAGTATACGGTTCCAATTTGGAGGAAAATGAGAGGGTTAAGTATCTAAAAGATATAGGTTTAAAAGTCTATGTAGGTCATTCTTATGAGAACGTTCCAGAAGACGTGGATCTTGTGATAAGGACAAGAGCTGTAAACAACGAAAATCCTGAAATATTAAGAGCAGAGGATTTAGGTGTAAGGATTTTGGAAAGAAATGACTTAATGATAGAAGAAATCTCTAGCCTGAAACCTTCTATAGGAATCACAGGAACGGATGGAAAAACTACAACGACAGCTATGATATTCCACGCTCTCAAAAAGCTTGGCGAAAGACCTTACGGTTTTTTGGGAGGTCTTCATAAAGATTTTGAACATGGAAATTATTCAAAGGGTGAGAAGGGAGTCGTTTTTGAACTTGATGAAAGCACTCCCGTTTTCTCCAAGTACAACGTTACCCATCTTGTTATAACGAACTCCAGAGGAGATCATCTAGAAAACTTCAAAAATGATGTTAGATATTACATAAAATCCTTTATCGATCTTGTAAAAAACGTTGAAGGAATAACGGTTACGTTCATTGACGATGAAATCTCTGGAGAACTCGGAGACGTAACTTTTGGGGTTGGTAGAGGGGACTTCAGCTTTGTTGAAAGAAAAGCAAACGGAAATTCTCAAGTGTTTACCTTCAAAGATCCGCGTGGAAAGTATCATGACGTACGTCTTTCTGTTCCAGGATTTCATAATTGCTTAGATGCTTTGGCGACAATAGCTTTGCTCAGCACCATAGGTTATCCGATGGACGCGGTTATAGAAAGCTTGAAAGATTTCACCAGTGTAAGCAGAAGGTTCACCATATCTTATAAGGACGAGGAAAGAGATCTTTACATAATAGATGATTATGCCCATACTCCTGAAGAAGTTAAAAATCTTCTTCTCACGGTAAAAGAGGTTTTTCCAAACAAAAAAGTTATAGCAATATTTCAACCACATAGATATTCAAGAACGCTGAGAGAAAATGAAAGATTCCCTTCTTCATTGGAAATCGCCGACGAAATATTTGTAACAAAGATATACGGAGCTTATGAGAAGGGCATAAAGGTTTCTGCA
>Ga0256842_1003152_pt1 | contig 11180 bp, 13 predicted proteins | sample 4559240metaG_FD_185973 | JGI IMG/M metagenome (GOLD analysis project Ga0256842, IMG submission 185973) | Hydrothermal vent microbial communities from Guaymas Basin, Mexico - 4559-240 | ecosystem: Environmental > Aquatic > Marine > Hydrothermal vents | place: Mexico: Guaymas Basin | collected...
TACCGCTGAGGTTCAGCATCGAGACTATCTTCATGGCGTAGTCGACGGGATCTACTATCGGGACCTTGAGGTTCAACTCCCTTACTAGCAATCTATAGCACCTAGCTACCTCCTTACGACTGCACCTCGTATGCTTAGCGACCTCGTCGAGCGATCTAGGTATGCGATGAATTCTACACGCAGCGTAGAGCGCTGCTGCAACAACGCACTCGATCGCACGTCCTCGCACCAATTCTTTCTCTACAGCCTTCCTGTATATCGAAGCAGCTTCCTCACGCACATACCTTGGTATGTTTAGCTGCTCAGCGATTCTCTCGAGCTCTGCCGTTGCCTGCGCTATGTTTCTATCAATGCTACTCTGCATCCTTGTACGCGTATGCCAACGCCTCATCCTAAGCATCTCGAGCCTCTTCTTCAAACCAAGCTTCTTACCCGTAGCATCCCTATCGTACCAATCGATAACGGTCGATAACCCACTATCGTGAAGCGTTGCGGTTAGAGGAGCTCCAGCTCTACTCCTACGCTCCTTCTCTTCCGCGGTAAACGCTCTCCATTCCGGACCTCTATCCACAACATGCTCAACTATTACCTCACCGGTATCGGCACAGATCCACTCGCCACGAACTTCGTCGAACACTACGTTACCGCTAGGACACTTGCTAAGCAAATCCTGAGGCGATGGTTCGGAGGGCCGTATTACCATGGGCCTCCCTTAAACTTTTCGGCACAAAATTTATAAATTTTACGCTTGCTCACCGCAATCGAAGCTTATAAGCCCTATACAGAACACACCTACTCGAACGAGGTAGCCGGGTCGTCTAGCGGCCAAGGATGCGGGGCTTTGGCCCCCGTGACCGGGGTTCGAATCCCCGCCCGGCTACCACCGCGCACCCATTCTCTCCATCCACACCGCGCTGATCTCCACGATCAGCTTCGCAACTAGCGCGCTCGTAGCTTCGCTAGGATCATTCACGGGACACAGCTCTACGTAATCCACGATCCACAGCCGTTCATCGATCACGTTATCGAGGATCCTCAACACTTGCCACGGTGATAAGCCTAGAGGTTCGGGAGTTTGCACTCCAGGAGCGTAGGCTGGGTCTATCACGTCGAGATCTATCGATACGTATATCGATCCACAGGGCTCAACCGCTTTTCGAATCCTTCTCAACGCGCCATCCAGATCCTCGAAGACGTCTCTCGCCCACACAACTTCGAGTCCAAGCTGTTTAGCATGCTCTACCTCTTCTCGGCACACTGCTCGTGTACCTACGAACACTACGCGATGAAGGTTCGCGCTCTCCACGATCCTCCTAAGAACCGTTGCATGACACGTTTCTACCCCTAGGTACTCGTTCCTTAGATCGAGATGCGCATCTAGCACAACCATGCAAGGCTTCCAGCTTCGCGATGCAAACACTTTCGCTATTGGTAGCGACAACGTATGTTCGCCGCCAACAGCATGCACGAGTGCATACGTTTCAAGTAGGTGTTCGAAAACCTTTTCAATCCTTTTAATATTTTCCTCCATATCTCCCGGCGCAAGCACTACATCTCCAAGATCTTCGATCGCTAAGTCTTCGACGACTCTCTGCAGAAGCATTGAGTATAGCTCCAACGAATGCGAAATCCTTCTAACTGCGTGCGGACCCCATCTCGTACCGCTTCGATAACTCGATGATTGATCCAGAGGAATTCCTAGGAACGCTATGGAAGATCTCGTCGCGGAACCTAGGAACGCACCAGCCTCTTCCACCGTAGCTAGATATGGGACTCGCTGTACCATTGCTGCACACCACAGCACCATCCTATGCATTAGGTATATTAGCGAGAGCTCGAGAAACCGTAGCTACGAGGTTGAGCTTCGTGAGCTCCCGCTACGAGAAAATCATGGAGATAGCTGCACGACGAGGCTTTCTATGGCAATCGTTCGAGATCTACGGAGGCGTAGCAGGGTTCTACGACCTAGGACCTCTAGGAGTCCTACTCAAGAATAACATAGTCGAGCTATGGAGGAAGTACTTCGTTAAACAACACCAGGAGTTCGTGGTCGAGATCGAGACCCCCATAATAACACCAGCAATCGTGTTTCGAGCAAGTGGTCACGAAGAGCACTTCACGGACTATGCTACGCAGTGCACGAGGTGTGGAAGACTGTATAGAGCTGATCATCTCGTCGAGGAGTTCCTCCGCATAGAAGCGGAAGGCCTTAGCGGTGAAGAGCTCGAGAAACTCATTCGTGAACACGATATCAAGTGCCCTGCTTGTGGTGGCGAGCTGGGACCGGTAAAGAAGTTTCTTCTACTGTTCACGACGTACATAGGTCCGTACTCACCCGAGAACTTAGCGTATCTAAGACCCGAAGCTGCGCAGGGAATGTTCGTGAACTTCAAGAGAGTCTACGAATTGATGCGTAGAAAGCTTCCTCTAGGAATTGCTCAGATCGGGCGCGTTGCTAGGAACGAGATTTCGCCTAGGCAAGGACCGATAAGGCTACGCGAATTCACGATCATGGAGATCGAGTTCTTCTACGATCCACAGAATCCTCGCGCCGACGTACTTGAAGAGCGGTGCAGCGATTACAAGGTGAGGATACTCACAGCCGATCAACGTACTCGAGGAGAAGAGAAACCCCTCGAGATAAGTCCTTGCGAAGCGTATCGCGAAGGAATAGTGAAGAGTCCGTGGCTAGCGTACTGGATGTGCGTTGCGAACAAGTTCGTCGAAGCTCTCGGAGTTCCGTGGAGTAGGATATACTTCGAGGAAAAGCTTCCCAACGAACTTGCACACTACTCGAAGCAGACGTTCGATCAGATAGTCGTGGTCGAACGCTGGGGGAAGCTCGAGGTTTCCGGCCATGCATATAGACATAGCTACGATCTCGAGCGACACATGAAGTTCAGCGGCGTCGATATGTACGCAGTTAGGCAACTGAAAGAACCTCGTAGAGTTGTTCGAAAGGTTGCGAAGATAGACAAGGTCGCGATCATAAACACGTTCCGTGAACGTGCAAAGGATGTGTTCCGTGTTCTAGCCAAGCTGAGTAGCGATGAGCTTCTCAAACTCGTGGAGAGCACCCCCGGAGATACGGTGGTCGTGAACGGGATCGAGATTCCAAAGAATGTTGTTCGGGTGGAGCAGGTAGAGGAGACCATAGCTGTAGAGAAGTTCGTACCTCACGTCGCCGAACCTTCCTTTGGTGCTGAACGACTCCTGTACATCGTGCTCGAGTACAGCTACACTGAAGAGAATGGTCGGAAGTACTTCAGGTTTCCTCCAGAGCTCGCACCGATAAAGGTAGCTATACTACCCTTAGTCGATAAGGAGCCTCTAACCACCATAGCATGGCGTTTGTTCGAGGAAGCTAAGGCTAGAGGGCTCTACGCTATCTACGACGATAGCGGTTCCATAGGTCGTAGATACGTTAGGGTAGACGAGATAGGCGTTCCCTACGCTATTACGGTAGACTTCGATACAGTTGAAAAAGGATTGGTTACGATAAGGGATCGCGATAGTCGTAAGCAGGTAGTGGTGCCCCTCAAGGAGGCGCTCGATGTTGTTGAGAAGTGCCTTCGAGGTGCGAACCTCTTCGAGCTAGGGTATCCCGTGGTGGAGAGAGAAGAACGTTAGGAACCCTCATAAGCGGCTTACTCACCTCTACCACGCGGTGGAGATCTCGATGAGCTCCGAGACTCCTACTCCTTCGCAAGAAGCTAGAGCTAGCGAAAGCGAGGTTAAAACGGAGCGTAGGATCGATGTGAAGAAGCTCCTCACGGTGGTGCCCCCGCCAGCGATGCTCTTCGCTGAGAAAGCCAAGCCTAAGCAACTTCACGAGAAGCGTATCAGGCTTAGGTACAGCAACGATGTATCGCCCGAAGAGGCTAAGATATGCTCGAAGCTTGCTAAAGAGCTAGGGATAGAGAACGCTCTCGAGATAACGGTTGCTGGAAAGAAGAGGTTTAGATTCCGTGCAGTGATAGACGATTCCGTTCCGTACGACTACGTCTACGTAAACCCCGATCTCATGAAGCAGCACGGAGTTGCAGACAACAGTATGTGCACCATCAGGAGGGCATCGCTATGAACGAGCATGAGCTAAGCATTAGAGCTCTCGAAGAGAGCGTTCATCGTATTGCTTCGCTTACCCGAAGATGTTTGATACTAGCGAAGCGAGCTAAGAGAAGGAGCTCAGCCCGATCGAAACTCCTAGAGCGTCTCTACGAGCTTCGCGAAGGTTCTCGCGATCTCGAGGAACGTCTTAGCCAAGTGCTGAAACTCATCGAGACGAGAGTTCTTGACGAAGATCAGGGGGAACGCGTACACTTGCTCTCGTTCTTCGTGGCCGAGGTCATAGTCAACGAAGAGCGGGAAATAATAAAACGAGTTGAAATGCTAGGACTCGATAGCGTGATCGAGCTTAGCGATGTTGAGCGTCTCCGAAGGCTCGCCAATGAAATACTTGCACGTACCTCGCTTAGGTAACTCTCATATGAATCTAAATCTCTGTTCCGATCACGGATTGCTAGGGTTTAACGGTGTGCGGCGAGATCAATCCCGAGGTTGTGCGGGTCGAGCTTTCGATAGCTGAAGACAACATTATCGAGAATCTACGTACCCTCCTCACACGCTCTTGCGATGCGTTTAGAGAGCTTCACGATTCGTTGAACGATCTGGCTAGCGGAAAGCTTGAGCTTGCTAAGGCTAGGATGCAGAAACTTCTCCACATGCTCGGGAACTTTAGGAGCGAGTACCATACGTTCGCTCTCTACCTTGCTAGAGTACTTCCGAATCTCGAAAGGAACCTTCTGTACCTCGATACCTACCGAGCGATTCGGGATCTAAATCGCTCGATAGAGATTCTAGTACTCCATCTAGCCGCGATTGCTAGGCATGGAAGCGAGATCGTCTCTAAGATAGGTTCGCTAACGGTACCGTTCGCCAATGCCATGCTCAGCACCACGCTGAAACTCATTGATGCGGCAACCATCCTGACCAGCAATCCTAGGAAGAGCCTTGAATTCGTTGAAGAAGCTAGAGGATCTCTACAGCAGTGCCGCGACGAACTACGTTCGCGCTGGATCGAACTCTACGCAGGTGGGTACCGCGATCTGCTTCTCGCATTCATCGACGTTCTCGATAGGCTAGAGCTCTTAGTCGACGATATGCAGCTCTTAGCACGGTTGAGGGTATGAAGGTTCGAGCTGTAGTAATTGGTAGCAAGGCTATTGTACTGGATGTGGATCTAGGTAACGAGCTGTTCAAGAAGTTCTTCGGAAAACCTTTCTCCGTAGCTAAGCCTAGACCCGACCAAACGTACCGTACACCCTTCGTATTATCGCTCTACGAAGCGCTCTACCTATGCGAGAAAGGTCTCCTAGTACCGATACTGAACGGTTCGGAAGCTACGTGTAGCGATCTCGAGGAGTACTGCCGCAAACTCGTTCCAGGATTCGATCAGCGGTACACGGTGTTCAAAGATCTTCGCGATCGAGGTTACATACTTCGTTCGGGAATGAAGTTCGGAGCTGATTTCGCAGTGTACGAGGTAGGTCCAGGATACGAGCACGCTCCGTACATACTGCTAGTCGTGAGGAGGGATGAGTGTATCGATCCGATATCGATCGTGAGGATCGGGCGCGTAGGTCACAGCGTTAGGAAGCGTAGTGTGCTGGCAATCGTGGATTCCAAGGGAGTCGTAGACTATCTAGTTTTTAAGTGGGTCAAGCTGTGAAGCTGTAGGAGGAGCTCTTCGTGGAAACGGTGAAGGCTATTGAACTCGTTCGGTGGTAGTTCTCGAGATCGTAGATACGAGGATAGAGGAGATAGATTCGGACGCAGGGATAGGGTAAATCATCGAGGAGATCGTAGGAGAGGACCACCTCGAGGGCCACCTAGGTACGTACAGCTACGGGAACGCAAACCGAATCCCATCGGAGATCGATGCAATCCAGCATGCCCATTCTTCGTATGCGAGAAACGTTGCTTGGTGCTGAAGCTCGAGAATGGTCAGGTAGTACCGTACTGTAACTGGGTTGGCGATCGCTGCATAGGTCCTTCGTGTCAGTACGCATCGTGTAGTGCCAGAGCAATGCTTCCCGACGGTAGATGTCAACACGCTTTGAAGAAGGAACGGAAAGAGCCTTCGTTCGAGGAAGAGATAGAGATGCTTGCCAAGGCGAAGAGCGATCAGATTCGGGGTCTCCTCAGCCGTAGAGGTCTTGGCAAGGATCTGGAATCCGAGCTTCTCTAGAAGAACTCCACCTCCTATACAGCTCGTTTTCTATTCCAAGCACGTCGAGTACTTTACCCACGATGAAGTCGATCACGTCCTTTACGCTACGCGGATACGTGTAGAACCCTACGACGGCTGGAACGATCTTCATACCCATACGTGCTGCACGATAGAGTACCCTAAGCTCGGCTACCCCTAGAGGACACTCTCTAACAACGAGTACGACTGGCTTCCCCATTCTTAGACAGTTCGTTATCACCCGAACGCATAGATTCTCATTTATTGCATGGATCGCGAGGCTCACAGTCTTGATACTCGCCGGAACCACAACGCATCCAAGAACATCGACGAAGTTGCTACTACTCGCTAACGGAGAACTCCATTCATCTTCTCGGTATACAGCTCTGCAGTACTCACCCAATTTCTTCAGAAACCAATCCCGAGAAACGCATTCGTATTCCGCTACGCGTAGAGCTCCTTCGCTAACAACAGCTTCCACAGCGTATCCGTAGCTACGTAGGATCTCTGCCAAGCGTAGTGCTAGAACGAGTCCGCTAGCACCCGTTACGACGAGAACGTACTTACCGCGTTGCTCAGGCCTGCGCGGGTCTATCACGGATCAACCCTTTCGAGCATCATCATCGCAGCAAGCTTTTGTAATCAAATGGTGTGGCGCCGGGGGGAGGATTCGAACCTCCGACCACGGGGTTAACAGCCCCGCGCTCTACCAGCTGAGCTACCCCGGCGCCACCGTAGCATCGTTATCTTGGGCTAGCCTATAAGCCTAGCTGAGCTTCGCAAGGCGCTGAGCAAGGCTATGCGTGCGTAGAGGGGAGCCGTGAGCGGATCGGTGTTTATCCTTAGGAACACGATGTTCGTGCTAGGGTTGGTTCTTCGCAATCTGAACGCGTACTCAGCTGCTAGAGGATCCTCCGTAGATGCGTAGAGTATCGTTACGTTGTTGGCGCGCGCTTCGCGCTCCATGGATTGCTTCTCTATTGGAAGAGTATCTACCGCAGGTTCCATACTGTAGCTGTAGACGAGCAACGATTCCTTTCTAGCAACGCTATGTAGTTTCTGAACGTAGAGCTCGACAACCTCGTTTACAACAGTCCCTAGATCTAGTTCGGACTCCAATCTCTTAAGTCTCTGCTCACTGCTTTGAGCAGCGATTCTGAGAGTTGCGTGAAGCACTGTGAGAACGATGTCGTGTTCGAGCTCCAAGATCTTGACGTTCCTAATCCTTCTCTTAACCTCGTCGCGGATCTTCGTAGAGATTACGAGCGTTGGTACTGCAAGAAGGCTACAAGCAGAAGCTACTCTATACAGACAGCTCTCGCTAGCTGCGAGCAGCAGGATCCCCATCTCGCTACGTTCGAGGTACGGTAGGAGTGTGTTGTAGGCGTAGTCTCCCTCCATGTACGTAATGCTCGTATTCGTAGCCAGAGTTAGTACGGTTGCTAGATGCCTAGCAACACCCCTCAGATCTCCACAGAATAGAAGCACTAGGTTGCGGAGACTAGATGTAAAAGAGCGTATCTCCTCACAAACGGATTGGGATTCGCGCTGAACCTCCGAGACGAGACTTCGTAGCTCCTCCATCTCTAGCCCTCTTCACCACCGTACTCCTCCTCCTTTAGCAGCTCTAGGAATAGCTCCTTGTAGTACTCCTCCCTTTCCTGCTCGATCTCTTCCTTCGATCTGAACACTTGCTTGGCTTCGCTAACGATGGACGTTGTCTTGACACGCATCTCTGCAGCGATCTCTCCACCCATCCTATACTCGCGTGCACTCACCGATGCATCCGTTTCGTAGCCACACCTCATGCATCTAAGCACGGTTTTCCCATCCTTCCTCACGGGCATGAGAAGCCCTCCACATTTGGGACAGAACCTCACGCTACTCACCTACCTACACGCATACCTTGTCCTTGCCCTCACCGTTTAAAAACGGTACTACTCCTTGGGAGTAGATCAGCGTCTGGTGTCCTCCTCATCCATCGGTGGTAATACCTATCATCATCTCCATACGCTAACTCCTGGACCCTCGGTATAGAACTCTACATGCTTCTCGACGAGCTTAGCCTCCTCCAAGTCTATGCAGGGAGTTGCGTACTCCTCTCCATTCGTAGTAGTTACAACGATCCTAACCTTTCCACGTCCGCAAGGCTCTACGCGGTACCTAGCTACGAGGCCCACCATAGCCATGCCCTCTATCTCGAGAGGGCTACGCTCCTCCATGGCTCTACATCCTCTCCAGAGGTTCTATACCCAGTATTCTAAGGGTTGTGGCTAGGCAGTGCGATACTGCGTGAACTAGTAGGAGTTTCGATGCTCTTACACCCTCGTTGCTCTCCCGAATTACGGGGTCTTCGTCGTACCACGAGTTGAACTCGTCGGCTAGCTTCAGAGCGTAGATCGCTAGCATCGATGGATCTAGATTCTCCACTGCTCGAACGAACGTTTCCGGGAGTTCTGCGATCATCTTTACGAGTCTCCACCTCCTAGCGTTATCGTTTGCGAAGCTAGGGTCGTAGATCTCGAGAAGCTTCCTAGGCTCGGTCGCGATGCCTAGCTCCTCCGCTTTCCTTAGGATCCCTCTAGTACGTGCGTATGTGTACAGGAGGTAGGGAGCGGAATTCCTTTCGAAGTTCAGTACGTTTTCCCACGAGAATCTCACGGGTCTGTTCGGCGATACGGATACGAGAGCGAATTTCACGGCTGCTACACCTATCCGTTCAGCGATCTCTTCGTTTGGATTACCACGTTTCTCGAGCTCTGCGTAAGCCCTGGTCTTGGCTTCGTCCAACACTTCGTCCAGCGTCACTATCCGACCTCTTCGAGAACTCATCCTGAAACCGCTGAGCTGAACCATCTCGTAGCTGTAGTGTATGAGGTTCTCCGCCTCCTTCCTGTACCCAAGTACGTAGAGCGCTAGCCTTAGCTGTGCCTGCGGTAGTAGCTGTTCCGAAGCGATGACGTTTATCACCGTATCAGCGTTGAAGTCCCGGAACTTCTTGAGCGTATACGCGATGTCTCGAACGGTGTAGAGCGTCGTTTCATCGCTTCTCATGAGGATGAGTGGCGGTACCTCCAACCCTTTGGGAATCCTAAGCTTTTCACGGATGTTCGGATCCTTCAACAAGGTGCTGAAGTCTATCGCTGGAACTCCTTTGTAGAGCGTTCTGTACGGACTTCGAGATAGCTGCTCCACGATCTTGCTAACCTCGCTACTCCACACCAAATCGCTTTCCCAATCCCATACATCGAAACGTGCTCCAAACCTATCGAGAGTCTGCTTGAATCCCTGTATGCAGAGCTCGACCACCTTCCTAACGAAATCCTTAACCTCGGGATCGCCCGCTTCGTACTTCCTCGCTATCTCTACTACCTCGCGTTCCGGATCCACTCTATCCATAGCATCGATCAGCTTGTCTACAGCATCCGGAAGCGCTTCCCTTATCCTAGCAAGGTCTGCTAGGAGCTTATCCATCCTATCGATTAGCTCCTTCCTACGCTCATCGCTAACTACCTGAGAAAGCTCTTCGCGAACCTTCTTCAACTCCATCAGTATGTTCGTAGCAGCGTACACCATTCCGAGCCAGTGATCGGGTTTCCAACCATGTGGAGGCTCTAGCTCGCCCAGCAACTTGATTCCGAGAACTAGTATCGCTACCTGCCTACCAACGTCGTTTATGTAGAACCTCCTCTGCACTACGTGACCCGCGGCTTCCAGCATGTTGGCTAGGGCTTGACCTAGCGCAGCGTTCCTAGCAGCACCTACGTGTAGAGGATGTACGGGGTTCGCAGATACGTACTCTACAACGATCCTCCTACTCGGAAACCTAACGACACCGTAGGAATTCCCCGCCTCTACGAAGCTCCTAAACACTTTCTCTACGAATCTAGCTCTATCGAACCACATGTTGAGGTATATACCTACGAGTTCGCTCTTAGCAACGTAGCTACAGCCCTCAACAGCTTTCCTAACCTCCTCTCCTTTCGAAGGATCGATCCCGGCTCGTGGAAGAACTAGCGTAAGATCGCCAAAGCTTTCCTTAGGAACATCGAATCCCTTCAAAACCTTTTCGAACTCTATCCCTACACTACTCGATACTACCCTAGCTATCTCCTCCAAAACGCTTCTCCAAGGTCTATGCATCTAGCTATACCCGCTACTACGGAGTAGGGCAAGGTTTTAGCTCTACAAAAACCATGGATGAAGAGATTTCGCTACCCGTACTCTACACCGAACTGAACGAGAGGATCTTCGAAATCTAGTGGAAGCGGTTTACCAGCAGCAACGATCTCGTCGTAGCGTTTCTCTAGGAACTGAACGAATACTTGACAGTTATCGTACTTACCTTCGTAAGGACACTTCTCGCCAAGCTTAAGGAAGCACAGCTTCTTCTTCCTATCGAAGTAGGGACATATCTTGTGTCTAAGCTTAGCACTCCTAATCATCTTCTGAACCCAACGCTTCTTGGGATCCTTCTGAGACTTGATCTCTTGACTAACAGCTTTACTCAGCAACTCCTCGGACGAATCCTTCGAAACCTCGCCCACCATAGAGCACCACCCCCACGCATCGAAGCTTAGAACAAACGCATTAAGAAGCTTAGCCCCCGATGAGCGCCGCGCGAAGCCCCACGGCATGCACCCGGACCCGCCCCGCCAAGGGGCCACCCGATTAATCGGGTGGCCCGCCCCTGGGTGAGGCCCACAGCCTCGGGCGATTGGGAGCGGCGGGCTGAACCCCTCGGGGTTAACCCCCTCGGGGCTTACACCCCCGCCCCATCAACCCCGTCTTCTACGGGAGCCCTCGTCCCGAGCGGGAAACCCGCTCGGGAACGGCCGCCTCTTTTCGGGGAGGGGTTCCCGCTTAGATGCTTTCAGCGGTTACCCCCTACGGCGTGGCTGCGCGGCATACGCCCTGCCGGACGACCGCT
>Ga0256842_1003153_pt1 | contig 11175 bp, 11 predicted proteins | sample 4559240metaG_FD_185973 | JGI IMG/M metagenome (GOLD analysis project Ga0256842, IMG submission 185973) | Hydrothermal vent microbial communities from Guaymas Basin, Mexico - 4559-240 | ecosystem: Environmental > Aquatic > Marine > Hydrothermal vents | place: Mexico: Guaymas Basin | collected...
CGTCTTCTATGCCGCACAAGAGAAATCCTGTTTTAAGCGAAAATCTTTGCGGTTTAGCAAGATTAATAAGGGGTAATGCACTTGTTGCTATGGAGAATGTTGCATTGTGGCATGAAAGAGATATTAGCCATTCTTCAAACGAAAGAATAATTCTTCCTGATTCCAATATAGCTATGGATTTTATGTTATACAGATTGAACAATGTTTTATCTAATCTTACCGTATATGAAGATAATATGTTAAAGAATCTTAATCTTACGCGAGGTGTTATATACTCTCAACAGCTAATGCTTAAACTTGTAGAAAAAGGTGCTGATAAACTTGAATCCTATTCAGCCGTTCAAAAGAACGCTATGGACTCATGGGAAAATGAGAAAGAGTTTAAAGAATTGATTAAGAAAGATAAATTTATTACCCGTTTTTTGAATGGTGATGAGATAGATGCTTGTTTTAATCCTAACTATTATATAAGAAGAATGGATGAGATATTTAACAGAGTTTTTGACTAATGTATATTTTTTTAGTAAAATTTTTTAACAAATATTTAGTAAGGTGAAATTATGCAAAAGTTGGTTGATTCATTAGGAGAAAGTATAGTAATAATAGAAAAAAACGGCGACATAAGTTATTGTAATACTGCTTTTTTTTCATTATTCGGCGTTCAGCGCGGAGATTCTATAAAGAACATATTTAAGCATGACGATAGAGATATATTTTTTAGAAATCTTTTATACCTTGTGGAAAAGTACAAAAAATATAATAATTTTATAAGACTGATAAGTAAAGATAATGGTCTTGTTTTTTGTTGGATTAATGTATTTGAGCTAAAGAACGAAATAGTGTTTGAAATTTTTGATTTAACAAAGGTAGAAAAGATTGATTCAAATATAAACAACAAAGCTTATGCAAAATTATTAAAATATATGTCTGAAGGCGTTGCTCACTCTATCAGAAACCCAATTATGTCAGCTGGCGGTATGCTCAACAGACTCAAGAGTAAATTATCTGAAGATGAAAAGAAAAAGATGTTGCCTTATATCGAAGTTGTAGAAAAGAGTCTTTACAGGATAATGAGTATAATTGCCGATATAGAGGTAATAAGCAGTTCATTGCCTGCAACATTAAAAAAGATAGATTTAAAATCAACTATAGAAAGCATAGTTAAAAAATACAGCGATAGAGAAAATATTAAATTTAATCTAAAGATTGAAGATGGTGTGGAAATATATGCCGATAGCATGCATATATCGTTTGTTGTTGAAGAAATTCTAAAAAATTCACTTGATGCGATAGGAGAAGACAACGGTAGCATAGATATAGAGATTAAAAAGAATGATAACGATATTTTAATAATTATATCAGATAACGGTAAAGGTATAGATGAGGAACAAATACCACTTGTTATGATACCGTTTTATTCAACAAAACCTAGCAATATGGGTATAGGTTTATCGCTTACAAAATTCATTATTGAAGGTTACAAGGGAGAGCTTGCTTTATATTCAAAAAAGGGTGAAGGAACTAAGGTGATTGTAAGTTTACCAATAGAGAAAAGAGCCAAGATAAGGAAAGAACTAATACATGATAAAACCGAATAAGCTCTCTAAAAAGATTATAGCATATAGTACATCTTTGGTGCTGATAACTACGATTATATTTAGCAGTGCTGCGATTTTTACATTAATAGTTTTTAAGAAGTATACTGTTAAGAAAACTGAGTCTGTGTTTAAGGAAAATGCAAATAGCAACTTAAGAAGAGAAGTTATGCTCTATGCAAAAATTTTAAAAAGAGAGATGGATTCAAGAAAAAGCATAGTTTATATGTTCGGTAAAATTCTTGATAAAGATGTGGATTGTTTAGTAAAATGCAAAAATAATGATGAATTGGAAAAGATTTACGGAGAAATTAATGAGTCTTTGGATATGAGAGCTATAGGTATAATAAATGGACATTATGATTCTATATGCAAATTCCCTTCGGGTGTAGACATATCTTCTGTTATATCAATTATGCGCTTGAAAAAAAGTGTATCTGCCCAAAAGGTCGAATATGTGGATTTTCATATAAACAAAGATAATAGCGTATCTTATTCTTATATCTATCTTACTAAAGATTCTAAACACAACCCTGTATTTATTGTATTTGATTTTAATCCTTATGATATATATTCTTTAATAAAAACAGCCCAGCTCCAGCCATACTCTCAAAAATATCTATGGGTTATAAATAAAAAAGGTGTTCTGATATACGACCCACCGGCAAAGGGTCATCCTTTAATAACCTTATTGGATAATGTTGATTTAACTAAAGAGCAAAACGGTGAAGCTTTGAGTGAAATAGTTCAAAATGAAATTTTAAAAGGAAAAACAGGAATATCAAGATATGTGTTTAGAAAGGTTGATAAATTTGTAGGATATACATATATTAAAGAGTTAGGATGGGGCTTAGGACTTACCTTGCCGACAGAGATTTTTTATGCCCCGATTATCAAGTTGAGTAAGGATATCGACGAAAAAACTGTGTACACCTTGTCTTTTTTAAGCATTTTTAGTGCTTTTATGATTTTGGGGAGTGCAGCTGTATCTATGGTTGTTGCTAAAAGAATAACTAAGCCCATACTGGAAACAATAGACGCTATACATGCAATAATAGACGGTGATAGGTCAAAAAGACTGCCGACGGGTGGTAATGATGAGCTTGACCAATTGGCTGAGTCTGTGAATAAATTAATGGACTTTTTTGACAAAATATGGGCTAATATAGAAAAGAATGGGAGGTAATCATGGCTGCTGAGAATATGGAAGAGATGGAAGAAATTATACAAGATTTTCTTGTTGAAGCAGAAGAGTTGTTGGAAGAATTAGATGAAGATTTGGTAAAGCTTGAGAGCGAAAGTGAAGATTCGGACCTGCTGAATAAAATTTTTAGGGCTTTCCATACAATAAAAGGTTCTTCCAGCTTTTTAGGGTTTGAAAAACTTACACATCTTACACACAGGCTTGAAGATGTTTTAAACAAGTTAAGAAAGTTTGAAATAAAGCTTAATAGTGAGATGATGGATGCCATACTATCCAGTGTTGATACAGCCAAATCTATCATAGATATTATAAAAGAAGGCGGCGATCCTGAAAGTGTTGATGTTGAAGGTAATATTGCGGCTTTGAGTAAATTTTTAGAAGAAAAGCCTGAAATATCGGACGAAGAGCTTATAGAAGCACAAAAGGAAGAGATAGAAGAAGAGGAAGAGCTTGAACAGCAACAAGAAGAGCAGCAGGATGAAAAAAAGGAGAAAAAGAGCGATGAAGAGATAGAAGCCGAAATAGAAAGACTCTTAAAACAAAGGATGGAAGAAGATAGAAAGAAAAGAGAAGCAAAGAAAAAACAACAGGAAGAACAGCAAAAGAAACAACAGGAAGCGGAAAGAGAGCAGCAACAACAAGAAGAAGAGAAGAAGGAGAAGGAAGAAGGTGCGCCCAAACAACAAGAAACAAAAAAACCTGTTGCAAAAAAATCTAAACCCATCATAGAGCAAACAATAAGGGTTGATGTAAATAGGCTTGATGATTTAATGAACTTGGTTGGCGAGCTTGTTTTGGGTAAAAATAGACTTGTTAGTGTTGCTCAAAAGGCTGAAGAAAAATTTGAAGGTGATGATGTTGTTGAAGAACTCTCAGGTGTTGCATCTCAAATAACCTTGGTTACGACAGATTTGCAGATGGGTGTTATGAAAACAAGAATGGTTCAGGTTGGTAAAGTGTTTAATAAATTCCCAAGGGTTGTTAGGGATATATCAAAAGAGCTAAATAAAAATGTTGAATTGATTATAGAAGGTGCCGAGACGGAACTTGATAAGAGTGTTGTTGAAGAGATTAACGACCCACTTGTTCATATTATTAGGAATGCCATAGATCATGGAATAGAGCCATCAGAAGAAAGAATAAAGGCAGGAAAGCCCGAAAAAGGAAAGATAGTTCTTTCTGCATATCATGAAGGTAATTACATCATTATAGAAACGACCGATGACGGAAAGGGTATGGATCCTGAATTCTTGAAGAAAAAAGCTTTAGAAAAAGGTTTGATTACAGAAACTGAAGCAAGGCAAATGAGTAAGGAAGAAGCTTTTGGACTTATTTTTAAACCAGGATTCTCGACGGCTCAGAAGGTAAGTAATATTTCAGGACGTGGCGTCGGTATGGATGTTGTAAAAACTAATATCGAAAAGTTGAACGGTATAATAGAGATAAAATCGGAATTGGGTAAGGGTTCAAAATTTATATTGAAGATTCCTTTGACGCTTGCCATTATACAGGCTTTGCTTGTAAAGGTTACTAAGGATTATTTTGCTATACCGCTTGTTAGTGTTGTTGAAACCGTTAGAATTTCTAAAGAAGATATAAACAAGGTTGAAAATAAAGATGTTTTAAGATTGAGAGATAGTATAATTCCGCTTGTGTATCTTGGCGATGCTTTGGGTATAGGTAATAACAAAAAGACCATAAATAGTAAGGAAATATATGTTGTTGTTGTGGCAGTTGCGGAAAAGAAGATAGGTCTTATAGTTGATAGACTTATAGGAAGAGAAGAAGTTGTAATAAAATCATTGGGTAATTACTTAACCAATATAAAATCTATATCTGGTGCAACAATAATGGGAGACGGCTCGGTAACGTTGATTCTTGATGTGGCGAGTGTTGTAAATGAAGCATCCAATATAACAACCAACATAGAAGACCATATGATAGATCATGCAATATCAGAAAAGAAACGGCCAGCATGTTTGATAATATCTACTCAGGATAGCGTTAAACAATCCATAAGAGAATATGCAAAAGAAGCAGGATTTGATGTTTATGTAGCTTATAATGATAAAGAAGCGTTGGATATAGCCTCAGAGCATATAGTTGATATTGTGTTTGTAGATTTAAACATACCTATAAACGGTGGTTATGTGTTAGCAAAATTAATAAGGGATTTTCCAGCTTATAAGAATGTCTATATAGTTAGTGTATCTACCGATGGTACATACGATAAGGAAAAACTCCACGAATCTAAAATAAATGATATAATATTTGCTCCCGTAACGCTTGAAGATGTGGAGAAGGTTCTTAAAAAACTGTCTAACGAAATAAAAGTAGCTTAATAAGGAAGGTGGGCTATGGTGGCAAAAGATGTAGATCTTTTTGATAAGAGTTTATCTATAGCTGCAGAGCAGGAAGAAGAGATAGCAAGGCAGCAAAAAAAGACAGACGCAATAATACTAAAAGACGAATATGAACAGGTTGTTGGATTTATGTTGAAGGATGAGCTGTTTGGTATTGACATTCTTAATGTGGAAGAAATTATTAAACCTGTGGATTATACACATGTTCCCAATACTAAGGAATTTGTACTTGGTGTTATCAATCTAAGAGGTAAAATAATACCAATAGTAGATTTGAGGGTGAAATTTGGGTTTGGGAAAAAACCCATAGGCTCGGAATCGAGAATGATAGTTATATCTATGAATGATTTCAATGTCGGTTTTATGGTGGATAAAATAGAAAAGGTTTATTATATAGAGAAAAAGAGTATCGAACCTACACCTTCAAATATACCGCAAACTATAGAAAAGTATGTTAAGGGTGTTGGTAAATTGCAGAATAAAATAATGACGCTTCTTAATATGAAGGAGCTTCTTGAAGAAGGCGGAGGCTTAAACTAATAAAGAAAGGAGCTGTGACCATGGAAGATAAGATTGATATATTGCAAGTCGGCACAAACCAGATGGAGCTTGTGGATTTTCGTATGTTTGAAGAAAGAGAAGATGGTAGTATTTATGAAGGGATATATGGAATAAATATAGCTAAGGTGAAAGAGATTATCAAATATCCAACCGTTATCAAAATCCCTTCAAAGGAATCTTTGTTAGAAGGTGTATATAACCTAAGAGGAGAAGTTATACCTATAGTTAGCCTTGCTAAGTGGCTAAATATTAAAGAGCCTAAAGATGTAAAGACGAAAAAAGTAATAATAGCTTTGTTTAATAATATTACCGTTGGGTTTATAGTGCACGATGCAAAAAGGATTAGAAGGATTTCTTGGAGATTTGTAAAGCCGCCAAGTGAGGTTTTAAAGAATCAATACGGAAATAAAATAGTTGGAACAATAAATCTTGACGAAGAGCATGTTATGCTTATTCTTGATTTTGAAAGCATCTGTGAGGAGCTTGGAATATTCTCGGAAGAAGACGTAAAAAGAATTGAACAGGCAGCAGTTGATGTTAGCAAGGATAAAAGGAAGGTTAAGATATTAATAGCTGATGACTCTAGTACCGCACGAAAAATTATTAAAAAGGCTGTTGCTCCGTTGGCAGAAAATATAATTGAAACTACAGATGGCCAAGAAGCTTGGGATATGCTGAATAAGCTTTATGAAAATACAAACGGTAATATTAAAGATGCGGTTGATATAATTATTACAGATGTTGAAATGCCAAATATGGATGGTTATAGATTGACCAAATTAATAAAAGAAGATGAAAGATTTAAGAGTATTCCTGTGGTTATGAATACATCATTATCGGGAAGCGCCAATCTTCAAAAGGCAAAGGATGTTGGCGTTGATGACTTCTGTACTAAATTTATTGCTGATGAATTTACAAGAGCAGTAGCAAAAAATATAAAATAAAAGAGGAATGACAAAATGCCAAAATTAAGTGTTGAGTGGATAAATCCTTTTATAGAAGCTACCGAAAATATTATAGGAACAGTAGCTATGGTAAAAATCACAAGAGGGAAGCTGACTTTAAAAGAGGATAGTGCCGTGGAATATGATGTAAGCGGCATAATAGGTATTACGGGAGAGGCTGTTGGTTCTATTGCACTATCGTTTCCAAAAAAAACGGCATTAGCTATAGTAACAAATTTTACAGGTGAAGAAGCGATGGGCATAGATAACGATACCATAGACGCTATAGGTGAGCTTACCAATATGGTTGCTGGTAGTGCAAAGAAAATATTTTCCGATAAAGGTATAAAACTTAAAATCTCTATACCTAATGTTGTAGTTGGTAAAAATCACACTATTGTTTCGCCTAAGGGAACGCCGAGTATTGTTATTCCTTTTGAATCTGATGTTGGTGAGCTTGCAATACAGGTATCTTTAAAACCAGGAAATTAGGAGAGGTATATGTCGCAAAACGAAATAGATGATTTGATTGCGGAGTTTAATAAGACCGATAAGAATGGTGTAGATAAAGTCATAGAAGAATTTGCTGAAACAGATGAGCCTATAAGTGAAAAGCAACAAGATGAAAAACTTGATGAAGCTAAAGATATTCTTGATGAGGATTTGGCTCAAGAAAAGTTACAAGGTGTTCGCTTCGAGGAAAAAGAGCATAAAGTAATAGACAAGCTTGATGAAATCAATAAAGAGAGTGAGGATAAGGTAAATAAACTTTTTGAAAAGCTTGAAACTATCAATGAAGAGCTTGATAAAACTGAAGAATTTATAAAAAGTATTAAACCCTATCTTGAGAAGCATAAAGAATTTATGGAATTTTTTGTTGAGCATTTTCCTAAGACAGTTGTTAAAAATAACTATGAGTATTTTAAAAGCATAATTAAGATAGTTGATGATATAGAAAATAGCGTTTCAGTAATAAGGGATAATACGTTCGATGCTATGGATATACTGCAATTCCAGGATATCACAAGACAGAAGATAGAAAGGGTTATGAGTGTAATAAGAGCGCTGCATGAGTATCTTAACAATTGGTTTTCATCTTCATATGACAGCATTCCAAGAGCACGTGTTGCTCATACCATTATTGATGAAGAAGAAAAGGAAAAAGTAGATCAAGAAGTTGAAGATATCATAAAACAGATGCAGGAAAAAGGAGAGATATAATGAAAATCATAACTATTGATGATTCATCCACAATGAGAAGAATTATCAAAAACACGTTAAAAAGGATAGGTTACGGAGATGAAATCTTAGAAGCAGGAGACGGTAAAGAGGCTTTGGAGGTTTTAGAGAATAACGATGTTGACCTGATTATAACAGACTGGAATATGCCTGTTATGGATGGTTTGGCATTTGTTAAAAAGATTAGGTCTGACTCTAAGTATGATGACACGCCTATAATAATGGTAACAACAGAAGCTGCAAAGGAAGACATCATTACCGCTCTTAAGGCAGGTGTAAACAATTATATAGTAAAACCTTTTACGCCAGATGTACTAAAGGAAAAAATTGAGACGGTTTTAGGTAAAAAGGATTAAGTGATAAGATTTGAGTCTGTTTACAAAAAATACAAAAGGGGTGGTTTTTTTGCGTCGAAGACTTTTGATGCCTTGAAAGACATAGATATAGAAATAAAAGATGGTGAGCATGTAGGCATAATAGGTGAGTCTGGAGCTGGAAAAACCACCCTTGGTAAATTATTAAGTTTAGTAGAGCTGCATTCTGCGGGTTCAATCTATTTTGATTCCATAAAGATAAACAGTAAAAATAGAAAAACATATAGAAAACAGATAGGAATGGTATTTCAAAATCCTCATACATCATTTAATCCCAAGATAACGATTATGGATTCTCTTTTAGAGACAAAAAGAAATAAGGAAGATATAGTCAAACAATGTTTGGCGCTTACATTAAAGGAGGAATTGCTCTATAAATATCCTCATCAATTAAGCGGCGGAGAACAGCAGAGAATGGCTATAGCTCGTTCTGTTTTGTCTAATCCTAAGTATATTATATTTGATGAAGCAACAAGTGCCCTTGATGTATCAACTCAGGCAAAGATAGTGAATATTTTATGCGATATAAATAGCGATAAAAAATATTCATACATATTTATTACACATGACTTAAAACTTGCTCATTTTATTTCAGATAGGGTGTATGTAATTTATAAAGGTTATATTGTAGAAGAAACCGATAATATATATAAAAACCATGCTCATCCCTATACAAAAGCCCTGCTAGAAGGAATTAATCAGATGCGTACCGTAGAAAACGCTTTAGGGTGTCCTTTTTATGATTTGTGTGAATACAAAAAAGACATTTGTAAAAAATCCATTCCGCCTTTAAAGTCCATAGGAAAAAATAAAAAAGTTAGATGTTTTCTGTATGATTGATATACTTTCTTTATATAGAGAAGAGTTGGAGTCTCTTATACTTGAGCTGGGGCTTGAGAGATATAGAGCAAGCCAGCTTTTTTCATTTATACATAAGCATAGGGTTGAACGGTTTGATGATATAAGCGTTATCAAAAAAGAAATAAGGGCTTCTTTAAAGGAACTGTTTTATATACCTTCCATAGTGTGCAAAAAAAAGACTCGCTCAAACGATATGACAACTAAGTATCTTTTTCAACTTGCGGATTTGGCTAACATAGAAACGGTTTTGATACCCATGAAGGATAATAGGTATACAATATGTGTATCGACTCAAGTAGGTTGTAGAATGGGATGTAAATTCTGCGCTACAGGCAAGATGGGTTTTAAGAGAAATCTTACAGTTTCTGAAATATTGCTTCAGGTATATTATATTTTAAAAGAACAGAAGCTTAAAAACGTTAATGTAGTGTATATGGGTATGGGTGAACCTTTGGATAATTATGATAATGTTGTGAAATCGATAAAAATTTTAATAGATGAAGACGGTTGCAATATATCCAAAAGACGCATAACTCTTTCAACATGCGGTATAGTTGATAAAATAGAAAAGTTAAAGAAAGATCTTCCATATATAAATATGGCTTTGTCTTTGCATTGTGCAATAGATGAAAAAAGAAGCTATTTGATGCCGATAAACAAGAAACATAAGCTCGAAGATGTTATGAAGAGTCTGAGCACATTTCCTATGCCAAGAAGAAAACGTATTACATTTGAGTATGTTATGATAAAGGGTATTAACGACACAAAAGAAGATAGAAAAGCGCTTTTAAGGCTTTTATCTACATATAAAAGTAAATTAAACATTATACCTTTGAATAAACACGATTTAATGGATGCGGATTTAGAACCTACAGAAAAAAGAAATATAGAAGAATTTGCCGAATTTTTAAGGTCTAAGGGTATGTTTGTAACGATAAGAGATTCAAAAGGCTCATCTATTGATGCGGCATGCGGTATGCTTGCTACTAAAAATTCATAGTATATATATGGGTTAGTGCTATAGCGAGAGCGTCTGATACGTCGAGAGGTTCTTTTTCAAGCGAAATATTAAGTGTTTTTTCTACTATAAATTTAATCTGCTCTTTTTTTGCTCCACCATATCCACATACGGCCTGTTTTACTTCTTTTGGTTGGTATTGATAAACATCAATATTGCTGTCTTTGGCAGCTATAATGACAGCTGCTCTTATTTGGCTTAAGATTGTTGCCGATTGAATATTTACAGAATAAAAAGAGCCTTCCACTGCTACTGAGTCTATATTATTGTCTTTGATTATATCTTTGACAAACAAAAAAACCTTATATAGCTTATCTTCCATATTGATTTTTGATGATAATTTCAAATATCCATATGAAGATTCTTTTGTTTTCGGATTTATTATACCAAATGCGGTAATTGAACTACCCGGGTCTATTCCCAATATAAGCATATCTATTATCGATACCTAAAACCCTTTTTGCTCCCACAAGAGTTTTTTTGTAGTATTTGTCAAGCTTTGAAATCCTGATGCCTTTGTTTGTTCCTGCGGCATGAATAAATAGGTCGTCTCCTATATAAATTCCAACATGTGTAACCTTGGAATAGCTAAGTGTATGAAAAAATAGTAAATCACCTTTTTTAAGCCTATCTGCAGGTACAAATATGCCTACCTTTTCATATTGGGCTTGGGCTGTTCTTGGCATTTTTATATTGAATTTTTCGTATATTTTTTTAACAAATGCAGAGCAATCTATGCCGTGATATAGACTTGTTCCACCAAATTTGTATGGTCTACCCAAAAATTTTTCTGCATAATGAATAAGGGCATCCCTTTCCTGTTTTACAAGAGTGTATCTTAAATCCATTTTTATCTTGTCTGCTGTGTTTTGGTTGGGTACGAATATGGTTTCTCCAATTCTAATTAAAGAACTGTTTATGTTGTTTATCATTTTTAATGTTTCGACTGTAGTGTTAAACTTCTTTGCTATCTTTAAAAGATTGTCTCCTTTTTGCACCACATAGGCATTAGAATA
>Ga0256842_1003154_pt1 | contig 11173 bp, 15 predicted proteins | sample 4559240metaG_FD_185973 | JGI IMG/M metagenome (GOLD analysis project Ga0256842, IMG submission 185973) | Hydrothermal vent microbial communities from Guaymas Basin, Mexico - 4559-240 | ecosystem: Environmental > Aquatic > Marine > Hydrothermal vents | place: Mexico: Guaymas Basin | collected...
TTTCAGCAATATCGGCTATAACTGGGTATATAAGCGACCCTAGAGACTAATGCAAACAATAACACTTAAAATTAATGATAATATTTTTGATAAATTTCAATGGTTACTTAATCATTTCTCAAAGAATGAAATAAGTATAGTTAATGATATAGATACATCAAAATTTTCTAAAAATGATTTTGATTATATATCAGTTGAAAAATTAAATGAATTGAAATCAATTTCAAGTGATTATAAAAACGGTAATAAAGATGATTTTGAAGAATATAATTTATGATATATAAACTGATACTTAATAAGAAAGTTATCAAATTTATTCAAAAAAGAGATTTAAAAAATAAAAATAATATACCCTTATCCAAACTCGAAGTTAGATATTAAAAACTTTACAATTAAATACGAAGGAAAAAAATGAAAAAAATAATGTTAATCTCTGCTTTGATGTTAAGTGCATCTTTAATGGCAGATAATGAGAAGTATGAAGTAACACCAGTTATTGGTTATAATTTAGTTGAAAAAGGTGTGGCTGAAGATAGAATCGCATCTGAGGGTATGGGTGAAGAATCTCTTGTTGCTGATAACTCTACAAAAGAGGGTCGTGCTAAAAACAGAAGAATCGAAGCTAGTTTAGTTAAAAACTAGATGATAGATATACCTTGTGTCATCTTTGCAGGTGGCAAAAGTAGTCGAATGGGGGAAGATAAATCTCTTCTCCCTTTTGGTGACTTTGCTACACTTACACAATTTCAATACCACCGTTTAAAAAAGCTTTTTAAAAATGTATATATATCTTGCAAAAATTCAGATAAATTTGACTTTGAAGCAGAATTTATAGAAGATGTAGAAACTAAAGAGTATGCACCAACAGCAGGGTTTGTAGCTACCTTTGAGAAGTTGGATTGTGAAAAGTTTTTTGTGCTTAGTGTAGATTCACCATTTGTTGATGAAAGTGTTATAGCTAAACTACTTTCTTGTGATAAAAAAGGCTCAGATGCCACCATAGCAAAAACACCATTTGGGATGCAACCAATGTGTGGAATCTATCATAAATCACTAGAGAAAGATTTTAAAAAGATGTTAGAGAATGATAACCATAAACTAGGCTATCTACTTAAAAACTCAAAAACTGAGTTTATAGCTTTTAACGATGATAAAGTATTTTTAAATCTAAACTATCCAGCTGAGTATCAAGAGGCTTCAAGATTAGTTTAGTCTTAAGAGTTCTTTCTCTCTTTTAACATCTTTTTATACTCTTTTTCAAACTTTTTTCTACGACTATATGAAAGTTTATCTATAAACAAAATACCATTTAAATGGTCTATCTCATGTTGGATAGCTATACTTAAAAGACCATCAGCTTCTAATGTTTTTAGCTCACCATAGCGATCTTGGTAATCAAGTGTTATCTTTTCAAATCTTTTTATATCTTCATAAAATTTTGGAACACTTAAACATCCCTCTTGGTATGTAGTTTCACCACTTTTTGAAGTTATAACAGGGTTTACAATCTCTAAAAGATTTTCTTGGTTTTGTTCATCATTTTCATCTGGAATATTTAAGATTAATGCTTGTTTAGCATGTGCTACTTGTATAGCTGCTAAACCTATACCATTTGATTTCATCATTATAGTGTACATAGAGTCTAGTAAGTTGTGTAGTTTATCATTAAACTCTTTTACTACAACAGATTTTGTTTTTAATCTTCTATCAGGATATTCTACTATATTTAATTTCATAATATTTTATACCTTAATCATCTTTTGCAGATATAGCATAGTCAAGTTTCTTATTTTTATATGCCATCTCTACACCATCAAGAGCATTAACAATGATTTCATCTACGGTTGAATACTCTTCAACATCTGCTATCCCTATAGATATTCTTAATTGTATCTCTTTATCTGCTAAGAAAAGGTTTGAACTTGTTACTAGGTCTATCAGTCTTTGGGAAGCTTTTTTTGCACTATCTAAGTCTGTATGTTTTAGTAACATTGAGAAAATACCATGTCCATAGTGAGCTACAATATCACTTCTTCTTGATGTTTTAAGTAAAAGTCTTGATATTGTTTTTGTCATAAGAACTACAATTTTTTCATTTTTTGTTTCAGCTATTAGATCACGAGATAGTTCAATCATAAGTAAAGAACTTTTATATTTGAACTCTTTTACGCTCTCTATCTCTTTTTTTAGTTTTTCAAGTAAATATCGTTTGTTATACACACCATATTTATTGTCAAAAATAGTTTCACCCTCTACTTTTTTAAATACATTAGCTGTATCTTCATAGTAAGTTTTAATCTGACTACTTTGTTTTTTGAAAATAGAATTCAGTTTATCAACATCACGACCCAATGCTGTGGCAATTCTAAGTGTTGATTGAGAATCACTTTTAGCGATAAGTTCTTTTTTTCTTTTTTCTAAGATTTTACTCATAAGATTCATATTTTTAAATAGTGTAGCAGTAACATCTAAGATGCTCTTCATAGAACCAAAACCTTGTTTCAGGCTTTGTTCTAGTACAACAGCATTCTCATCATCATTGTCATCTTCAAGTTCAAGTATAGAGTGTATCTGTCTACGAAGATTTTCACTTTTATCTTCTAAGAGTTTATCAAAATAAACTGCAAAGTTATTTGGTGTTGGTGGTAGATTATCTGCTATAAGTGTATTTAAAACTTCTTGAGAATATATCTCTATATCATTTGCAGGTTCGTTAATATCTAAAACATTAGTGTTTTTACTTTTACTTTTACTTTCTCTTTTAGATATATCACGGCGTTTTTTCTTTCTAGCATCTACCATCATTGTTCCTTAGTCAATTTCACTTTTAACTAATATCTCATCAATTAAACCATACTCTACACACTCTTTAGCACTCATAAAGTTATCTCTATCAGTATCATTTTCTATAGTTTTTACTTTTTGACCAGTATTCTTAGCCAGTATAGAGTTTAATTCAGCTTTCATTCGTAAAATCTCTTTAGCCTGAATCTCAATATCTGTAGCTTGACCTTGAGCCCCACCTAATGGTTGATGTATCATAACTCTAGCATGAGGTAAACAGTATCTTTTACCCTTTTCACCAGAACTTAAAAGAAATGCACCCATAGAAGCAGCTTGACCTATACAGATAGTAGCTACTTTTGGACGGATATAGTTCATAGTATCAAAAATAGCCATTCCTGCAGTTACAACTCCCCCTGGAGAGTTGATGTAGAAGTAGATATCTTTTTCAGGGTCTTCAGCTTCAAGAAATAAAAATTGTGCAACAATAGTTGAAGCAACTTGGTCATTAACCTCTCCACTAAGCATTACAATTCTATCTTTTAACAGACGAGAGTAGATGTCATAAGACCTCTCACCTCTACCTGTTTTTTCTACTACATAAGGGATATAGCTCATCTTAGTTATGCCTCTTTAATTTTTGAGTTTAAGAGACCTGAAAGAACTTTATCTTCAACCATTGACATTTGAATAGCAGGTAGATAACCAGCTTCTTTATAATGCTCATAAGCTTTCATAGGGTCTTGACCCATTTGCATAGCTTCCATATATATAGTTTGCATAACTTCATTTTCTTCAACTTTTACATTTTCAGCTTGTGCTAAAGTATCGATGATAAAAGTAGCTCTTACACTTTTTTGGGCATCTTCTCTGAAAGTTTCACGAAGTTCTTTTAGTTTATCTGCATCTTCACGAAGTTCTTTAATCTCATCTTCACTCATAGATGAAGCTTTTTTGTTAAGTGCCATATCTATCTCTTGTTCAACAACAAATTCTGGTAAGTCAAATTTAATCTCGGCAACAAAAGTCTCTAATAGTGCTGGTTTTAACTCTTCATTGTAAAGTTTTGAAAGTTTTTCACCCTCTATTTGTGCTTTTACTTGTTTGTTAAGCTCTTCAACAGTAGCATTTTCATCTGCAAGAAGTTTTTTAGCTAATTCATCATCAATTTTAACTTCTTCTTTAACTTTGATACCGTTTACTTTAACTTTAAAAAGTGATTCTTTACCAGCTAAATCTTTCGCTTGGTAATCTTGCGGGAAAGTAACAGTTACTTCTAGTTCAGCACCTTTTTTAGCACCAATTAGTTGGTCTTCAAAACCTGGGATAAACTGACCTGAACCTAAAACTAATTCAAAATTTTCACCTTTTCCACCATCAAAAGCCTCACCATCTATGAAACCTTCAAAGTCGATTACAGCAGTATCACCACTTACTAATTCTCTATCTTCTTCAACATCTACTAGAGGTGCTTGAGATTCAGCGATATCTTTAAGTCTTTCTTCTACTTCTGCATCTGTAGTTTCTGGTTCATCAAAATCTTTAACCATTGAAGCATAATCACCCATATCTATCTCTGGTCTCATAGCGATTTTTACAGCTACTTCGATTTTATCATCTGACTTGTCAAATTTAGTAATATTTGGCTCACCAATAAGTGATTCATTAGCAATGTTTAATTCTGCTAAACCTTTGCTTAAAACTTCTCTTAATGCTTCAGCTTCTGCATCTTGAACCAGTTTTTCACCATACTGTTTTTTGATAATAGCCATAGGAACTTTACCTTTACGGAAACCTTGAACGCTTGCAGTTTTAGTAAGTTCTTTAGCAATTTTGTTTAAGTTAGCATCAACTTCTGACATTAAAATTGTAGCTTCGATTTGGGCATTTGCACCATTGATTTTATTTGATTTGATTTCCATTAATTTCCTTTTAGTTCTTTGTATGTAACTATTATTTTTGGCAATATTATCTAATTTTTACAAAATTTAGGTTTAAAGTTTAAAAATAATATCCATATAACGGCAATATCTATCATTACATCTGCAAAATTAAACACTGCAAAATTAAATCCACAGTGCCAATAGACCATATCTACAACACCACCATGTATAAATCTATCGTAGATATTGGAGATAGCTCCACCTATCATTAAACCTGCAGGAAAAGCATAACATATCTCTTTTAGATGTAGTATGTACCCAAATATCCCAACTACCATGATTAGTTGGATATACTTTAGCCATTCATCTAAGAAAGCAAACATTGAAAAAGCTACACCTTTGTTGTAAACCAAGATAAAATCTATACAATCTGTGTAGTATCTAAAACCATCTACAAAAAGCATTTTAATATTTTGGTCAACTATAAAAACACCAGTTAAGCTAAAGAGTAAAATAGCTACCAATCTTAAACTATATCTATCCATTTAAAGCTTTTTTGAAAAAATCTACTAGAGAAATCATCTCTTTATCCATCTCTTTTGCATCTTTACACTCTAGTAAAACTCTAAGTTTGTTTTCTGTTCCAGAGTAACGGATAAGATGACGGATACCTTTTGCATCCAAATCTTCTAGTCTCTCTTTTAGTCCATCTATCTCTTGTAAAGGTTTTTTAGTACTTATGTTTATATTTACAAGTTTTTGAGGGTATAGTTTAAATGGGCGAAGAGCAGTAGAAGCTACCTCTTTTTTGTCTATAAGAAGTGCTAAAGTTTGTAATGCTGAAACCAAACCATCTCCAGTTTTTGCAAAGTCACTCATAATAATATGACCACTTTGTTCACCACCAAAGTTGATACCCTCTTTTTTCATAATTTCTAAAACATGTTTATCACCAACATCTGAACGGTAAAGTTTTAAACCACATGATTTCATATAGTCCTCTAAGCCTTGGTTACTCATAACAGTAGAGACGATGCCATCACCTGTTAAAGCAGATTTTGAGTGAAGATGCACACCTAATGCTCCAAGAAGTTGGTCCCCATCTACAACTTCACCTTTTTCATCAACAACAACGAGTCTATCTGCATCACCATCAAGTGCTACACCTAAATCTGCTCTATATTTTATAACATTATTACATAACTCTTTTGTATATAATGCTCCACAGTTTTCATTGATGTTAAATCCATCTGGCTTATCATGTAGAACTATAACCTCTGCCCCTAACTCTTCTAAAACAGTTGGACCAACTTTATAACCTGCTCCATTTGCAGTATCGAGAACTATTCTCATACCATTTAAAGTCATCTTTGTTGGAAAAGAATTTTTTAGCTGAACTATGTATCTTCCTATAACATCATCGATTCTTTTTGCTTTTCCAATCTTCTTAGCTGTTACTTGGGCTTCTAAGATAGCTTCATCATCCATAAAAATCTCTTCTATTTTAGATTCTACCTCTGCTGAAAACTTGTCTCCATTAAAATCAAAAAACTTAATACCATTATCTTCATAAGAGTTGTGAGATGCACTTATCATGATACCTGCATCACATCTCATATTTTCCGTTATATATGCTATGGCAGGAGTAGGCATAGGACCTATCTGTATAACATCATAACCTATAGCTGTAAGACCAGAAACTATGGCATTTTCTATCATGTAACCACTTCTTCTTGTATCTTTACCTATCAAAATTTTGTTTGTTTTAGATGTTTTTTTAAAATAAATCCCAGCAGCCATAGCTACTTTCATAGCTAACTCAGCTGTTAAAAATGAACCAGCTTCCCCTCTTACCCCATCAGTACCAAATAGTTTCATATTATTTCCCAGTTTTAAACTTTAACTAGATTCTAACATAAGTATTATCCCCTTTAACTTAACTTTAATCATCTTTAAGCTATTATTTCGCACTTAAATTTCATGAGAAGGACTCATTAATGGCAAATCACAAGTCATCAATCAAGAGAATTCGTCAAACGATTGTTAAAACTGAAAGAAATCGTTTTTACAGAACTCGTCTTAAAAATATAGTTAAAGATGTTAATTCAGCAGTTGAAGCTGGAAACAAAGAAGAAGCTGCAGCTACTATGAAAGTAGCTAACCAACAAATTCACAAATTTGTAAGCAAAGGTATTCTTAAAAAAGAAACTGCTGCTAGAAAAGTTAGTCGTCTTCACAAAGCTGTTAACGCACTATAATCTATAACTTTTAAAATAGCAAAGCTTTGCTTTGTTATTAAAACAGGGATTTTAATCCCTACAACCCCCTAAAGAAGGCTCAATAATGTTAGCAGATAAACTAAAACCGTTTATCAACCGCTATAATGAACTTAGCGAATTGTTAAGCTCACCTGACATCACTTCTGACATCAAAAGAATGACAGAACTTTCAAAAGAACAATCAAATCTTTTACCAATCGTAGATAAAGCAAATGAATACAACACTCTTATAGAAGAGATTGCAGATTCTAAAGATATGCTAAGTGACCCAGAGATGGGAGATATGGCAAAAGAGGAATTAAAAGAGTTAGAACCACGAAAACCAGAACTAGAAGAAGAGATAAAAATGCTTCTTTTACCAAAAGATCCAAATGATGATAGAAATATCATAGTGGAACTTCGTGCTGGTGCTGGTGGTGATGAAGCTGCTATTTTTGTTGGTGATTTGTTTGATGCATATACTCGTTATGCAGATTTGAGAGAGTGGAAGATAGAGATTATCTCAACAAGCCCATCAGAAGCTGGTGGATTTAAAGAGGTAACTGCACTTATCAAGGGTGAACAAGTTTATAGTAGGTTGAAGTATGAGGGTGGAACTCACCGTGTTCAAAGAGTTCCAGCTACAGAATCTCAAGGTCGTGTTCATACATCAGCTATCACAGTAGCTATAATGCCTGAGGTAGATGATGTTGAAGTTAAGATTGAAGATAAAGATTTAAAGATAGATGTTATGAGGTCTTCAGGTTGTGGAGGGCAGAGTGTAAATACTACAGATTCAGCTGTTCGCATCACCCACCTACCAAGTGGCATCGTTGTAACAAATCAAGATCAAAAATCTCAACATAAAAACAAAGATAAAGCTATGAAAGTTCTAAAAGCTAGACTTTATGACTTAGAGATGCATGCTCAACAGTCTGAAAATGCAGCTGAGAGAGCAGCACAAGTAGGAACAGGTGACAGAAGTGGTAGAATTAGAACATATAACTACCCTCAAAACCGTATGAGTGACCATAGAATCAATCTTACTCTTTATAGACTAAATGAGATTATGAATGGTGGACTACTTGATGAAGTAGTTGAACCACTTATAGCTGATCATCAAGCTAAAATAGTTGAAGCTGCTGGGTTGTAAAAACCTAGGTAGCTTTAATCATCCTTACTAATCTCAATCACATATCTTTTTAACCTGAGTTCGACAATAGAATGCCCTATATTTGGGTATTTTTATTGTCGAACTCAGGTTAAAAGAGAAAAACCCAGATTTTTAGATATAATTACTATCTAAAATTAAAGCCATATAAAGAACATAAATGATATTAACACCAGAAGTTTTAGCTATCTTTATCTTAGATATTATATTTGTTTTTTTTGCAACTATAGCTTTTGTCTTGAGTGTCAAAATATTTGTTGGATGGGATATTAATAGTGTTAATCAAAAACAGTATATTTTAGAGAAACAAAGTTTTTTAACTGCTACTATTATAAAGTATATATTTAGTATAAAAGTACCTTTATTTCTCTTTTTTATCTTTACCCTTGACAAGATTTCAAATGTGATAACTGGGGCTATGTGTGCAGCTGGTGTGGTAGATGCTACTGCTTATGGAACATACCTTTTTGTGTTAAAGATTATAAACTTGTACCTTTTTGGGTACTGGTTAGTTTTGCATAACGAAGATATTAAACATGAAAACCAACCATTTACAAAGTTAAAATTTAGTGTTTTTATAGTTGCTTTTTTTATCTTTATTGCTGAAGTTGTACTTGAGTGGTTAATGTTCTTGGCTATAGATGTAGATAAGATGGTAAGCTGTTGTGGAACTCTATACTCATCTGCTTCAACCTCTGCTATGGCATCTATCTTTGACATAGATACAGCTACACTTTTAACTCTTTTTTATGGAAACTTTTTACTTATAACTATTTTTTACTTTTTAAAGAAAAAGTACTTTTTTGCTATGGCTAACATCTCATTTATCGTCATCTCTCTTATCTCCCTTATAGTCTTTTTTGGGACATATATATATGAGTTACCTACGCATCATTGCCCTTTTTGTTTTTTACAAAGTGATTATTATTTTGTAGGTTATCTTATATATACAACCCTTTTTATAGGAACTTTTCATGGTGTTATGATAGGGTTTATAGAAAAATCACAAGAAGACATAACTAAAGATTATAAAATATCTTTGATGTTTAATCTTTTTTATGTTATCTTACTTAGCTTATACCCTATCGTTTTTTATGTAAAAAATGGTGTTTGGTTATGAAAAAGGAACTATTTTGAAATATTTTAAGTTTGTAATTATGATTTTTTTAACTCTTAATTTTTTAGGTTGTGAAAAAAAATCTTCAACTGAGGTTAGAAAAGTTCATTGGGACAGAGATATGTGTGCTAGGTGTGTTATGGTGGTTAGTGATAGACACAACACAACACAAGCTATAAACCCAGAAAATGGTAAAGTATATATGTTTGATGACATAGGTTGTATGGTCTTATGGTTTGATGATGAGCAGATAAGTTGGAGTGATAAAGCCATTATCTGGATAACAGATGTAGATACTGCAAAATGGATAGATGCAAGAACAGCTTACTATGATACAAACAACATTACACCTATGGCTTATGGTTTTTCAGCTCATAAAACAAAAGATAAGATTAAAAAGGGTGAAGAGATTATAAACTTTGAAGAAGTTGTAAAGAGAGTTAGAAAGATTGGTAAATAGGGTGTTTATCTTCTAACAAAAGGTTTGGTTCTATAAATGGTGCTAGTTGGGTCATAAAATCTAAAAGTGTCATAATTGGACTTGCATAAAAGAACTTTACTTTATGATTATATTGCCAAAGTTGTGAAGAGTATTGATAAACTTGGTGTGGAGTATCTCCCACTCCATTATTATCTGTGTCAAACCCAACATATCTATCCCAATAGTTGTATTTTACTATGTTTGATTTTGAAAAAGTACCAGCTATATCTTTTACAACATCATCAATATTGCCAAAAATCTTATTGTGAGTTATGGTGTTATCTTTAATAGCTACATGAAAGTGTATCGCCTCTTTGTTGTATGAGATTTCATTGTACTTTATATACCTTTTCATCCCTTTAGCTTTCTCTTTAGAATCTATATATATACCTTTTGCATTAAATCTTATCTTGTTCTTTGTTAGATGGAAATTTGATACACCTGAGATAACTACACCTATCCCTGATGCACCTTTTGAACTTTGTATAACATTACCTACTATTTCTGTATCTTTTGCACCCATAACCATGATAGAAACGGAGTTATAAAGGTAGGTGTTAGCTATAAATTTATTGCTATTGCTTAGACTTATATGTGTAGCAAACCTGTTGTTTGTAAATTTATTTGCCTCAAATGTATTGTTATGAGAGTAGTTTAGGGTTACATCTCTTGAGTTTTTTATGGTGTTGTTTTTAAAAAGATTATGATGTGAATAGTAGATTTTTAAAGCATCACCTCTTAGACTTAAATCTAAATCTTTAGAGGTTATGTAGTTATCTTCAATGGTAGAGTTTTGAACCATAACCATATCTATACCGTATAAAGAGTTTAAAAGTTTACAGTTTTGTATGATGCAGTTTTTTACTTTTTGCATAGATATGGCAGAGTCTATCTTATCCATTCTTTTACCACTATCTGTAATGGTTAGGTTTTTTAAAACTACATTTGAACTTTTTATCTTTACTACACTACCATCTAAATCACCCTTTATAACTACTGCATCATCACCAACTATGGTTAATGGCTTGTCTATAGTTATATTGCCTTTGTATATACCTGAAGATAGTTTGATGGTTGAGTAAGGGTTCGATCTATCTATAGCATCTTGAAGAGGGTTTGCAGAAGTAAAAGAGAGAAAAATAAAAAAAGTTAATATTAAAAATCTCATCTACTTACTTTTAGTTTTTAGTAAAACTTATGAATCTCTTCCATAATATTTGCAAACTCTATCTCATCACCTTTTTCTTTTAAAAATCTAACAAGATATTTTTCACTTGCATCAACACTGTTCTTTTTTTCTATCTCCAAAAGTTCTTTATAAAGTTCTGCAATAATCTCTATAACATGTTTAGATATAGTTTTTCTTGAAGCATGGTAGCCTATGATAGCACCAGTATCGGTGTCTTTTCTTATCTCAAACTCTGTAAATATCCAGTAGTATCTGCCATCTTTTGCTAAGTTTTTTACAACAGCATTTAT
>Ga0256842_1003155_pt1 | contig 11171 bp, 9 predicted proteins | sample 4559240metaG_FD_185973 | JGI IMG/M metagenome (GOLD analysis project Ga0256842, IMG submission 185973) | Hydrothermal vent microbial communities from Guaymas Basin, Mexico - 4559-240 | ecosystem: Environmental > Aquatic > Marine > Hydrothermal vents | place: Mexico: Guaymas Basin | collected...
GAAACCAGTCTTGCTAAATGGCTCAGCCTTATTGCCTCTCTTACTTCTTCTATATCCAACCCCAGATCCTTAGCTACAGCCTCTTCTCCCTCCTGACTCTCAGGATCTATCCCTAATTCAAGATACTTACTCTCAATCTGTTTTATCTTTATCCTCTGATGCTTAGGGACAATGTCCTGTCGTCTCAAGAAATCTAAAATCTCTCCTCTTATACGCCAGTAAGCAAATGTCTCAAACCTTACGTCTTTTTCTGGATCAAAACGCTCAAGGGCAGAAATTAACCCTACAATTCCATAGCTGATTAAATCTTGAGACTCTATATTTCTGGGCAGAAATGGTAAAAACCGATTTACTATTTGCTCGACCAATGGGATATAGTGACAAATCAACTCCTCCCTGGCTTGTTGATCCCCTTTCTTTAACCTATGCCAAAGAGCCAAAAGGTCTTTATCCTGCATTTTCCGTCAATTTCTTTATTGCCTCATCATAAAACGCTAAAAAAGCAAGATCTAATATTCCACCCAAAACCCAAGCAATAACTACAACCGACCATAGCTTATACACTAACCCATAAAGAGATAATTGTCCATTAACAACACAAATTGCAACGACCAAAAAACCTATAGAAGCAATCAGGCCTTTAAACATATTTCCTCACTAAACGATAAAACCATCCACCTGCTTAGGCAATAATATACTTACATACTTATCAATATGAGCTCTATCTTCTTCTAAAATATCCAAAAACAGCAAACCAGTTATATATTTACGGGAAAACTCTTCCCATCGAGTATTAACTACTTCCGCTACCGCTCGAACCGGGATTCCCATATCTGGTATAACAAAATCTATACGTACTCGAGTATGAAGAGGAAGTTCGTCAGGAAATAATAAAGCAATGCCTAACGCACTCAAATCCCAAGCATCCACTCGACCGTAAAGAGGCATTCTAACTTCTCGCTTTAAAGTAGATTCAACTATTCTATATCGCACCCTAAAATATACCCTTGCCCTTGGTTTTGCTCTCCTTTGTTTACGATAAATCACTGTCGGTTTTCGCAAAACTAACCGTGGGAGAGCTGCGTTTTCTTCAGAAAACGATATGATTTCCGTCTCAAACTCATACCTACCTGAAGGCAACCCAACGATAACCAACATTACCTTCGTCCCCTTAGGCAAAAATACCGGAACTCCTCTCTCAACAGGAGCACTTAATATTAATCTATCGTCCTCCACATCCTCTATTCTCCCTTTATAAACTGTCCTGGGATGCCCTATCACATACATTTCATATCTTTGGGCCGGCTTAAACACAAATTGTTCTCTGGGCTTACCTATTCCTTTTGTTTTGGCATCAGCTTTTGCCTTCTCCTCAAGCTTGTTAGCCAACTTCTTTAACCAATCTGATAATCTCAACCAAATACTCATTACTTAAACCATCCTAACAATTTATCTATCCAACCTTCACTACCCGTTTTCCCAGAAAGAGAACGTAAGAGATCTTTTGCAACCCGGGTCACATTTCTCCCTGCAGGAGAATATGGGTATTCCAAAACGAACGGTCTACGTTGCAAAACAGCATTTACAACCACATCATCTTTCAAAATATATCCCGCATAGGAAACATCCATATTTAAAAATTGTCGACTAACCATAGATATCCTTTCATAAATTTCATCTGCCTCACGTTTACTTGTAGCCATATTTACCAACAATCTGGTATCCTGTTCTGGTTTACGTTGAGAAATTACTTTTATCATTGCATATGCATCCGTTATTGCTGTGGGCTCAGGGGTCGTTACAATCAGGGCAACGTCTGATGACACGACGAAATTTATAACGTTCCGATTTATTCCTGCACTCGTATCTATAAGGACATAATCTGCTATATGTTGAAGCCTGGACAACTCTGATAGTATATGATGTCTTTCTTTTGGTCCCATATTTGCCACTTTGGTTATCCCTGATGCCCCGGGGATTATCTTTATTCCTCCCGGACCTGCAATAACTACTTCTTCCAAACTCTTATGTCGCTCTATTACATGATAAAGATTATACTTCGGATTTAAACCAAGTAAGACATCCACATTTGCCAATCCTAAATCCGCATCCACAATAGCCACCTCGTTACCCAATTTAGCCATTGCTATGGCGAGGTTAACCACCACATTCGTCTTACCCACTCCGCCTTTACCACTTGTTATACTAATGGAGCGAGAGGGGGTAAGAGACTCTACAAGTTCACGCAATCTTTGCGCCTGATCCGATGGACTCAATGATTACCTCCCTTATGAGATCGGTTAACTTCTCTGCGTCAGCATCTTCAATATCATCTGGGACAGATTGTCCCGTAGTAATATAAGAAACAGGTTTACCTGTCCAATATTTCCCATTCAGAATAATGGCAGGGGTCAGGGTTTCATCCATCTTTGTAAATATCAACTTATCGTAATGAACAGATGAAAATCTGTCGACCACTTCCTTTATCGTCCGACGATTGCTAGTAGAACTCAAGACCAAATGCACTTCGTCTGGAGATATAGCATTAAGAAAGGCTCTGAGTTCCGACATCTGAAGCTCATTTCGTTGACTACGGCCAGCAGTATCAATAAAGATAACATCTCTATCTGCAAGACGATTCAATGCAGATGTTACATCCTGAGGAGACACTACTACCTCAATCGGAAGACGCATAATCTCGGCATAGGTACGTAATTGATCAACCGCAGCAATTCTAAAAGTATCTACTGTCAAGAGCCCTACTTTTTTCCTATACAAAAGCGCATATCTGGCAGATAACTTAGCAATAGTGGTCGTTTTTCCAACCCCTGTAGGCCCAATCAAGGCTACTTTATAAGCCTGTGAAAGATCTTTCTCCATAGGTTGGCACGGTGAAAGCAGAGAACATATTCTATCTCTTAGACCCACTAATATCTCCTCCTCATCTGAACCAAGTCCATCTAATAACGAATCTATCAAGGATGGCTCTAATTCTTGATCACGCAAAACAGACTCAAGTGAGCCTAATACTCCTGTCCACTTTCCTGTATATTGAGCTCGACGTAAAAGTATTGTTGTCATTTCTTTCAATTCTTCTATTTCTTCACGCAATGCCTGTATATGTTTAGGAATATGAATAGATTCCTCTCCTCCTGTTCTTGTTGCAACCTTTGTGCCAATCCCCCTCATGACCTGATATGACCTTACCATTGGTTTGGGAGGTTTTGCTATTGGTTGCGACTCCAAGATGCGAACATCCCGGGAAGCAGTGATTTCAACCCATTCTTGCTTACGCCAAAACTTCCAACCATCTCGTTGATAATAAGTTCGAGTATGAAGTATAACAGCATCTTCCCCTAACTCTTGGCGAATCCTGTTTAAAAGTTCTCTCATGCTTCTTCCACGAAACTTCTTAATCTCCATATTACAACCCCACTACTGCCTCTGTAACAACCTCTATGCCCGGCACTACTTCATTATAGGAAATCACCGGCAAATACGGCAAATCTCTTTCGATAAATCGTCTTAAATAAGGTCTTATTTGAGGATTTACTAATAATACCGGACTACCTCCCTGATTAATTACTTTCTCGTATTCATTGCTTAAAGCAGAAAGTAGACCCCTTGCTATATCCGGAGCAAGTACAAGATAGCTTTCAAATTCCCCTCGTTGTATGGACCCTTTGATTATATCTTCCGTTTCTGGAGAAAGAGTTATACAATGCAGCTTTCCATCTTCATCAAGATAAAGATGGGAAATCGTTCGTGCTAAAGCAAATCGGACATATTCCGTCAAAATATCTATGTCCTTTATCTTAGCTCCATAGTCTCCCAATGTCTCCAAGATGGTTATCATATCCCTAATCGGTACTCTCTCCCGTAAGAGATTTTGGAGAACTTTCTGTAACTCCGAAATACTCACTACTCCCGGCACTACTTCGTCCACAGCTGAATATCTCTTCTTCACAGCTGCTAACAAATCCTTTACTGCTTGTCGAGTAAGGAGTTCGTGCGCATACTTTTTAATAGTCTCAGCGAGGTGAGTAGTTATCACAGTAGCCGCATCGACTACCGTATAACCATTACGTTCTGCATTTTGAACCTCATCAGGAGTTATCCAATAGGCAGGTAACCCAAAAGTGGGTTCGATGGTTGGTTCACCATTTACGGTATGTCCAGCAGTTCCCGGGTTCATTGCCAAGAAATATCCCGGTTTCACCTCTCCTCTTGCCACTTCTACACCTTTTAACTTTATCATATACTCTGTGGGAGACAAATGAATATTATCTCTAACTCTCACCGGAGATACTATAAGACCCAACTCTTGTCCAATCTGGCGGCGCACTGCAGTAATACGTGAGAGGAGATCTCCACCTTTGTTTTCATCAACAAGAGAGATCAAGCCATACCCTATGTCTAATTCTAACATATCCGTCTCTATCACATCCTCATACGAACTTTCTTGGCTCTCGACTTGTTCCGGGCCTTCTTCTGGCGTTGGGGAAGATACCAAACCCGCACCTCCCACTACACCTGCTCCCACCCCAGATAAGGCAGGCTCCTGTGCGCGATGTTGTAACACCACAGCACCTATAAATCCAATAAACGCAGACATCAGCAAAAACGGGATTTTAGGCAAACCAGGGACCATAGCAAAAAACAACAATAAACCCGAAGCAATGAATATAGCCCTGGGAGAAGAAAGCAATTGCATGGTAACTTCTAACCCCATATTTCGAGCAGATGCAGCCCTACTTACTATGATACCTGCGGCAGTGGATATCAAAAGGGCAGGAATTTGCGTAACTAAACCATCTCCAACTGTAAGAAGAGTATAAGTGCGAGCTGCTTCTATAGCCATCATATGCTTTTGGAATACACCGATTACAAATCCTCCTATAATATTGATTAAGGTAATAATGATTCCTGCGATGGCATCCCCTCTCACAAACTTACTGGCACCGTCCATTGCCCCATAAAAGTCTGCTTCTTGTGCAATTCGTTGTCTACGCCGCATTGCTTCTTTTTCGTCAATAAGTCCTGCATTTAGATCCGCATCTATTGCCATTTGCTTACCCGGCATAGCGTCCAAAGTAAACCTTGCTGCTACTTCAGCAATCCTTTGAGCACCTCGTGTAATAACCACAAACTGAATTACTACTAAAATGCAAAATACCACTATACCAACAACATAGTTTCCTCCAACCACAAAATTTCCAAAGGATTTTATCACCTTTCCATTAAACGCATTCCCTTGTAAAAGAATCAATCGAGTAGAAGCCACATTAAGCGAAAGCCTAAAGAGAGTAGCAATTAACAAAAGAGAAGGGAATGAAGAAAACTCCAAAGGTTCCTTGATATATATGGAAACCAACAAAATTATAACTGCCAAAGAGATATTCAATGTTAAAAAGATATCTAACAGAAAAAAGGGTAAAGGGATAACCATTATCACGATCATCCCAATAATCGCCAATGCAAAAAGTATATCTGTATTTTTAAAATATCGCTCTAACATATCCGCCATCAAACAACCGCCTTACCCTTTAATCGATATACATACGCTAAGATCTCTGCTACCGCTCGATACAACTTTTCAGGAACAGGCTCTCCTACTTCCACAGTTCGATACAAAACACGGGCTAATGGAGGATTCTCGACTATGGGAACATCATGAGCAATAGCGATCTCCCGAATACGCTCAGCTAATAAACGCATTCCCTTTGCTACCACTATTGGCGCACTATCCTTCTCCGGATTATATCGCAAAGCCACCGCAATATGAGTTGGGTTGGTGATCACCACATCCGCTTTTTCCACCTCTTTCATCATCCTTTGACGAGCTAATTCTCTCTGAACTCGCCTTATTCGAGCTTTTATTTGGGGATCACCTTCCATTTGTTTTAATTCCTCTTTCAATTCTTCTTTCGTCATCATAAGTGAACGTTCGTACTCCCAACGATTATAGGCATAGTCTAATACCGCAAGCACAAAGAGAAACAAAATAATCCTTACTGCTACCTTAAATATCAAATCTAACCATCCCACCAAAGCATCCAAGAGAGGCGTATTTACAAAGAGCACCAAAGAAGGAAAATTATCCTTAAGAGTTGCATATACAATCCAAACTACAACCAAGACCTTAAATACATTTACCACCGTCTGTATCAAGGTCTTGGTCGAAAACAAACGCTTAAACCCCTCAACTGGATTGAGACGATCCAGTCGAGGGATTAATGGATATCCGCTGAACAATACCCCCACCTGAAGAACATTTACACTAACCCCTAACCCTATACCAACTAACAAGATAGGGCCTAACATCTTTATTATATACAAAAGAAGCCGTATTGTATAGGTATAAACAGAATTTGGAGCTATATTCTTAGGGAAATTGTCCCATGACAGATAAAAAAGTAAAGATAAATCACTTATTAACTTAGGCAGATAAAATTTGAAGAATAAGACAAATCCTAACAAGATAAGAGTGCCATTTAGATCCGCACTTCTGGCAACTTGTCCCCGCTCCCGAGCTTGCTGTCGGCGGCGTGGTGTAGGCGGTTCCGTACGAGCAGATCTATCGTTCTCAGGCATATTATCCTCCAACAAATCGCAACAATAACAAAGAGTGATTCAGTAAAAGTCTTTGGCTTACTCTTGCAAGAAGCGGTGTCATGCCTATCAAAACCAACATACCCACTATAATCTGCACAGGTATCCCAACAATAAAGATATTCATTTGAGGAATCAAGCGAGTGATCAGTCCTAATGCTATCATGACCAACAACAAGGTCAACATAATTGGAGCTCCTATTTGGGCACTGATAAAGAATAAAGCTGAAACCAATTTTTGGAGATCAGCAACCTTATCAGGGGTAATCACAAAATCAAAGGCCAACGGAAAAGAAACGAAAGAATCTCTTAAGACGATAAAAAATACTAAGTGAAAATTACTCAAGAAAAAAACCAGTATTGTCGTCCAGAATAAGAAAGAACTAATAACAGACTGACGGTTCATAGAACCCGGATCAAATACATTTGCCACCGCTAATCCCATCTGATATCCTGATATCTGCCCAGCTAATTGGACAGCAAAAAACGGCAAAGAGGCAAGCATGCCCAATGCAAGGCCAAAAAGAACTTCTCCAATAGAGAGAAAAACAAAATAAGGCAGAGAATTAATATGGAGACTCACTTGAGGCAAAGAGGTATAGATTGCAAAGGATAACATCAAAGAAAGGACCAGTTTTACCTGAACCGGTATTTGTCTATCGCCCAAAAATGGTGCAGAAAAGATAAGTCCAGTTGTCCGCAACAAGACAAAAAGAAAGTATATATCAAACATTTACTTCTTCACCAACCCCTACCCTCGCACTACATTTGGAATCAACAAAAAAAGCCCCCGAGAAAAGTCTATCATCACAGCCAAAAACCAAGGTAAAAGTAACGCAAACAAGAGCATCACCGTTATTATCTTAGGGACAAACGTGATAGTCATTTCATGGATTTGGGTAACAGCTTGAAATATACTCACCAAAAGTCCAACAATCAAACTTCCCAATAATAGAGGCCCTGCTACTATAAATCCCACCCACAATCCCCTTCTTAAAACTTCAACTGCAAGATCTAAATCCATATCATTTACTCTCTTTCACCAGCTTTTCGTCTAAAACTTCCCGCACTTGTAATGAATCCACACTCCCTAAATTTTCTTTCAAAACATAAGCTATTGCATCGGCACAGGAATAAATCCTTCTCCCTTTATGCCAACCCACTGAAGAGCAGTTTATCCCTTCCAATTCCTTAACAATCACATTAACATCTACTCCTGCTGAAAATAGAAGAGAGAGCATCTTCCCTAAAGCATCCAAATGAGAGCATACACACCCACTTGCCTTTTCCATTCTCAACAAAACTTCTCTTATTCTTCCCTCACTATCTTGATTAACGGTTACTATTAAAGGGCCACAAGCACATTCTACTCTCACTGTCCGTCCAAACAACACATCTGGTCTAACAGCCAATTCCTGCCAAGAAGGAGTAAAGAGATTTTTCTCACCCGAAGAAGGGGGACATTTGTAAAGTGGAGAGTCTTCTCTCTCTAACTCCTTAAATAAAGCACAAACCCCACCGAACAAAGACATCTTTACTACACTCTCTCTAACAGGCTCATCCCTTAGTTTTATCTCTACTAATCCATCCCAACTGGATTGAAATGCAGCTTGATGTTTCATCTTCCATTCCGAGGCAATGTCTGATTCTAATACGAACACTCGCCGCACATCCTCTGGAATTGATTCCACATCGGCAATGGACCGTCCAGATTCTATCCTTTCTAACAAAAATTCTGACATAAAATTTCGCTGTCGAGCAACTTCATCTAAAAGAGACATCGGCCCCTCATCATCCCATAAAGACTGGAGAGGACCAATATCATGCAATCCCGATAAGATTGTAACATTTCTGCGCTTCACACCTTCGTGCTCCAACCTACTTCCTCTGTAAGAAGGGAAGACCCCTCGCTCCCTTGCCAATTGCCAGGAAGCGGAATTGGTTTCTCTCAACAAAAAACCTGCTAACCTTTCAGCCAACTCAACTGCGGCATCAGAATCATAAGGGATTCCAAGATAACAAAGGGTTCGAGCCCATCCCTCTACACCTAAATTTACTCGCCGTAACCGTCGGGTGACCTCATAAATCTCCCTCACTGGATACTCACAAAGATCTACCAAGTCATCTAACATTCTTACTGCCGAGTGAATTCGATCACCCAGTTTTTCCCAATCAATATCTCTTATATTTCCTTTTCGCTTCAAAAACCTAACAAGATTTAACTTAACCTCTGGAACCGCTTCTCCTTGAACAAGAAACACTCCATTAGCACATACAACCCTCTTAGGACCTATACTTGGGACTTCCTCCCTGTAAGTGCTATTATCCACTATTACCCTTACCTTTGCACCTTTCCTCCTGAGATGAGAGATCCAAGTAGAAAACTCCTTTATTTCTACTGAGTAAACCTCTGTCAATTCTTCCCCAGCTAAATCAAATTCCCTACCTTCTCTTAAACAAGACATAACCTTCTCTGGCACAAATAGATTTAAGCCTAAAAAATCTAATTCTGGAGAAAAGTTCGTAGCTAAGATAAATTCGCGCCAAGAAAAAGAATCAGCTACAACTGAGATCCAAACTCTGGTCCAATCACTTACCGTGGCCTTTAATAGAAGCAAAAACGACTTCCATTGAGCTCGAGAAAAATTTACTCCAGTAAGATCCACTCCCACACTAACCCGCCACTGCATAAAGCGAGAAATCGACTTCATTAAATCAAAAACACCCGAAAATTCAACTAAGGATGGGAAAGAAACATAGCTTGCCGTAAATTTGGATTGTTCTATCGCTAAAACCTGCTCAGGCAAAAGGAGTTCCTGCTCCAGAAGCATTTCTTCCCAAATTTGCAACTGGCGACGAATATCAACAATACTCCGACCGTATCGTTTCTCTACCGAAGATAATGATTGAAGAAAAGACCTATACTCCACTTTTAAAACGTCCCCCTGCCAACCTGATTGATAGTTTATTTTACCACGAAACTCACTGAAGTAGAATCCTATCTATACTCTAAATAACATTAGAAGTTTAACCTAAATCTCAACTCCAGTTTTTTCTTGCATACTTTACTGTCCACTTAAGATAATCTCTTGCCATAGGCAAAAGAGATGTGGAGAAGACCTGTTTTTGCAAAAGAAGGACAAGTTCCTCGTATAAAGATCTTGTCGATCTATTAAAACACTCAAAAAAAGACCTTAATTTATCTTCTATTTTCCTTGCCAACAATTTACTCACCACACTGTTTGGATCCATCAAATCCTTTGGCTGAGCAATCCTAAAAGATAAATCGTCCAGAGAAATTATCCATTCATAATCCCTACTCTCTATTCTTTCAAACCTCTTTAACCCCCCTACATTAGTGGTAATGGGCAAGGCACCCTGCCTTATTGCCTCATCGATAACCAAATTATAGCCCTCTCTAACTGAAGCTATTACTACAGGAGCGATTGTCTTAGCAGCCAAACGATACAAAGCGCCTATGCTTCTGCCTTGGGCGTTCCAGATAAAATATATATTTCCTTTATTCTCTCGAATTACTGATTCTAATGCAGATCTTACCACCTGTACTTCAGGGTCGTCATTAGCTCCACCAGCAAAAACCACCAACGTAGGGAAAAACTCACCTTTAACCTTATATCGGTCCAACAATCCCAAATAAGCCAAAATAACCTGCAAAAGCCCCTTCCAAGCATCAGCACGAGCACCTGTAACTATCACCCTGTTCTTCTCTCTCAAGAGCTTACTCAAATCCCGCCCCTCTATTTCTTTGTCTCTTAACGAAGAAAGGATCTCATCCAATTCCCCATCTCCAATCGGGCTGTTTTTATCACTAAGGATATCTATCCCCGGAGGTTGACAAAACGCCCTTTTTAATCCTATCCATGGGTTAAGATATGGTTGGGCCAACAATACACCGTTAAATTCATCGTGTAACCTTGTAAGGATTCCATTTATATAATTCCACACCCTCTCTGTGCTACTATTTTCTGCCGCATTCCTCAAACCCGAAATATCTATATGCAACCTAAATATGGCAGGAAAAGACAAGCCGGACTCTTTTGCATAGTCCATAAAACACTTCATTGTAGAAAGAACCTGTGGATCCTCGAAAAATATGGCACCTATTTCACTATCGTCCAACCAAGAACGATATATCTGAAAATTATCCCTACCCACCTCCTCCAATACTGCAATATCTTCATCGGTAAAATCTGCTTCTTGCCCCTGAATGATATTGTGTATCTTCTTAGTAACAGCATAAAATCGATACGGATTACGAGGATGTATAATCTGCCATTCTACATCTATCCCAAATCTCTTCAAAAATTTATATATTCCCGGAATCATCTCTGCTACTCCACCACCAAAGAATGTGGCATTGACAACAACAATTTTCTTTTTTCCATTTTTTCTCATCTCATCAGAAAAATCCTTTAACTCTTCAAATAACTGAATCCACTCCTTTTCTCCCAAAAATACACTATATTCCTTCCTATACTTTTGCCATTCTTCACTACCCAAGGCCCTTTTAAACTTATATCTCAATCGTTCCCTAATCT
>Ga0256842_1003156_pt1 | contig 11171 bp, 7 predicted proteins | sample 4559240metaG_FD_185973 | JGI IMG/M metagenome (GOLD analysis project Ga0256842, IMG submission 185973) | Hydrothermal vent microbial communities from Guaymas Basin, Mexico - 4559-240 | ecosystem: Environmental > Aquatic > Marine > Hydrothermal vents | place: Mexico: Guaymas Basin | collected...
AAGGTAAGGTAATAGAATCAATAGGATTTACTGAATTAGATTCAAACACTACTTCTATTAATACAACCCTTTTTCCACGTCCAGTTATTTGCGACAGTACTGTAAGTGTAGAATACGATTTTCTAAATTTCAAATGCTTTAGTGATTCTAATGGAATAATATATAATCCTAGTGGTGAAGACTGTGAGTATTACTGGACTCATTTAGCTGTAAATAATATAATACCACCAAAGATCAATATTAAACTGTTTCCAAATCCCACAAATAATGGAAGCATTACTATTAGCTTAAATAAAAAGTTTAAAACCAAACTAACAATTAATTTTTATTCATTAAATGGACAAAAAATAAAAACAGTAGAAATTTCAAATGATGTAACATCTAAAACTATAGACATATGCAAGCTTAATTCCGGATTGTATTTTTATAAAGTTTTTACTAATAACACTGAATTAGGTAGCGGAAAACTAATAGTAACAGAATAAAATAAATCAATCAACAAGTTTACGCTTAATTAGCGTAAACAAAAGTAACCTGAGCCTTAGATAAGCATTATCTCACAGAAAACTAATAACTAATAATTATTTAAGATCAGCAGCATAATCACTAAATTCTTCATGAAACTTTCTTATTGCATCATTAATATTTTGAAATGCAACATAATGTTTATTACAACCATGACGACTACAAAGGCTAACTCTACCGCCGCTTTTTATACCAAAAGTAACCATTGGAGCACCGCAACTTTCACATTTCACATCTGTAGAGAGAGGCTCTCCACAATGTGGACAATAAAAGTCAGCTATTGCATTATAATCAACCTTTAATTCACTTTCGTGTTCAAAGCATCCATATAAAGAACAAAGGTTTAGTTTGCCCCTAACGCCATTAAATTCAATAATAAATTCTATTGATGACCTTCCATTTATCTTCTTATCCGGATTCATTAAAGATGTGCGGCATTTAAGACATTTAACTTCAAAAGATATAATGTTTTCCATAATTTTAGGTTTTAAAAAGATTAAAAAATAATACAGATTATTGCAATTAATTCTAAAAAATAATTCTATTATTCAGCAAATATAGGCAAAAAAATCTACTGTTATTTAAATAACAATTATTTTTTTAAAAAAATAGTTAATAAAAATATAAAGTTTCAACATAAATACCAGAATATTAAAAAGTTCAATCTTTGAAATAAGCGTATAAATTTTGTTTAATATATAAGAAATATTAGGAAAAATATACTACCTTTGGAGCTTTAAAATTTTTAACATAAAATACTATTTTAAAATACAAACCACATGAATTTACACGAATATCAAAGTAAGAAGATTCTTAAATCTTATGGAGTATCAGTACCAAAAGGTTATTTGGCATACACTCCAGAAGAAGCAGTAGAAGCTGCAAAAAAGCTAACAGAAGAAACAGGATATGAAATATGGGCAGTAAAAGCTCAGGTTCATGCCGGAGGACGTGGAAAAGGTGGTGGAGTAAAAATTGCTAAAACCTTAGATGAAGTACGCACATACGCTGACAATATTTTAGGGATGCACTTAGTAACGCCACAAACAAAAGCTGAAGGCAAATTAGTACGTAAAATTTATATCGAGCAAAACATTTTTTATGATGGTCCATCAGAAATGGCAGAGTATTATATGAGTGTTATGCTACACCGCGATAGTGGTAAAAATATGATAATGTATTCTCCACGAGGAGGAATGAACATCGAACAAGTTGCTGAGGAAACACCTGAATATATCTTCACTGAAATTATAGATCCTAAAGTTGGCCTTATGCCATTCCAAGCTCGTAGAGTAGCTTTCAACTTAGGACTTAGCGGTAAAGCTTTTAAAGAAATGACAAAATTTGTTTCTTCTCTTTATGCAGCTTATGTAGGCTCTGATTCTTCTCTATTTGAGATTAACCCTGTAGCTAAAACTAAGGATGATTTAATTTATGCTGCTGATGCAAAAGTAGCCATTGACAATAACGCTCTTTATCGCCACAAAGATATTGCAGAGATGCGTGACTTTGATGAAGAAGACCCAACAGAAGTTGAAGCTGGGAAATTCGATCTTAACTATGTTAAACTTGATGGAAACGTTGGCTGTATGGTTAATGGTGCCGGCTTAGCAATGGCTACCATGGATATTATTAAAATGAGTGGTGGAGACCCTGCTAACTTCCTTGATGTAGGAGGAACAGCTAATGCAGAAAGAGTAGAGCAAGCTTTTAGAATTATTCTTCAAGACCATAATGTAAAAGCTATTTTAGTGAATATCTTTGGGGGAATTGTTCGTTGTGACCGTGTTGCAAACGGTATTGTTCAAGCATATAAAAACATTGGAGATATTCAGATTCCAATTATAGTACGTTTACAAGGAACTAATGCTGAAGAAGGTAAAGATATAATTGATGCAAGTGGATTGAAAGTTTTCTCTGCTATTACTCTTAACGATGCTGCAAAGCGTGTTACTGAAGTTATATAATAAGAATACTTTTCACAAATCAAAAAAGCCGCTTTTCAAATTTGAAAAGCGGCTTTTTTAGTGCTTATAAAATTATATTACAATATAAATTTAGGATCTATTAAATTGTTTAATTGGAATAACTCATCCCATTTTTCTTGAGAAATAAGTTTTCGTTCTTTAACTGCTATATCATAAATAGATTTATTCTCATTGAGAGCCTCTTTAGCAATAGTAGACGATACTTCGTAACCTAAAATAGGATTAAGCAGAGTAACTATTCCAACACTATTCATCACCATTGCCTTGGTATGATCAGCATTTGCAGTTATACCATCTATTGCTTTGGTTCTAAGTGTATCACAAGCCTTTGTTAAAAATGAAATAGAGTTAAACAAACTATAAGCAATTACCGGCTCCATAACATTCAGTTGTAATTGACCAGCTTCAGCAGCCATAGTAACTGTTGTATCTGCACCAATAACATAAAAAGCAACTTGATTAACAACTTCTGGAATAACTGGATTGACTTTCCCTGGCATAATAGAAGAACCCGGCTGCATACGAGGTAGATTTATTTCATTTAGTCCAGCGCGAGGTCCTGATGACAAAAGCCGTAAATCATTGGATATCTTTGAAAGCTTAACAGCGGTACGCTTCAATACTCCCGACAATTGCACATAAGCTCCGGTATCAGAAGTAGCTTCTATTAAATCTTCTGCTAAGAATAAAGGGCTGCCAGTAAGTTTTACCAAATATTTAGTTACCAATTCAGGATATTCAGCTGGTGCATTTACTTTTGTACCAATGGCTGTTGCTCCCATATTAATTTCTCTAATAAGATTTTTGGCACTGTCTACTCTTCCCAATTCTTCATTTATAGTATTTCCCCAACCATTAAACTCTGAGCCTAAACTCATAGGAACAGCATCTTGAAGTTGTGTACGCCCCATTTTAAGAACATGTTTAAACTCTGTTCCTTTTCTTCTAAAAGAATCACTTAAAGACTTCAGTGCAGTTTTATATGCTTCCAAACGCTTCAGCAATGCAATTCTAAAAGCAGTTGGATAAGCATCATTGGTGGACTGACTACAATTTACATGGTTATTAGGATGACAATACTGATATTCTCCTTTTTTATGTCCTAGTTTTTCTAAAGCAATATTTGCAATAACCTCATTAGCATTCATATTAACAGAAGTCCCTGCTCCACCTTGAATCAAATCTGTAACAAACTGGTCATGATATTTACCATTTAAAATTTCATCACAAGCAAAGCAAATTGCATCAGCTATTTTTTTATCAAAAACGTTTAATTCAGCATTTGCCATTGCAGCCGCCTTCTTTACATAAGCTAATCCCCTTATCATATAAGGCTCTGTAGATAACGGTGTTTCAGTAATGTGAAAATTATCTAAAGCTCGATAAGTTTGAATTCCATAATAATTCTTATTTGGAATTTCTAATTCTCCTATAAAATCATGTTCTTTTCTTGTTGGCATAATTACCTGTGTATAAAAATTCATACTAATTTAAATATCATTACACTAATGACATTATTTATGGCTACAAAAGTAATATAATTAAACTTCTTCATTCTACTCTATTATCCTAAAATATAGAATATCACATGATAATTGACAAAAAATATTCAACTTTATCAATTATAAACCTGTGAAAATAATTTGCAGTGGTACTTATTCAAGACTTATACAACTAGCAATAACACTTCTAATAATTCTCCAGCAATAGAGTCTGCTATTTTATTAAAAAATACATAGTAAGTTTTAGTACTTTTGTCTTATTGAATACATTTATAATTTTGTTATAATTATATACATAATATACTTATAGCAATAATATCAACTAATTGAATATGACATTTAACCATATCAATAAAATAAATATATCAGCTGTATCTTATGCTAATACATTTCCTTTTTTACTTGGCATTGATGATAAATTAGAAGGAAACGATTTTCAGGTGTCAAAAGATGTACCTTCTGTTTGTGCCGAAAAATTAATTAATAATGAAGCTGATATTGGATTAATACCTGTAGCTACAATTCCTTTAGTACCAAATGCCAATATAATATCAAAATATTGTATTGGAGCTATTGGAGCCGTAGAAACAGTATTACTAATGAGTAAAATTCCTTTTGAAAATATCAAAACTGTTTATCTTGATAGCGAATCGAGAACATCAGTAAAATTAGTAAAAGTACTAGCTCAAAACCTATGGAAGAAAAATTGGGAATATAAAACATTACCGAGCGACTACGAAACAAATGAAGACATTAATTCAATGGTTCTTATAGGTGATAAAACTAAAACTACAACTAATTTTCCATACATAACAGACTTGTCTAAATCTTGGTTAGAACTTACATCAAAGCCTTTTGTATTTGCAGCATGGGTTGCAAATAAAGAAATCCCGCAAGACTTTATAAATAGATTTAATACTGCCCTAGAATATGGAATAAACAATATTCCCAATTCAATAAAAAAGTATGGAGCAGAAATAAAATATGATTTGAATAATTACTTAAACAATTGTATTTCCTACCCTCTTGATAAAGAAAAAATGGATGGTTTAAATCTATTTTTAAATTATTTGCATAGAATTAATAATTAGATTAATTTTACAATATTAAAAATATAAATAAAATATTAAAAATATAAATAATAATTATGAAAAAATATATTTTACTCAGCCTTATTACAGTTATTTTGTCTAATATAAGTCTTGCACAAATAACAATTTACTCTTCCGACTTTGGAAGCAGTAACGACACAATAAGATATAGCCATACTACAACTATTAATGCATTATCAATTGAAAGTACCGATACAAATTATTTTTGGGATTTTAGTCAACTAACACCCAATTCCCAAACAATGGATGAATATATAGATATTAATTCTGTAAATATGGTATACAAAATTGCCTTTTATGGCATATCTAATTTAGTTAGCCCAAGAGCTGATATGAGTATGGGTGGTGTTAGCATAAATAACTCCTATAATTTTTACAATAAATCAACTAATGATTTTAGACTTGTTGGCTATGGTGGCGAAACCTCAGCTACCCCCATCCCTGTTACATTTGACAACCCTGATATTATTTACAGATTCCCTATGACTTTTGGAAATGTAGATTCTTGTATCTCAAACTGGGATATCAATGTACCGGGAACTGGCTATATATCTGAAGAACTCCACAGACATAACGAAGTTGACGGCTGGGGAACAATTAAACTTCCATATGGTCAATTTAATTGTCTTAGGTTGAAGTCTACTATATTTCAAGACGATAGCATTTATCTATCAAACACGGGACTTGGTATTAGAGTGCCACAATATTACACTGTATACACATGGTTGGCAAAGAATATGAACTTCCCAATTATGACAGCAACTGTACCACAGAATCTTATTGGACAGGTAAATATATCATATTTAGATAGCATTCGTCAATTTGTTGGTATTAACTCAAGTTCTATAAATAATGATAATACCTTATACATATATCCAAATCCTACTACTAATTATGTAAATATCAAATTTAACTCTTTTGACGAATATACATTAAACATAATAAACACTTTCGGAGAGATTATTTTCACCAAACAATATAACAATAAAAATAATGTTAATATATCCACAGAAAATTTTGCTCGTGGATTATATTTCATACAAATTACAAATTCTAACAAACAAATAGTTAAAAAATTAATATTAAAATAAATAATAAATACTATGAAAGCTTTTCACGCATACGACATTAGAGGAGTTTATAATGAAGATTTCAATAAAGAAGACGCATATAAAATAGGTTTCTTTTTACCGGAATTATTAAGCACAAAAAGAATACTAATTGGTAGAGATGTAAGGACAAGCTCTCCTGAGATATTTGAATACTTGAGTAATGGAATAAAAGATGCCGGAGCAGACGTATATGATGCAGGTCTTTGCACCACTCCTATGATATATTGGCTAACAGCAACATTCGACTTTGAAGCCTCAGTAATGATTACAGCATCGCATAATTCTAAAGAATATAACGGTATGAAAATATCTAAAGCCATGGCCAAGCCTGTAGGTTATGACACTGGACTTTCAACCCTTGAACAAATGATAAAAGGTGAAATTAAAGTTAATAATAATAAAGGTAAAGTAATTGACTTTGATAAACATCAAGATTATATTAAATTTCAAAGAAAATATCTACCTAAAGATATTGGAAATTTGAACTTAACAATAGATTGTTCAAATGGCATGGCTGCCTTACTAATTAAAGATATAATCGGTGATAATCACAACTACTTATTTGATATTTTGGATGGCACTTTTCCAAACCACGAGGCAAACCCTCTTGTACCAGAAAATGTTATCGACCTTCAAAAAGCTGTTATTAATAACAATAGTGATTTAGGGATAATTTTCGATGGTGATGCTGATAGAGTAATGTTTGTTGATGAAAAAGGTAAATTTATTTCTCCAGACCTTATGATTGCCGTACTTGGCCATTATTTTTTAAAAGACAATCAGCAAACAACCCATGTACTTCAAGATATTAGAAGTTCAAAAGCCGTTAGCGAATATTTAAACAAAATTGGAAATGTAAAAGTTCATACATGGAAAGTAGGAAGAGCCTTTGCCGCTTTAAAATTAGCAGATATAGATGCAAAATTTGGCGGAGAGTTAGCAGGACATTACTACTTTAAAGACTTTTATTATTCTGATAGTGGTATTCTTGCAATGCTTATTCTAATTGATGTTGTTGCTAAAATGAAAGCCGAAGGCAAAACAGTTTCTAAACTTATTGATGACATAAAAGCTTATGCTAATTCCGGAGAGATAAACTATAGAATAGAGAAGAAAGCAGAAGCAATGGAAAAGATTAAAAATCATTTTGAAAAAACAGAAAAAGTTGACAAACTAATGGACTTTGATGGTTACCGATTAGAGTTTAACGATTGGTGGTTCAATATACGCCCTTCAAATACAGAGCCTTATTTACGATTAATTGTGGAAGCTAAATCTGAAGAATTACTTAAAGAGAAACTTGAAATAATTAATAATTTACTTAAAGAATTTATTTAGAGTCGAACTCAGGCATCATAAAAGCAAATGGTATTGCAAATAGACCAAGTATAGGAGAATAAACAAATAAATTTTCCAAGCCGTAAATATCTGAAAGAAAACCAACTAACATATTTGACCCGGCGCCAAAAACAAAGCTAAGTGTCATATAAATACTGTTAATAAATGATGGCCTATCAGATTTATAATCATGTACCAAAGCCAATAATACAGGGGCTGAACCAAAAAGGAAGAGTCCACTTAAGGCTAAAAATATTATTGCAATAATACCAGAAGTAATATTGAAAAGGAACATCAGTACAGGCACAATTATAGCTATTATTATCAACGTTTTCTTTCTGCCAATTTTATCGGAATAATTACCGGCTAATAAAGTTCCAGCGGCTCCTGCTAATTCCACCATTACCAACACAGAAGTACTTGTCCATAAAGTATTTCCACTATTCATATAATATGTTGGAAGAAAAGTTACTAATAAAGACCTAATTACACCACGTCCTAAGATATAACCAGTTATTATAACAAAGAAAGCTACTAATTTACTCAACTGACCTTTAGCCAGTTTCTGCTTCTTAGCAACAGGTTTAATATCAAAATCTTTCAATTTCCGCAACCTAAAATACAGAATTATTGAAGCCAATAATCCTAAAGGCATAACACGCCAACTCCCTTCCAATCCCCACCATGAGACTGCCGAGACAATCAATAACGGGCCTAGAGCCCTGGCACCTTCTCCTGCAAGTGCATAGAAACTCATTCCTAAGCCTCTTTTGTCACCAGACACATTTTTTATTAAAACAGGGGCCGGAACATGAAAAAACGCCGCACTCATACCCATTATCAACAACAAAACAAGAAGCTGAAAATAACTATTCGCCAAACCAATCAAACTCATTGAAATAGCAGTAATAGCAGGTGTAAATATCACAAAATATCTAATCACAACTTTATCTGCGAGCCAACCAATAATAGGATTCATCAATGATGGAAGTCTACCATATAAGGTAAGAGACCCCGCAAGAAAATAATTTAAGCCAAGTTTTTCTATAATTAATGGCAATAAAGGAGATAAAAATGAAGAATATACATCGTGAGTAAAATGAGCTAATGAAATATCCCACACTCTCCATTTATGATATTTTGCTTGCATATTATTGCATATTATAATGTGTAAAATGAAATTAATATCAGACGGCGAAAGTACAAATTTGCTTTATTAAACTTTCAATTATTTAATCAATAATAAAAAAATGAATTACCAGTTCACAATTCAAATTATTAATCTGCAAAAAATATTATACTATAATAGAAATTTAACAAAAAAAGGAAACAAAATCATTAAATTATTATAATCAATAAAAGAAAATTCTTTTGTAAACTTGATTTAATAAAATATTACAAAGTAAAAAAGAAATCAAATTAAAATATATCATAATTTTCTAAAGATTTTTACTTTAAAAATAAAACTCTCCCAAATAATTTTAGTACTTTTGTTGGCTTAGTCAAACAGTGACAAATAATTTATAAACAATATAATATTAGATAATTATGAGCGACAGAAAAAGAGTTTATACTTTTGGCGGAAAGAAAGCCGAAGGAAAAGCTGACATGAAAAATCTACTCGGAGGTAAAGGAGCTAATCTAGCAGAAATGAGCCTTATTGGAGTACCTGTTCCTGCTGGTTTCACAATCACTACAGAAGTATGTACAGAATATAATACAATAGGGAAAGAAAAAGCAGTGGCTTTAATGAAAGAAGAAGTTGAAGCCGGTATTAAGAATATAGAAACAATAATGGAAGCCAAATTTGGAGATAAAGAAAATCCACTATTAGTTTCTGTGCGTTCAGGAGCAAGAGTTTCAATGCCCGGCATGATGGATACTGTATTAAATTTAGGACTTAATGACGATGCTGTTGAAGGTATTGCAAAGAAATCCGGCAACGAACGTTTTGCATGGGATAGCTACCGTAGATTTGTTCAAATGTATGGTGATGTGGTTTTAGGAATGAAACCTGAATCTAAAGAAGACATCGATCCATTTGAAGAAATAATGGATGAATTAAAAGAAGAAAAAGGTATAGAATTAGATACTGATTTTACAGTTGCTGATCTAAAAAAATTAGTTGAGAGATTTAAATCGGCTGTAACCAAACAAACCGGAAAAGAATTTCCTGACAATCCTTGGGACCAACTTTGGGGAGCAGTAATGGCTGTTTTTGACAGTTGGAATACTGATAGAGCTATCTATTACCGTAATATGAATAAAATTCCTGGAGATTGGGGAACAGCTGTAAATGTACAAGCAATGGTATATGGCAATATGGGTTCTAATTCAGGTACAGGAGTTGCATTTACACGTGATGCCGGCACAGGAGAAAATATTTTCAATGGAGAATATTTAATTGATGCTCAAGGCGAAGATGTTGTTGCTGGTGTACGTACTCCTCAACAAATCACATTAGAAGGCTCAAAACGCTGGGCTATATTACAAGGAATTTCAGAAGAAGAAAGAGCAACAAAATTTCCTTCTTTAGAGGAAGTTATGCCTAATGTTTATGCAGAGCTTAATGACATTCAACAAAAATTAGAAGATCATTATAATGATATGCAAGACTTAGAATTCACTATCCAGGATGGTAAATTATGGTTATTGCAAACAAGGAATGGGAAACGTACAGGGTCAGCAATGGTTCGTATGGCAATAGAAATGCTTGAAGAAGGTCGTATTACAGAGAAAGAAGCTGTCATGCGTGTTGAACCTAATAAATTAGATGAACTATTACATCCTGTTTTTGACAAAAAAGCTTTAAGTGAAGCTAAAGTTCTTACAAAAGGACTTCCTGCTTCGCCAGGTGCTGCAACAGGACAATTGGTTTTCTTTGCTGACGAAGCTGCAAAATACGAAAATTCAATTCTTGCACGTATTGAAACATCTCCAGAAGATTTAGAGGGGATGAACATTGCCAACGGCATTCTTACTGCCCGTGGCGGTATGACTTCTCATGCAGCTGTTGTTGCTCGTGGTATGGGAAAATGCTGTGTTTCAGGTGCTGGTGAACTAAAAATTGACTACAAAAATCGCACATTAAATGTTAATGGTGAGATATTGAAGGAAGGAGATTGGGTTTCTTTAAATGGTTCTACCGGAGAATTGTTTAAAGGACAAATAGCTACTATCGATGCGGAATTGAGTGGTGATTTTGGAAAGCTTATGGAAATGGCCGATAAATATTCAAGAATGTATGTACGTACTAATGCTGACACTCCACACGATAGCACTGTAGCCCGTAATTTTGGAGCAAAAGGTATTGGACTATGTAGAACAGAACATATGTTCTTCGAAGGAGAAAAAATAGTTGCTATGCGCGAGATGATACTTGCAGAAGACTTAAAAGGAAGAGAAGAAGCTTTAGATAGATTATTACCTATCCAACAAAAAGACTTTGAAGGCATTTTCGAAGCTATGCAAGACCTTCCTGTTACAGTTCGTTTATTAGATCCACCTTTACATGAATTTGTTCCTCATGATGAAAAAGGTCAACAGGAAATGGCAGATGTAATGGGTGTTTCAATAGATGTTATCAAACAAAAA
>Ga0256842_1003157_pt1 | contig 11165 bp, 13 predicted proteins | sample 4559240metaG_FD_185973 | JGI IMG/M metagenome (GOLD analysis project Ga0256842, IMG submission 185973) | Hydrothermal vent microbial communities from Guaymas Basin, Mexico - 4559-240 | ecosystem: Environmental > Aquatic > Marine > Hydrothermal vents | place: Mexico: Guaymas Basin | collected...
TTGGGCACTTAAAGTCAGATTTTAGGCTTGTTAGGAATTATCTTAGAGGGAGTATAGGGGACAGCATCAATTTGATGCTAGCAGCGGCTGCCTTTAACTTCAAAAAATGGATGCGGGAGGCGGTAGGGTTTTTATTTGCTCTTTTTCTCCTGATCTGGAAGGAGCAATATGAAAGGCAATTGAGCTTGCTTGGAGGCTAAAACAGAGTTTTTCAGGGACGACTAGCTAGGTTGCTTTTTCTAACTGACCTCAATCCTTCTCCTTTTATGGTCGGGACGACAGGATTTGAACCTGCGACCCCAGCGTCCCGAACGCTGTGCTCTGCCAAACTGAGCTACGTCCCGACAATTATAATTTAAACAATTTTCTTTCGTTTGACAAGTTATTTGGAATGAATTACCAATATTTAGAAAATGAAAGTTCTTCTTATTGAAGACGATATTAATTTGGGAGAAAGCCTAAAAGAATACTTAGAAATCAATAATATCGCTGTCAAGTGGTTAAGTGACGACCGTGAGGTAGAATATATTTTTCTTAATGAAGACTTTGATATTATTATCTTGGATTTAATCCTTAAATATCAGAAGGGGGAAGATATTTTAAAAAGACTGCGAGAAAAAGGGATAGAGACCCCAGTGCTTGTGCTTACGGCCAAAAAGAGATTAGAAGATAAAGAGATTTGTTTTGAAAGAGGGGCAGATGACTATTTGACGAAACCCTTTGCTCCAAAGGAACTCCTTTGGCGTCTACGGGCCTTGACTCGCCGCGGACGACACCGAGTTATTTCCATTCATGGTCTTAAAATAGACTTAGAGGCGCAAACTGTTTTTCGGGGTAATGAAGAAATTAAGCTCTCCCGCAAAGAGTGGGAGATATTAGTGTTTTTATTAAAACATAGGGGACAAATTGTCAGTAAAGACCAGATCTTAAATTATGTTTGGGGTGAAACGGTTGTTGGCGAAGAGGTAATAAGGACGTATATTAAAAATCTGCGTAAGTTATTGCCAGAAATCTGTATAGAAACTTATAAAGGCAGGGGATACCGATTAAGGTAAGGTTTGAGCATAAAATTCTCATAAGCCTTGCGCTTGCCCTTTTTTTAGGGCTCTCGGCCATAAACATCATTAGCCTCTTTTTTTATAAAATATCTTTATTAGATGCCTTCTTTCTCCACATAAAAAGTGAACTTATGCTTAAGCAAAACAATCCTAGACATCCCCTGCCTGTATATGTGAACATTTCTCCACATCCTATCGTTTGCTCTGGATGGAAGCTCTTTTCTAAAAGATTTAACGGAAAATTCGTTTATGTGAATATAACACCTGTTTACCGTAAGGTCAAAGACCTGGCCATCTGTCTATTTCTATGGGAAGCGGCTCTAGTACTCTCCTTAAGCCTTATTTTTTACAAACTTCTGTGGCTACATCTTAAAGAAAGGGAAGAAAACAGACAATTTTTAGAAATGCTTCTTTTGACCCTTTCCCATAAATTAGGCAATTTTTTAGCGGCTCAGCGCGTAAACATAGAAATTTTAAAGCAAACACAAAACCTCAAGGCTGTGCAAAGATTAGAAAAGGGATATGAGTTTATGGAAAAGGAAGCCAAACACACTTTACAGATTATAAAGAATTTTAAAGGACATCTTCGCCAAAGACAAAAAATAGACTTAACTGCCCTTATTAGGGAAATTGTCTCTGGATTTAAAGAAGAGTTAGAAGGCAAATTTCTAGATATTTCCTTATCTCCTGTGCAAATTTATGGCGTTAAAACAGAAATAGAAATGATATTCTATATTCTGATAGAAAATGCTGTTAAATATGCAGACAAAGAAATTTTCATGCACTTAATCTTCAAAGATAATAAACCCTTGTTTATCATTAAAAATGATATTAATCCCTATATAAGCAAGGGAAGTGGTATTGGGTTAAAGCTAGCTGAAAGGCTGGCCAAGGCAAACAAAATAAAATTGACTTTTAAGAAAGAAAACGGTTATTTTATAGGAGAGGCTGAATTAAAGAAGAGAAGATGAAAAGGTGAAGAAATTATTGACACCGAAGCTTATTGTATGCATCCCTCCTCTGGTCAAGACAATAAAAATAGCCAAATATCTCTATCCACCCAAAATCCGCGCTTGATTTATAGCATTCCGTAAAATTGATGCAAAGTCAATTTCCATTCCTCCTTACTTACAGAAATTATACACCAAGGCTCGCTTTGCTCACTCCGACCCGCGCCTTTGGCGCAGGCTGCGCCCTGCAGGCTTGCCTTTAGTTACAGTCGGTCCTGGGCAAAAAAGAAGTTGTGAAAGAAGGAAAGGGAAAAAGAAAATTTCTCTTTTTCCTTCTGGCCTCAAAAAGAAATTTGCGCCGCAGCGAGGTCAAGGCAGTCAGTCAGCCACCCGTAGGGCTTGGCCTTGACCGCTAAGCGAGGGGAGGCGCTATAGTTATGATTGGACTTGAGGAAAAGATGAATGTTTTTCACCTTTTAGGTGAAAGGTTTTTTTAAAAAAACTGTTTTATTATAGCATACTTGCGGAATCTATTGGAGGACAATCAAGGATTTGGGAGTTTTTTATTTTATTTGATTTTACAAGTTCAATAAATTTTGCTAAACATTATCACAAAAGATAGTAAACCAAATTTAATTTTGATAACTTTTTGACAAAACAATTTTTTTATGGCATTTTTACAGCATGTCAAATGTAGGTAGCATTTTAAAGAAAGTTAGGGAAAGTAGGGAAATTTCTTTAGAAAAAGTAGCTGCCCATACAAAAATTTCTCTTCTCCACTTAAAGGCGATAGAAGAAAACAATTGGAATGTCCTTCCGGCCAGTCCTTATGTAAAGGGTTTTTTACGCATTTATGCTACCTATCTAGGTCTAGATCCGACCAGGATCATTGAAGAATACGAAAATGAATTAAAAAAAGAAAAAGTTTTTTCTCTCCAAGTTCCCAAAAGGAAAGGTTGGCATTGGCCCAGAGCTCTATTTTGGTTTATACTCTTTGTTTTGGTCAGCGTGGGCCTTATTTTGTGGTATTGGTCTCCAGAAAGGAAAATAAAAACAACTTCTCAAACCCAAAGCCTTTCACCTATTCCCAAAAACCTTACTTCTTCTTTACCTACTGAGAGAAAAGCTCTCTTGGTGCCATCTTCCCAGCCTCCCTTGAAAAAACATCCTTCTTCACCTCCTGATAAAGAGAGCGCTCTCCAGGCTTCATTAGTTGCTTCTTCCCCTAACCAAGGCCTTAATCTTCAGCGCATAGTTGTTTGCCTTGACATTAAAGACCACGAACCCGTTCATTTCCAGAATAAATTTCATTTCACCAAGCCCACGCCAATCTATTGTTTTACTGAAATTATAGGGGCCAAGAAACCAACGATAATTAAACATCTTTGGTACTATAAAGACAAATTGATAGCCACCGTTTCCCTTCCGGTTAAATCGCCCCGTTGGCGGACTTGGAGCAAAAAAACTATTTATCCAGACGCCAAGGGTAAATGGAAGGTTATCGTCAGCGGACCAAAGGGAGAAATGTTAGGAAAAGTTTATTTTAACGTGAATTGACAAAAAAATTGTAATAACAACCAACATGAATTACCAAGAAAAGGTTGAGCAGGCTGTCAGTTTTATTCGTAAACAGACGGATTTTTGCCCACAGGTAGCTATTATTCTAGGCACAGGACTAGGGCAAATTGCGCAAGCAATCTCACCACAAAAGATTATTCCTTATACGCAAATTCCCCATTTTCCTGTTTCTACGGCTCCAAGCCATAAGGGCCAGGTCATCTTTGGCACCCTGGCTGGTAAGCAAGTAATGGCCTTTCAAGGACGGGTGCATTATTATGAAGGTTACAGTCTTAAAGAAGTTACCTTTCCAGTACGGGTGGCCGCTCTGTTGGGGGTAAAGATTCTGCTTATTTCTAATGCGGCAGGGGGGTTAAATCCCTTGTTTCAAGAGGCTGACTTAATGGTCATTGTGGATCACATCAACTTGATGGGAGATAACCCACTAAGAGGGCCTAATGTAGATACCTGGGGTGTGCGTTTCCCAGATATGGTAGAACCCTATGACAAAAAATTGATTGCCCTGTTGGAAAAAGTAGCCCTAGAAGAAAGAATTAAACTCCAAAAGGGCGTGTATGTAGCAGTGGCTGGGCCAAGCCTTGAAACACCGGCTGAGACCCGTTTTTTACGTCTGATCGGGGCCGATGCGGTAGGGATGTCTACGGTGCCAGAGGTAATTACAGCGGTACATCATGGCTTACGGGTACTAGCAGTTTCAGTCATTACCAATGTCAACTTACCGGATAACTATAAACCAGCCCCTATTGAAAAGGTCATTGCTACGGCCAAGCGGGCCGAAGAGAAACTATCACGACTTATGACCAGTTTTTTAAAACAGGTAGAGGTATAATGAATGAGAAGATAGATCTTTTAGTATCTGCCTCTTTTATTCTGCCTTTAGACGACAAAACGGTTCTAAAAGATGCGGCTGTAGCTATTAAGGACGATTGCATCGTTGCCGTAGATAAAACGGAAAACCTTTGTCAGCGCTTTTCTCCTAAGACCCACCTTCACTATGAAAATGCCCTGATCATGCCTGGACTTGTCAATGGCCATACTCATATCCCTATGACCATCTTTCGGGGACGGGCCGACGATTTGCCCTTAATGGAGTGGCTTGAAAAACACATCTTTCCCATTGAGGCCAAGCTCAAACCGGAATGGGTTTATTGGGGTGCCCTCTTGGGCTGTGCGGAGATGATTAGAAGTGGGACAACTTGCTTTTGTGATATGTACCCTTTTGCCGATGAGATAGCTAAGGCCATAGATAAAGCAGGACTTAGGGCAGTTATTGGTGAGGCCCTATATGACTTTCCCTCTCCTAATTATGGTCCGACAGAAAAGGGCCTCGTGTATACTGAAAATTTAATTAAAAAATGGCAGGGACATCCTTTGATTCAAGTAGCCGTGGAGCCTCATGCGGTTTATACCTGTTCGCCCGAATTACTTAAAAAGGCTAAAGAGTTGGCAGAACAATACGATACGTCCTTTGTCATTCACCTTTCTGAAACCCAAAGTGAAGTTAAACAGGCAAAAGAAAGGTTTGGTTTTACCCCGGTCATGCATCTAGCTAAATTAGGCATTTTGGATAAAAGGGTCATTGCTGCCCATTGTGTCTGGCTGACAGAGGAAGATATAGATACATTGCAAAAACACCAGGTTAAGGTTATTCATAACCCAGAGAGTAACTTAAAGTTGGCCTCTGGTATTGCTCCAGTGCCAGTGTTGTTAAAAAGGGGAATTACGGTAGGGCTTGGCACAGACGGACCGGCCAGTAACAATGACTTGGATATGTTTTGGGAAATGGATACGGCGGCTAAAGTACACAAGTTAAACCAAGGGAATCCAACCGTAATGTCAGCTTGGGAAGTCCTAAGAATGGCTACGATAGATGGGGCAAAGGCGTTAGGATTATCCGATGTCGGTAGTCTATCTCCAGGTAAAAAGGCCGATCTCATCGTCGTTGATTTTAATCAGCCTCACCTTATGCCCCTTTATGATCCGGTCTCCCACCTGGTCTATGTCGCTTCAGGTAAGGATGTGATAACAACCATCGTAGGCGGTAAAATCCTCATGCAGGACAGAAAATTGCTTACTTTGGATATGGAAGAAATCTATGATAGAATAAAAGAAATTTGCGCACAACATCACCAGATTTTAGCTACATCATGAGATTACACGAAGACATGATAAAACTTTTAAAAGAAGAAATCAAACCGCTTTTACCTGGAGCGACGGTTTACCTTTTTAGCTCAAGGGTGGATAATCATAAAAAAGGGGGACATTGATATTCTGGGTATGGAAAAAAGAAGATTAAGTTTTAGAGAAAAGGCAAAAATCAGAATTTCCTTTTGGGATAAGTTTGGAGAGCAAAAAATAGACATTGTGTCTTTTAAAGAAAACGAACAGGAACCTTTAAAAAGCTTGCCCTTGAAGAGGCAATTGAGTTGTGAGGTATTGCCAAAAATATGAACCCCTATGAAAAAGGTATTGGCTATCGTTATTTGTTTGAGACAAAATATTATCCTGACCGACCACTTGTAGATGATCTGGGTCGCCTCACTTATCCGCCACTTTTTAAGATTTATCCAAATGCTCCACGTATAGATTTACCGAAAGAATTACAAATACCCAAAGTAACCTTGGCTGAAGTTATTGCTGCTCGTCGCAGTCAGCGCCATTTTCGGAATGAGCCGTTGACACTTAAAGAGTTGACCTTCTTGCTCTGGGCCAGCCAAGGTATTACTTCGCCCCAGGGCTACCGCACCGCTCCTTCGGCCGGGGCCCTTTATCCGATAGAAACCTATCTTTCTGTGCAAAACATAAAAGACATTCCTGCTGGCATCTATCACTTTAATGTCCGAGACTTTAGTCTGGAAAGATTAAAAGAAGGCAACTTTGCGTCGGCATTAACCGAAATGGCCCTTGGCCAAAGTATGGTCAGAAAGGCAGCCGTGGTCTTTATCTGGACGGCCGTCATTCTACGGTCTATGAGCAAATACCGCAACCGCGCCATTCGTTATATCTTTTTAGATGCAGGCCATATCTGCCAAAACCTCCTTTTAGCCACTACGGCCTTAGGGCTTGGCGCCTGTCCTATCGGTGCCTTCTATGATGAAGAAATTGACCGCCTACTTGGCGTAGATAGCCACACTGAAATGACCATCTATTTAGCAGCAGTGGGAAGGGTATAAAAGCTGGTAACTGGTGATTAGGGACGGGTAATTGGTAGAGCCTTTCCTAACACGGTAGGTCCTTTACCGTTTCCATTAAATAGTAATCTGGGGTTCATTTAACTATTAAAAAATCTTATTTAACCTGCCATATTTGATAACTAATTTCTATTTGATTTATTACCAATTTTTATTTAAAATATGACCCGCTGATGTTCAGGGGAGGAAGAAAGATGCCTGATTATACTCAAATATGGGAAAGTCTTGAGCTGGACTTGCCGGCACATGATCATTTGTTGAATGTGTTAGGGAAGTTTTACGGGGATATTTATCTCTCCCAACAAAAGCGTTTAAAAGGAATGGAATATTTGGACTTTGCCATTTCTGAAATTCACGGCTTGCGCATTAAAGAGCTTATTGAAGCGCAAAAGGCAGGTAAGAAGGTATTTGGCACCTTTTGTGTATTTGTGCCAGAGGAGCTTATTTGGGCAGCCGATGGCATTTGCGTAGGCCTTTGTGCCGGGGCAGAAATTGGTAAAGGAGAGGCCGAAAAGGTGCCTCCCCGCACTATTTGTCCCTTAATTAAGTCCTTTATGGGCTTTAAGCTGGCCCGGCTTTGTCCTTTTTTACCGGAGCCTGCGACCTAGTCATTGGCGAAACGACTTGTGATGGCAAGAAAAAGGCCTTTGAGATCTTTGCTGAGTTTAAGTCCACTTATGTCATGGAAATCCCGCAGATGAAAAAAGAGATAGACTATCAGCTCTGGAAAAATGAAGTCTGGCGGTTAAAAGAGAAGATAGAAGAGGTAACAGGCAATAAAATTACGGCTGCGCGTTTAAAGGCAGCTATTAAGATGATCAATGATCGCAGACGGGTGTTACAGCGGCTAAATAGACTTAGGCGGGCCATTCCTACACCTATCTCTGGTCGTGATGCCCTTTTGATCAATCAAATCTCCTTTTATGATGACCCTAAACGCTTTACCGAAAAAATAAGCGCCCTTTGTGATGAGTTAGAAGAAAGGGTAAAGAAAAAAGAAGGAGTAGTGCCAGAGGGCACGGTGCGGCTTTTGCTTTCTGGTTGTCCGATGGCCGTGCCTAATTGGAAGTTACCCTATGTGGTTGAGTCTTCAGGGGCAGTCATTGTGGATGAAGAATCCTGTATTGGCGAACGCAACACCAGAGATTTGATAGACGAAAGTGGTGAGACCTTAGAAGAAATGATAGACAACATCGTTAAGCGTTATATGAATATTGATTGTGCCTGTTTTACCCCTAATAAAGAACGCATTGAACACATCATTCAATTAGCCAAAGAATACAAGGTAGATGGCGTTATTCATTACACCTTGCAATTCTGTGATCCCTATTTAGTTGAGGCCTATAAGGTGGAAAAGGTCTTAGAAAAGGAAGGCATTCCAGTGCTCAGGATTGAAACCGATTATAGCATGGAGGACATAGAACAATTAAAAACGCGTGTAGAAGCATTTATAGAGATGCTCAAATGAAGGCCTTAGGCATTGATATTGGTTCCCGCACCGTTAAGTGTGTTTTGATGGAAGAAGACAGGGTTGTTTATACGCACAAGTGTCTTAACAGTTATGACCCTGTTAAGGCCGTCAAAGAGGTCTTGAATGGCATTAATTACGATGTCATGCTTGCCACAGGTTATGGCCGAAGCTTAGCCCAAAGGATGTTTGGGGCCAAGACGGTCACTGAAATCAAGACTTTTGCTGTTGGGGCAAGGTATCTTGTGCCTAATTGCCGCACTATCTTGGACATTGGTGGTCAGGATACAAAGGCCATTGCCTTGAATGAAAAGGGTAAGATAATCAAGTTTGAAATGAATGACCGTTGTGCCGCAGGTACAGGTCGTTTTTTAGAAGTAATGGCTAAGGCCCTTGGCTATGAAATAGAAAAGTTTGGGCAAGCGGCCTTAGAAGGAGAAGATGAAATTCAAATTAGCAGTATGTGCACGGTATTTGCTGAAACAGAGGTTGTTTCTTTACTTGCGCGCGGGAAAAAAACGAGAAAATATTGCCCGTGCCTTACACAGGGCTATCGCCAACCGCACTGTGGCGATGCTTAAACGGATAGGGATAGAAGGGCCGCTTGTCTTTGCCGGAGGCGTTGCTTACAACCCGTTTATGAAGGTAGTTTTAGAAGAAATACTATCCATGCCGGTAGTGATTCCTGCTGAGCCCCAACTCGTAGGTGCCTATGGGGCAGCTATTTTGGCAAAGGAGGTAGCAAATGAAGGTAGATGCCCGCGGTCTAGCATGTCCAATGCCTGTGATTAAGACAAAACAGGCCATTGAGGAACATCCCCAAGAAAGAGTTGAAGTTTTAGTAGACAATCCAGCCTCTAAAGAGAATGTCGCGCGTTTTTTGCAGTCCCGCAACTGGCAGGTAGAAGTGGAAGAAAAGGATGGGGTGTTTAAGATTATCGGGATTCCGCCTACAGGAGAGGTAAAGGCAGCAGAAACACCAGAAGAGGAAGAAGAAAGACAAAGAATTCTGGTTATCATTCCCACAGATAAAATGGGACACGGTGATGATGAGTTGGGCAAGGCCCTTATGAAAAACTTTATTGCTACCTTAAAAGAGATGGGTGAAGACCTTTGGCGAATAGTGCTTTTAAATGGTGGAGTAAAACTAGCGATAAAAGGATCAGAGCATCTGGATGAATTGCGTTATTTAGCTGAGCAGGGGGTAGATATCTTTGTTTGTGGCACCTGTTTAAACTTCTTTGGTCTTTTAGAGAAAAAGGCCATTGGTGTAACCACTAACATGTTGGACATCGTTACTTCTATGCAATTGGCAACAAAGGTCATTTGTTTATAATTAGACTTCAGTTGATTATGGAATGCCTTCCCCTTAACAACAAATGTGTTTAAAAATAGGTAACCTATGGGGGTTTTGAAGGACAATCACGAATTTTGGGCTACTCCCTAACGCTTGACAAAAGGTGGTTTTGAATATACAAAAAAAGTGTCGGGACGTGGCGCAGCCTGGTAGCGCACCTGCATGGGGCGCAGGTGGTCGCAGGTTCAAATCCTGTCGTCCCGACCATAAAAGATAAAGGAGGGCCGTTAGGGAAATTCCTAATTGGCCCTTTTTCTTTTTGAACACTCTTTACAGCAACTTATCTGTGTATTCTCCTTTTTATAAACTTATTTCTCATTTCATCACCCTGTTTCAGTCTTTCTCTTGCCTTTTGGAAACAAAAGATATTGAATGCCTTTTCGTCCAGAGCACAATGAAAGGAAGGGGTGATATGCTTAAAAAATTGCGCATCGGAGTTCAATTTGCCTTTTTTGTTCTTACCGTTTTGGTGGTTATCCAATATGTTCACTTTGTGAATACAGGCCACGGAAGGCCCGATTTAATAGAAATTTTTTGTCCCATAGGCGGATTCTACAGCTTGATGATGTGGCTAAAAACGGGATTTATAGACCATTTTCATCCAGCAGGCATGATCTTGCTCTTAGCTGGTATAATAAGCAGCCTTATCTGTATGAAAGGCTTTTGTGGTTGGATATGTCCGGTAGGTAGTTTTCTCGATTTCCTCAGTTTCTGCCGCAACAAAACGGTAGGGAAATACCTAGATAACATAAAAGTTTCTCCTAAATTAAAACTTTATACAGAACGCCTGTTGAGCCTGGTGAAGTTCGGTGTAGCAGGAGGTTTAATTTATCTTATTGTCCGTTTACCAGGCCAACTCATGCCTATAATGTATCAAAACGCAGTCTTACCTGAGGATGTGAGTTTGTATAAATTCTGGATAGATGCCTATCACGGCCAGCACAACCTTAGCTTGGCATTAGTTTTTATTATCTTGTTAATGTCCTTCCTCATCCCTCGGTTTTGGTGTCGCTATCTCTGTCCTCTCGGTGCCTTTTACGGCATCTTTAATGTAATCTCTTTCATGAAGTTGAAAAGGAATGATAATTGTGTAAATTGCAAATTGTGTGCAAAAGGATGTCCGGTAGGTCTCTCTCCACACACCAGCAAATGGCTAAACAACTTTCGTTGCATTGGCTGTTTAAAGTGTATAGATTCTTGCCCATCCAAGGCCTTAAATCTCTCTCTACTCGGTTCTTATCAAATTAAACCCCTCCTTTATCCTCTAATACTCCTTTTTATTTACGGAGGGATTATTGCCCTTGCCATAATTGGAGGGATATGGCATTCTCAAATACCTTCTCATATGTACGCCCGCATCTTTCTTCAGCATGGGATAATGAAGGCTTGGGCGATGAAAATGCTCATGAAAAATAAGCTCCCTCCCCTACCCTAAATAGTCGTCCCTGAAAAACTCTGTTTTAGCCTCCAAGCAAGCTCAATTGCCTTTCATATTGCTCCTTCCAGATCAGGAGAAAAAGAGCAAATAAAAACCCAACCGCTTCCCGCATCCATTTTTTGAAG
>Ga0256842_1003158_pt1 | contig 11165 bp, 13 predicted proteins | sample 4559240metaG_FD_185973 | JGI IMG/M metagenome (GOLD analysis project Ga0256842, IMG submission 185973) | Hydrothermal vent microbial communities from Guaymas Basin, Mexico - 4559-240 | ecosystem: Environmental > Aquatic > Marine > Hydrothermal vents | place: Mexico: Guaymas Basin | collected...
AGGACGGTGTGGCTGAAGAAGACTGGGAAGGATGGAAAATTTTAACAGGCAAACTCGGAAACAAAGTTCAACTTGTAGGTGACGATTTGTTTGTAACAAATAAAAAAATCCTCCAAAAAGGTATCGAACTTGGTGTTGCAAACGCAATTTTAATCAAACCTAACCAAATAGGAACGGTAAGTGAGACAATGCAAACGGTAAGACTTGCCCAAAGAAACAATTATAAAACCGTAATGAGCCACAGAAGCGGTGAGAGCGAAGATGCGTTTATTGCCGATTTTGCGGTGGCTTTAAACTGCGGCGAAATTAAAACGGGTGCACCTGCTAGAGGTGAGAGAAACGCAAAATATAACAGGCTTCTTGAAATAGCAAGAAGCATTGCAGGTGGTGAATATATCGGAAAAGAACTTTTTTAATCGATGAAAAGTTTTTCTTTTCATCGGAGTTAATCAATGATTGATTTTGACGATTTACAACAGCCTGAAAAAATAGATTATAAAATAATTATTGTAGTCGTTGTCGCTTTTTTATTTGCGTTTTATATTTATGATCTGCTTTTTGGCAGCAGGTCTTACATGAGACTTTTGGATTTGCAAAACGAATATAAATCTTTGCAGACACATGTCGGTAATTTAAAGAAAAAAAACGAAAAACTTCAAAAAGAATATTTTGAATTAAAAGAATTACAAGGCGGAGAGTGAAAAAATTATTATTTTTATTTATTTGCACTTTACTATTTGCCAGAATAAACCCTTTTGAGCCGGTGGTAAAACCGCAAAACACTATAATTATCAGTCCTACATATTTTGAAAAAACCAAAATAACGCTTCCAAGTGATGCAAGGGTGCTAAAAAAAATAGTGTTTGTTTATCAAAGCGTAAGCGGTGATGTTAAACAAAAAGAAGTACAAATAAATAAGCATATAGATTTTCATAAACCGATTTATATTTCCCATTCGCCTCAAAATTTTCCGATGGAAGAGTTGCATTTTTTAAATCTGTTTACTATGTATATCAAAAATAAGAAAATTTTTATTCAAACAAAAGATAAACCTCTTAGACATTTTTTTCTTGTCAAACCTTTCAGGATAGTGTTGGATTTTAAAAAAAATGCGGATTTCTTAACGATTAAAAAAATTTTAAAAAATTCATTTGTAAAAAAAGTAATTGTGGGTAATCATAACGGTTATTACAGAGTTGTTATATATTTTGACGCAAAATATATGTATAAACTTACAAAAACATCCGAAGGTATAAAAATTGAACTCCAGTAATATTATCCTTACCGGATTTATGGGAAGCGGAAAATCAACGGTAGGCAGAATACTTGCAAAAGAATTAAACACCTATTTTTTAGATACCGATGTTTTAATTGAAAGTTTTGAAAACAAAAAAATAACCGAAATATTTCAAAAAGAGGGTGAAGAGTCTTTTAGAAAAATGGAAAAGAGGTGCTTTGAATGGATTAAAAAAAATGTCCAAAACACAATTATTTCTGTCGGCGGCGGTTTTCCCATTTATATCCCGGAAATTAAAGAAGCCGGAAAAGTGATATATTTAAAAGTGGCGTTCGATGATATTTTAAAAAGAATGGATGAGGAAGAAATTAATAAAAGACCTCTTTTTAGGGATTTTGAAAAAGCAAAAGACCTGTTTAAAAAAAGAGATAAAATATATGCGGAACTTGCCGATATTATTATAGAGAATAACAATCTGGATCAAACGGTTAAAAAAATAAAGGAATATTATGAGAGTAGATAACGCGAATTTAAAAGCGGTGATAGAAGTTGACGTGCAGAAAAAAGCGCAGGATGTCGTAAAAAACGTGCTGGGTGATATTTTGGAAAAAACATTTGAAAATACCAAAAAAATAGAGGAAATGGCTGCAAAGTCAACAGGCAAAGGCATGAATCTCAATATTAAAGCTTAATTCCTTTGTTCTAAAAAAGGTAAAAAGTTAATTGTTTCTGATTATTCAGTGCCAGACACTGATATTTGTGTTTTGTTATAATTATAAAAACTTTACGGAGACAATATGGATTGGAAAGAAAAATTAGTTGATTTTTATAAAACCAGAAAAGCGTATATTCAAAAACATTTAAACGAAAATATTGATTTTACGGATGTTTATGATCCGTATATTTTTGGAAAGAGGGATAATCCAATAATGATAGTCGGAGAGGCTCCGGGGGCTAACGAAGTGAGGCTGGGAGAACCTTTTGTCGGCAAAGCCGGGGAAAATCTTGCGTATTTGATTGAAACAAGCGGATTTGATAGGGCAAAAGATTTTTTGATTACAAATGCGTTTCCTTTCAGGACGTTTGAAAATAATAAAAACAGAACCCCCAAAGCCGCTGAACTTAAAACGGGTGCGAAGCTTTTGGAAAAAGAGATAGAAATAGTGGGTCCGAAAATCATTTTACTGCTTGGAAATTCGGCGATTAAAGCGTTTTCTTATATTCCCTGGGCAAAAGATGTTAAAAATTTAAAAAAATGCGGCGTGTATGAAATTGACGGACGCAAAATAGGAGTGTGTTTTCATCCCTCACCCCTGGCTTTTAACAGAACGGATATAAGAAAATCGTTAGAAGAGTTTTTTAAAAATTTAAAAACACTTATTTGACACTTTTTTACTTTACATTGGAGTATGAGTTTAATATAATTAACCAAAAAAAAGGAAACGGAATGGCAAGAGATATGGAAAATATGATTTTAAGTTTCGGGGAAATACAAGAACCTCACGAATGTGTAACAATCGCATACTCAGGGGTAAGAGTGGAGACCGATCGTCTTTACCAGGATATATATCCGACCGACGGAATGAAAGAAGTTATTATATATCTTCAGCAGCAAGCTAAAGATCTTGAAGCAGACGGTGTTAAAAACATCGATGTTAAGGTAGTGACTACGAAAAATAGCGAAGGAAAAGAAGTAGTGGATTTCTTGGGGCAAGGTACGATTATAAGATTAAAATAATCATCCGCAAAGCATCTCAATCACAGCCGGCAGGAATTTATGCTCGGCTTTTTTCAGCTCTTTATGATATTCTTCAAATGTATCGAATTTATCCGGGTTTATATGGTATTGAAGTATAATATCGCCGCTGTCAAGCTCTACATCAGCGTAATGAATTGTAATTCCGCACGCTTTTTTTGCTTCGAAAGAAAGTTTATCCGCATTTAAACCTTTGAAATCGGGAAGTATACTCGGATGCAGATTAATAATTTTTCTTTTGAATTCATTGATTATAAAACCGGGGATGATTCTCATATACCCGGCAAGGACTATTAAATCGGGATTAAGCTCTTTTAATTTTTCATAAATTTCTTGATGGTCATTGCTTATTAAAACGGGAGGTATGTTTTTTTCTTTCAGAGCTTCGGAATCTGCTCTGTTGGTAACACCTAAAATCACTTGATAATTTGTCTGATGTTTCAGTATATTTAAAAAATTACTTCCGCCTTTTCCGAAAAATATTATTATTTTTTTCAAGATATGCCTTTTTAACGGAATAATAGCAAAAAATGCTTTTATTAAAGGCACCAGTTTTAAAAGTTTTTGATAAAACTAAAATAATAAAATTCCCAGAATTACTACAGATATATTAAAATAGTAATTTTAAATGTGTAAAAAGAAAACCGTGGTAGAATCTAATAGTGACAGACACTATATTTGCAATATTGAATGGTGCCCAGGGACGGAATCGAACCGCCGACACAGGGATTTTCAGTCCCTTGCTCTACCGACTGAGCTACCTGGGCAGGAGTGAAATTATACTAAACTATTCTTAAAATATGCTTAAAATGGTACAGGCTAAAAGAAGGGTAGAATATAGGGTTATGGATTAAATATTTAAAATCCGAAATCTAAAATCTAAATTACGCCTACATGCGAAACAGCCTACATTCTAAAGCTTAACCTTCCTCAACACCTAACCACACTGACATTTAATAGCTTTTTAAAGATTTTAAATGTTTTTTAATTATTGTAAAATTTTTGTATAGTATTATCTGAATTAATATTTATTTATTTGTATGTCAATTTATTGACTTTAAAAATAAAAAGTGTTAATATTTTTTTAATAATTGTAAATAAATAAAGGGAAACAATGAATATCAGCACATTAACACTGCGTAAACTGATGGCGGTTATTTTTATAAGTATGGTTATTGTAGGTATAAATATAGGAAGGGAAACTTATAATCAGATTATGTTTATAAACAATAACCATAAGCTCGAAACGCTTATCGATTTAAGTAAAAAATTGAGCGAACTTATTCATGAAACACAGAAAGAAAGGGGGATGAGTGCCGGTTTTTTAGGCTCAAAAGGTAAAAAATTTGCTACTATGCTGCCAAAACAGAGAATTTTAACGGATGAAAAAATAAAATGTTATAAAGAATTTATAAAAAAAATAAATTTTTCCGGATTCCCTCCCGAGCTTAAAGAAAAAGTGGATGAGCTGAATTCATATCTTGGTAAATTAAATTCTATGAGAGAAAAAATTATAAATCAGAAAATATCATTTAAAGAAGAGGTTAAATGGTATACGGCAATGAATAAAGTGGTTCTTGATGCTATTGCAAAAACTGCAAAGTTGGCACCCGACAAAACGATAGCGCTGGATTTGAATTCATATACCAACTTTTTAAAAGCAAAGGAAAGAGCCGGAATTGAAAGGGCTGTGGGCAGTGTGATTTTCGGTAAAAACAAAGCCACAAAACCTCTTTTAATAAAATTTGTAAAACTTATAACCGAACAGAAAACTTATTTTGACGCATTTCTTGCCACAGCAAACGAAGAAATGAAAAATATGTATTTAGATACAGTAAAAAAACCTCCTTTCATTAAAGTGGAAAATTACAGAAAGCTTATTCTCTCAAGAGAATCCGGCTATAACGTAAATCCTGAAATATGGTTTAAAACGATTACCCAAAAAATCAACCTTTTAAAACAGATGGACGATAAAATAGCCGATATTACAAAAAAAGATTTAAACAAACTTTCAAGTGATGCGGTAATATATATCGGATTGGGTATTTTTGCGCAAATATTATTAATAATAACTTTCGTATCGGCTTACATTCTTTCTAAAAAACTGCATGAAACGGAAGAGTTTATTTATGATTTAACAAAAAGTAAAAATCTCTCCGCAAACATTAATATTGATGACATTACCGAATTTAAAGAAGTAAAAGAAGCGTTAAGGGAATTTTTGGATTTAGTAAAAGATTTTATTATCAATTCTAAAATTAGTGCTGAACAAAATAAAGGCGCCGTTGAAAGATTAAAAAATTCATTCCAAAATATAATAAATGAAATAGTTAAACAAAATAATATAGTAGACAATACATATTCAAAAGCAAATGGTTTAAGCGATAAAATTATACAAGAGAGCGAAAATTTAGAGCAAATCAAACAGTTTATGCATGAAACGTATGAAAGTCTCTCAAAGGCGACGGATACGATTCAAAACACTATTGAAGATATTCGAAAAAATGCTGAAAATGAAAACGAGCTTGCAGGAAAACTAAATACCCTATCAGATGAAGCTCAAAATGTAAACAATGTTTTGAATGTTATAAAAGAGATTGCGGACCAGACGAATTTATTGGCACTCAATGCGGCGATTGAAGCGGCAAGGGCGGGAGAGCATGGAAGAGGCTTTGCCGTGGTTGCGGATGAAGTAAGAAAACTTGCCGAAAAAACCCAGAAAAGTCTTGTAGAAATAGGTTCCACCATAAATGTGGTGATTCAGGAAATAATGGATACGAGTGCTCAGATGCAGGAAAGTTCTGCACATATTAACGAATTGTCTTTGAAAACAGGGGATATACAGGAAGATATAAATTTAATTTCACAAAAAATGAACGAGGCTATTGAAAATGTTAATCAGTTTGCCGAAGAGATAAACATTATAGTAAAAACAATGAAAGAATTTATGAATGACATGAAAGAAGTTGAGGATATTTCCGATAGAAACAAAGAAAAAATATTACAGAATGAAAAAAATATAGCGGAAATAGAATCTATTGCCGATAGAATTTTAAAAGAGATTAAACAGTTTAAATTGTAAAAACGAGTTTTTTAAAAATTTCCCCTCTTTGTTTATATCCGCTGAACTGATCAAAACTTGCGCACGCCGGGCTTAAAATCGCCACTGATTTATTGTCGTGAAATTTTGATATTTTATTGACAGCATTATCTAAAGTACCGCAGTTTGAGTAATTTATACCGTAAATTTCGGCCATGTTTATAAAAAGATCGGTTTTTTTGCCTATTATAAAGAGTTGGATATCCAGATTTTTCATATATTCAAATAAAGGTTTGAAATCCTGCCCTTTATCGTCACCGCCTAAAATTAAGTAGATTTGTTTGTTTTTATATCTTTTAAGGGCATTTATTGTGGCATCCACATTTGTGGCTTTCGAATCGTCAACCCAGAGTCTTTTTTTTGAATCGAAAAACTCTTCAAGTTTGTGCGGGTCTATTTTGAAATTTTTTAAGCTTTTTTCTTTTAAAAACAGTATTTTATAAACGGCTTTTGCAAGAAGTTCGTCCAGTAAAAAAGGCACTTGAAATTCTTTTGTTTCAAATCCGAAATATTTTATTAGATCTTTTTCGTTTTCGTAAAGTATTTTAAACGCCTGTGTCTTGGTATCAAACATTTTAGGCATTATTACCACGTCTCTTTCGGTCATTCTTTTAAGGGGTGAGAGTTTGGCTTTTACATACTCTTGAAAACTTCCGTGCCATGAAGTGTGATCTTCCCTCAGAGGTAGGATAATAAAAATATTCGGTTTAGCGTATTTGGTGTAATAAAGCTGAAAACTGCTGGTTTCCACGACCCAGAAATTTGCATTTTTTTTCATATCCGCAAGGGGAATTCCTATGTTTCCGCCCATATCCGCACCGTGTTCTTTTAAAAGATGATATGTCATCTGAGTGGAGGTGGTTTTACCGTTTGTGCCTGTAATCCAGATCTGAAAAGGGGCTTTTTCGTAAAAATAGTCAAATTCGCTGATGAGGTTTTTTGCTTTTTTAATAAGGGTATTGGACGGGGGGATTCCGGGAGACGTTATTTCAAGTTTTGATTTTTCGGGGTCGAATTCGTCTGAGGGTAAAAGTCTGTTGCCGTATTTGTCAAATGAGCCTTTTTCAAATTTATCGTCAAATATATGCCATCCGCCGCTTTTTGCCAGCGCTTTGGTTGTAAGACCGTATCCGAACAGAGATTTCATTGATTAAGATATCCTTTTAACAGTTCGCCAAGGTCCGAATCTAATTTGATATTTAAATACGGAAATTTTTTCTTATTAAGATTTATATTTACAAATTCAACGTCTCCCAGTCTTTTTTTAATTTCATTTTTGAATTCTGTAAGGGTTGAGATTTTATCGACAAGTATGCCTTTTGTTTTTGCTGCTATGAATATTTTTCCGTCTGCGTATTTTTTTAATTTGTCAATTGATATATTTCTGTCACGTGCAACCGTTTTTAAGAAATTGTCATATGTCGGTAGTAATAAGTTATTCATAATGTATTCTTTTTGTTCGGGTGAGGCTTTTTTGAAAAAGGATATAGGTTTTTTATATTTCCCGACCGTAATATCGTCTTCTTCAATACCTACTTTTTTTGCAAGTTTACCGATTACGTAATGGGGCATTATTACCCCGATACTTCCAACCACGGCGTTTTTGTTCGCAACTATGGGTTTGATTGCGCTTATTATGTAATATCCTCCGCTTGCCGCCATACTTTCAACGTAAACGTTTACTTTTTTGCTTTTATTTAAGAATTTAAGGTATGCGTTGAATTCGTCGCTTGCGCTCGGGCTTCCCCCCGGGGTGTTGAATACAAGCAGGTATTCTTTGCAGTTTTTGGCTTTTTTTAATGCGTTCATTTTGTCCATAAGTTTGTTTATGTAATCCACGGTTATTGTTTTATTTATGTTTATTACGGCTACGTACGGTTTTGTAATGGGTGTGGCTCCTTTGAGCGTTTTTTTCAAAAACACGCCCAGTGCCACAAGCTCGGCCAGAATTAAAAGTATGACGCCAAAAAGCACCACTTTTTCTTTAAGGGCTTTTATTTTAAATATTTTAAGTTCGGCTTTTAGTTTTTCATTTTCTTCAAACATATCTGTCCTTATCTGATTTTTATTGATAAAATTGCTATAAGGTTTGTGATTAACGCCGTTATCCAGAACCTTATGGTGATTTTGTTTTCTTTCCATCCCATCATTTCGAAATGATGGTGGATAGGTGCCATTTTAAAGACTCTTTTTTTTCTTGTTTTGTAACTTCCGACCTGCAATATTACGGATACCGTTTCCATTATAAATACAAAAGCTATAAAAATTAAAAGAAGTTCACTTTTAGCTATAACGGCGAAAAAACCGAGTACCGCCCCCAGAGGCAGACTTCCGCTGTCCCCCATAAACACTTCAGCCGGGTTTGCGTTATACCATAAAAACCCCAAAAGAGCACCTATGAGCGCAAATACTATAATGGTAAGCTCACCCGCACCCAGTTCAAACGGATAGAAAAGATATGAACTGAATTTATAGTTTCCTACTATATACAAAAGTATTCCGAGTGTAAAAAGAGAAAAAATGGAGGGTACTGTCGCAAGTCCGTCAAGTCCGTCCGTGAGGTTTACGGCATTGCTCATGGCAACAATAATAAAAGCCCAGAAAATAACCGCAAAATATCCCATGTCAAACACAGGGTATTTGTAAAACGGAATATAAAGTTTTGTATCGAACCCTGTTTTTATGAGAATAAATGAAACAATAAGGGCACCGACCCATTGAAGGATAAATTTTTGTTTGGCACTGAGCCCCGCCTGGTTTGAAGAACCTTTAATTTTTCCGAAGTCATCTATAAAACCGAGAAACGTGAAATATATAAGTAAAAGAATGGTTAATAAAACGTATTTATTTAATTCCGTAGTAATCAGTATTGAAATAAGCGCGCCGGAAATAAATATTAACCCGCCCATTGTCGGAGTTGAGTTTTTCGCTTTGTGGTTTTCGGGTGCAAGCTCGAAAATAGGCTGAGTTATTTTTGATTTTGCCCATTTTATAAATTTAGGCATAATTATTAATGTAATGAAAAAGGATAAAAAGAAAGCTAATATTGCCCTAAAAGTAATATAATGGAATAAATTAATATGAAAATGTTCATATAAATAATATAACATTGTTTGCCTTTTTTAGATAAAATTTTATCATAAATTAACTAAGTGGGTAGTGAGTAGTGGGTAATATATTTTTGTTACTTGCTATTTATACTAGTTTAGAAAATAAATTTGATTCAAGTTTGTTTACTTAAAGCTAAATAGTTCTTAGTTTCATCTTTGCTTTAAGCAAACTTTTAAATATCTAATTTATCTACCCACTACCCACTACTTACTACCCACTAATAAAAGGAGTAAAAATGACTTTTAGCGGAAAAAATGTTTTGGTAACAGGTGCAAGCAGGGGAATAGGTGCTGAAATCGCAAAAGTTTTAGCTGGATACGGACTAAAAGTATGGATAAACTACAGAAGCGGTGCGGAAGCGGCTGACAAAGTAAAAGCCGAGATTGAGGCTAACGGGGGAAACGCTGCGGTAATCGGATTTGACGTAAGCGAAGAAAAAGCGTTTGTGGAAGCTGTGAAAACAATTATAGACAGCGACGGGGAACTCAGCTATCTTGTAAACAACGCAGGGATTACAAACGATAAACTTGCAATGAGAATGAGTGTTGAAGATTTCAAAAAGGTAATCGACGCAAACCTTACTTCTACGTTTGTAGGATGCAGGGAAGCATTGAAGGTTATGAGCAAAAAAAGATTCGGAAGTGTTGTAAACGTTGCAAGCGTGGTGGCTGAAGCAGGAAACATGGGACAGGCAAACTATGTGGCAAGCAAAGGCGGAGTGATTGCAATGACTAAAACATTTGCACTTGAGGGTGCCGCTAGGGGAATCAGGTTTAACAGCGTTACCCCCGGATTTATCGATACGGATATGACAAAAGATTTGCCTGAAAAGGTAAAAGAGGAAATGCTAAAAAGAATCCCTTTAAAAAGATTTGCAGTTCCTAAAGAGGTGGCAAACGCAGTGGCTTTTCTTTTGAGCGATGAAGCAAGTTATATTACAGGGGAAACTTTAAAAGTAAACGGCGGTATGTATATGTAAACGGATTTTTAAAACGGTAATATATAAGTTGCGCTTTTTACCAATTTTCACATTTTTCTATTTTTTTGATAAAATGGCAAAAATAAAAAAACAAAAGGAGAAATAATGGCATTATTTGATGAAGTAAAAGAAGTTATAGTTGAGCAGTTGAACGTTGCTCCTGAAGAAGTAAAACCTGAAGCTAAATTTGTAGAAGATCTTGGTGCGGACAGCCTTGATGTTGTTGAAATGATTATGGCTCTTGAAGAGAAATTCGAAATCGAAATTCCCGACAGTGAAGCTGAAAAAATCCAAACTGTTCAAGACGTAATCGATTATATCGAAAAAGCAAAAGCTTAATTTTTTCCCTTCGGGGATAATATTAACGGATATTTTTTAAATATCTATTAATATTAACCTCAAAAAAAGGAAATATATGAGAGTTGTTGTAACCGGAATAGGTATGATAAATGCAGTTGGTCTCAATAAAGAAGAGGCATTTGAAAACATTATTACTGGAAAGACCGGAATTGAGAGAATTACACATTTTGATCCTGAAGGTTTCGGTTCACAAATAGCCGGGGAAGTTAAAGGTTTTGATCCGAAAACCGTAATGAATCCCAAAGATGTAAAAAAAGCCGACAGATTTATTCATTTTGGTATGGCTGCCGCAAAAGAAGCAATGGCTGACAGCGGGCTTAGCGAATATGACGGAGAAAGATTCGGTATTTCAGCGGCAAGCGGAATCGGAGGGCTTCCGAATATTCAAAAAAATTCCGTTATCTGTGAAACAAGGGGTCCTAGAAGAATATCTCCGTTTTTTATTCCGAGTGCACTTGTAAATATGCTCGGTGGGTTTGTTTCTATCGAATACGGACTGAAAGGTCCTAACCTTTCAAGCGTAACGGCATGTGCGGCCGGAACTCATGCCATTACTGAAGCTTTTAAAACTATTAAATTGGGAATGGCTGATAAAATGATGGTTGTGGCGGGTGAAGCCGCA
>Ga0256842_1003159_pt1 | contig 11163 bp, 9 predicted proteins | sample 4559240metaG_FD_185973 | JGI IMG/M metagenome (GOLD analysis project Ga0256842, IMG submission 185973) | Hydrothermal vent microbial communities from Guaymas Basin, Mexico - 4559-240 | ecosystem: Environmental > Aquatic > Marine > Hydrothermal vents | place: Mexico: Guaymas Basin | collected...
CTTTCATAATAGGACTTAGATAACATATATCTTTTTTTAACAAATTTTACGAAAAAATAATTTCTATTTTTCTGAGTTGCCTTGTAAATACTACCTCTATAATCTCACCGAGAATTGCTGAAGAATTGCTGGCTCAGTTGACTTTTAATATTCAATAAAGTATCTTTACCCATATAAATGGAAGGCGTTTATTTAGCGATAGGGGTTGTAGGAATATATCTGATTTTAGGACCACTGGTACTTACAGCTCTTTATGTCCTCTTTGATATATTTATTGAAAAAGAGCCAAAAATTTTTAGATCTACAAATAAAAATCAAAAAGACATATCCTTCTGGACAGAAAAAGAGGTTAAAAAGTTCTTGAGAAAGAAAAGACTTCTAAAAAATGAAAGAATTTCTTAGAAAGTGCAAAAAATACTTCGTATTTGCTGCTTTTATAAGCTGTTTTATCAACCTCTTAGGGCTTACTTTTACATTTTATATGTATACCATTTATGATGTTATCTGCACCAGCTTCAGTAAAAGCTCTCTATATACCATAACCATAATGGCTACTTATGCATTACTGATGTTGGTCTTATTTTTATATATAAGGCACAGACTACTATCCTTATTGGGATCTAATCTGGATAAAAGCCTAAGCTCTAATGTACTGAAAAATATGATTCAATTTGCTTCTGGGCCACTAAAAGGGGTTTATAACAGAGGAATTCTGGATCTAAAAGTTATCAGAGACTATTTTTCTAATCCGGGTATGTTTGCAATCTTTGATATCCCGTGGTCACCTTTTTATCTTATTCTTATTTTTTGGATCCACAGGGGATTAGGAATATTATCAATAGTTGCTTCTTTGATAATATTGTTTATTGCGCTGCTCCAAGAAAAGTTATGTCAAGATCTTATTATATCTGCAAATAAACTCAATTTTAAAAATTCTATGTTTGAAACGCGTGTATTAAGAAATGCGGAAGCGATAATGTCCATGTCGATGGCTGAATCTGTTATTTCAAGATGGAAAAGTAGAGACAGAGAGGTTCTTTTAAAGCAAATTGTAGCCAGCAATAGAGCAGGAGTTATTCAGGCTATATTTAAAGGACTGCAAATGCTATTTCCTATCTCTATATATGGATTTGGAGCATATTATGTAATAAAAGGTGAAATTACGCCGGGATTTATGATCCTTGCTTCTATACTTGAAAGTCAAGCCACAAGACCTCTTATTCAGCTCATGTATTCATACAAACAAACCGTTTCAGCATGGGAGGCATATAACAGATTAAATGGTTTTTTATCTTCTTGGGAAAAGAATACAGCTAAAAAAGAAAATAATTTTAAGTTTCCCAGGCCAAAAGGCTATCTTGCTGTATCAAATGTGTATTTTGCCGTTCCTGAAAAGATAATTCTTAAAAATATCTCTTTTTCCTTAGAGAAAGGAGAGTTCTTAGGTATCATTGGTCCTACTGGTGCTGGCAAGACCACTTTAGGAAAAATTATAGCGGGAATTTGGAGGCCTTTCTTTGGAGAGGTAAGGTTGGATGGATACAATATATTCACTTGGCAAAAAGATAACCTTAATGACTACATAGGATACCTTCCACAAGAAGTTATTTTATTTCCAGGTACAATAGCAGAAAATATAGCAGGATTTAAAGAAGTAAAAAAAGAAAGAATAGAACAACTTGTGGAACAGTTGCAGCTTACTTTTATCAAAGAACTCCCAGACTCATACGATACAGTTATAGACAAAGAAAACACAAAGTTGTTGTCTGGTGGGCAAAAGCAAAAAATAGGATTTGCACGAGCTATATATAACTCCCCTCCTTTACTTATACTTGATGAACCAAATTCAAATTTAGACGAAGAATCAGAACAGTTGCTTATATCCTTTCTTATGGAATTAAAGAAAAAAAGAGAAACTACCTGTATAATAATCTCTCATACTCCCAAGCTTATATCTATAGTAGATAAAATCTTAGTTTTAAGAGATGGGGCAAATGTAGATTTTGGATTTAGAGATGTAATCTTAAAAAGACTTTTATCTCCCAAAAAAGTTGTACAAAAAAGGCAAGCAGCAAATGCATGAGCTATTTTGGGAATGGTTTAGCCAGATACCTATTGTATGCCAGGAGAAATTAGCGAGAATAGCATGGCTATTAATTACTGAGGATATGTCTGACATGGCTTTATCTTCAAAAGAAATTCTTAATAAGTTTAGAGCTTATATTTTCTCAATAGATATTCCTATAAGAAAGGCTGCAAAGATGTTGATGATAATATCTTTGTTTAATTCTATTATAGCGAATTTAGAAGATTTTCTGGAAGTAAGTGAATATTTTTTTGAAAATCCTGAATCAGAAAAAAAACTTATTAGTATAGAAAATAAGATGTGGGAAAAGATAAAAAACAGTTGGCCTAAGATTAGAAATGAATACTACACTGCGGATCTTATTTCTCTGACTTTAAAAGAACTCATTAACAGCCACAGGAGAATCTTATGAAAAGACTTACGGTGATTTTTTTTTTGATCCTTCCACTTAACTGCTATGCTATTCAGTTAGATCTAAGGACATGTATAGAAATGGGAAAAAAATATAATCCTAAAATACAGGCTGATATGTACACAGAGTTGAGCAAATCAGAAGATGCAAAATATGCTTTACTAGAGCTTTTGCTACCCGATATATACATAACAAGATCTCGCCAAGAATTAAGTTCAGTAAGTGCATCTGGGTCAGTAGATGTGGAATATCTTGACCAAATCACAGATGTTACATCATTCAGTATAAGTAAAAATATATTGGCAGGCTTTTTTGAAGTGCCAGCATATCATAGGGCAAAATTAGAAAAGAAGGTAGCAGAATATCAAAGAAAACTGACTGTCCTTAGACTTGTAAGAGATATTTCTGTAACCTTCTACAATATCTTAAAAGTAGATCAAGATATAAAAAGTCTTAAAGATGCAATACTACATCTACAAGTGAATCTTGATTATGCAAAAGCACTCTTTGAAAAAAGCCTTATATCATCTACAGCAGTTTTGAATGCCAGAGTGGACTTGGAAGATGTAAAACAAAGGTTGTCTATAGAAAAAAACAAAAAAATTCATTATATTAATCTCCTTAAAACTTTGATAGGGATTTCTCATGATGAAACAATAATTCTCAAACACAATCAACCTAAATCATATATTTTTAATAAAAACTTTGAAGAATGTTTAAATTATGCTTTTAAGCACAGATTAGAGCTCTCTATCTTAGAGTTTAGAAAAAAGATATATGAGGATGAAAAAAAGATGTGGCTTGGCAGAATTCTTCCTACCTTAGATGTAGGAGTAAGCTATAATGAATATTCAAGAGATTACAAAGAATTAGGAAGAACTTTTGGAGGATATTATGATAGAGATTTTGATATCTCGTATTGGAATGCATATATATCTATGAGATGGGAGCTCACCTCGTTCCCTAAGAATCTTGTTCAGGTAAAGAGGACAAAATTTGATATAAAAGCATTGGAAAAACAGATTGAAGACACCAAAAATTCTATCAGAAATGAAGTGAGGAGTTATTTCCTATCTGTAAAAGAAGCACTGGGAAGAATCTCTACTACCAAGATAGCTCTTAATGCAGCACAAGAAAACTATAACAGAGCTGAAGAGAAATTCAGATTGCTAATCGGCTCAATCTCAGAAGTATTAGATGCACAAGAAAGGCTTACTCGCGCAAGAGCCAACTATAATCAAGCTATTCTTGATTTCCAGGTCTCATTAGCAAATCTAAAATTTGCTATGGGTATGGAAGCGGAAGAGGGGGAATCCTTATGAGAGAACATCTAAGAAGATGGATAAAAGAATACTTTTTATATGCAGGAGTGTTTAGTTTTTTTGTTAATGTATTTAATCTTACATTCCCTATTTATATGCTTATAATATACGATAAAGTACTGCATAGTTTTTCTATTCCTACCCTCCTTACGGTCTCGGTTGGTGCTTTATTGGCAGTTATTGTGATGGGATTACTTGACATCTTAAGATCGAGAATACTTGTGCTGGCTGGCACTCATATACAAGATAGTCTTAGCCATGACATACTAAAAAAGATGATAAAGCAGCAGATAAGAACTGATGACTCTGGTTATAGACAAGGAATTCGTGATCTTCAGCTTCTTAGAAATTATTTAAGTGGGCAGGCGATATTTTTTATATTTGATTCCCCGTGGATGCCTATATATCTCTTTGTTGTATATTTAATTCATCCGTATTTAGCGCTACTCGCGCTCATGGGTGGGAGTATTGCTTTTATCCTGGGATACCTGCAGGCGAAATATACATCCAAACGACTTGAAACTGTCCGTGCCATTGAAGATGAAATAAGCGGCTGGCAGTCTCTGCTGTTCTTGGGAGCAGAAACTATTACAGCAATGAATATGTTTCCGGGAATCTTAAAAAAGTGGAGCGATAGAAATGAAGAACTTTTATTTGTATTAGACCAATCTAATAAAGTTATGGCCACTTTCTCTTCTGTGATAAGGAGTTTTAGAAGTTTAATCCCTATCCTTGTATACGGGCTGGGAGCATATCTTGTTATTGAATCAAAAGTTACTGTTGGATCTATAATTGCTGCGTCTATCATAACGCGACAGTTTCTTTCTCCAATTGATTCCATGGTGTCTACCTGGAAACAAACACAGGATGCAAGAGGAGCATATAAAAGACTTGATAAACTACTTTCAGAAACCGAGGAAATTCCTGAAACAAAACTTCCTGCTCCTACGGGGAGGATTACCTTAGAAGGGGTAAATTTTAAAATAAATAATAAACAAATCTTATATAATATTACCTTTGAAATCGAACCTGGAGATATAGTTATAGTAATTGGTCCATCTGGTTCTGGAAAAACCACGCTCTGCCGAATAATGCTGGGAATATATAAGCCGACTTCTGGTAAAGTAAAAATAGATGGTGCTGAGATATCTCAGTGGGACAAAGATGAGCTGGGAAAATATCTTGGATATCTTCCTCAAGATATTCAATTATTTGAAGGCACTGTTGCTGAAAACATAGCTCGACTTGGTGAAATTAATTCAGAAAAGGTTATAGAAGCTGCAAAACTTGCTGGTGCTCATGAAATGATCTTATCTCTACCTCAAGGATATGATACGGATATCGGTGAAAGAGGGATGAGACTTTCTGGTGGTCAGAGACAGAAGATAGGGATAGCCAGAGCATTTTATGGCACACCAAGATTCATTGTTTTAGATGAACCTAATTCTAATCTTGATGATCAGGGAGAAAAGGCTCTTGTAGCAGGTATAAAAAAGTTAAAAGAAAAGAAAATCTCAATGGTATTAGTAAGTCACAGGCCATCTGTGCTTTCAGTAGCAGATAAGGTATTGGTCTTAAAAGATGGACAAATCCGCATATATGGGCCAACAAAGCAAGTAATACAAACCCTTATGGGTCAGGGCAGAGCCCAGAGTCAAAAAGCACAAGCTGAACACGCATAAAGGAGATGAAAACATGATTAACACTAATCCAAAAAGATATGTAATAGGGGGAATAGCAGTAATTATATTCTTTTTCGGAGGTCTTTTGGCGTGGGCCATGTTTTTACCGTTTTATGGAGCAGTGATTGCACCCGGAATAGTGAAAGTGTCAGGAAACAAGAAAATAGTCCAACACTTAGAAGGAGGTATTGTAGATAAGGTCTTTGTGAAAGAAGGGGATAAGGTAAAAAAAGGGCAGGTTCTTATTCGTTTAAAAAGTGAAAAGATAAACGCCCAGATAGATTTACTGCAGGGAAAGTTAGATTTTAAACTGGCTGAAAGAGCAAGGCTTAAGGCAGAAAGTCTCATGAAGGAAAAGATACGCTGGCCTGAAGAATTGTTAAAAAGAAGAAATGATCCCAAGGTAAAAGCAGTAATAGAAGAGGAGGAGGCTATTTTTCTTTCTCGAAGAAAAGACCTTTTGAATAAGATATCTCTTTATAACAAGCAGATAAGTCAATTAGAAAAACAAAAACAGGGGGTAATGGCTCAGCTTATAGCTCAAAAAAAGATATATAGGGCATTAAAAGAAGAACTCACTGCAAAAGAAGATCTTTTCAAGAAAAAATATTTAGATAAAACCCAAATCTTAGAACTTAGGAGAAAACTTGCTGAAGCAAAAGGCAAGAAAGAATCTCTATTTCATACATTAGCAGAGTTAGATCAAAAGATAGAGCAAATAAGACTTCAAATTTTGAATGAAAAAAATAGATACAAAGAACAAGCAGTATCTGAACTAAGAAAGGTCACAGATGAAATATTCTCTCTTAAGGAGCAATTAAGACCTCTTTTAGATGCAAAAAAAAGACTTGATATTACTGCCCCTATAGATGGAATAGTATTGAACATGAGAGTTCATCCTGGAGAAAGCAGAGTAATCAAACCGGGAGAGCCCTTAATGGAGATTGTTCCAGAAAATTCCGAGCTTATCTTAGAAGCAAAAGTAAAACCCAGGGATATAACAAAAGTGTATGTAGGACAAAAAGCAAGGGTTCAACTGACCGCATTTGATAGAAGATCAACCCCACCTGTTGATGCAAAGGTAGTCTATGTGTCTGCTGACCAACTTTCCAGCAGGACACCAAAAGGCATATATTCTTATTATGAAGTGCATCTGCAAGTAAATGAAAATGAATTAAAAAAATATGGGGCATATTTATATCCGGGAATGCCAGCAGTCTGCTATTTAACCACTAAAAAGCGCACTATTATTGACTACTTATTAGAACCAATCCTCAAGGTAACAGATCAGGCTTTAAAAGAACCATAAGATTTATATATGATTTCCTTTATCTTTGAACTTACAAGGCGAGACTTTTCTGAGAGATTTGCGGGCTCAGTAATTGGGGCAGGTTGGGCATTTATATGGCCTATTGTTCAGCTTTTTATCTACATCATAATATTTGGGAAGCTTATGGGAGGAAGGCTTCCAGGGATAAATCAGGTATATGCCTACGGGATATATGCTGCATCAGGACTTATTCCCTGGACAAGTTTTTGTAATGTGGTAAGCAGATCCACAAGTATTTTTTTAGAAAAAAAATATATAATCTCAAAAGTAAAAGTATCCCTTCCTTCTTTTCCTCTTTTTATTGTCTTGGCAGAAACAGTAGTCTTTATATTCTCTATCTGCATCTTATTAGCAGTTCTCATAATTACTAACCAAAAGCCTTCTTTAAGAATGATATTACTTCTTCCATTTGTATATTACATACAACAGCTATTTGCCTTCTCACTTGGGCTTTTTTTTGGAACTTTTACTGTTTTTTTAAAAGATCTAAAACAAGTAGTGGATATTGGTTTACAACTCTGGTTTTGGTTTACTCCTATTGTATACATAGAAAGCATACTTCCACAGTGGGTTCAAAAAATTATACATCTCAATCCCATGTATGTTTTTGTGGATACATACCATAAGATCTTTCTTATAAATGAATCTCTAAATTTTCATTCCTTAATTATCATGAATTTTATTGCTCATGCTTTCCTTTTTGTTTCAGTGTCTTTTCTAAAACTACTTGAAAAAGATGTGAGAGACTTCCTATGATTTATTTGATTATATGGACTCTTATATGCTTTTTTGCAGGAGCTGTTATATATACTAAGTTTAAAGTTCACAGGTTCTATAAGCTAATCCTTTTAAGCTGGTTGTATATAAACGGGGTTCTTATTATCTTTCAAAGATATGTTTGTGCTTAAAGTAGAAGGAGTGAGTAAAAAATTTAAACTTTACAGCTCCCCCACGGACAGACTTAAAGAAATCTTCTTCAGAAGAAGATTTCATAGTGAATTTTGGGCATTAAAAGATATCAGCTTTGAACTTCATCCTAAGGAGATCATAGGTATAATTGGAGAAAACGGCTCAGGAAAATCTACACTTCTTAAGACAATAGCTGGAGTTCTTATTCCTGACTCAGGACAAATACATATAAATGGAAAGATTACAGGCCTTCTTGAACTTGGCACAGGATTTAATTATGAATTTTCTGGCAGAGAAAACATATACTTGAATGGAACATTCTTAGGATTGTCTAAGGATCAAATAAAAAAGATAGAAAACCAAATAATAGAATTTAGTGAGCTTTATGACTTTATTGATGAACCTATAAAAACCTATTCATCAGGCATGATAATGAGATTGGGTTTTTCAATAGCAATACATGCAAATCCAGACTGTTTTTTGGTGGATGAAGCCCTTGCGGTTGGAGATATATATTTCCAGCAAAAGTGTTTCCAAAAAATAAAAGAATTCAAAGAAAACGGAGGCGCTATAATATTTGTTTCTCACGATCTAAATGCAATAAAGCTTTTTTCAGATAGGGTTATTCTTTTGAATAAAGGTGAAATGGTCTACTTTGGTGATCCAGAAACTGCCGTAAACTTATACAATGAACTCCTTTCAGAAAAAAAGGTTCAATTAGACCTATATAAAAATAAAACTTCTTCTTTAAGAGATTATGGGAACAAAAAAGCTGTTATAAACTCAGTAAGATTACTTAATGAAAAAGGTGATGAAATAGAAGTTGTCCAATGTGGAAAAGCCATTTTAATAGAGATTGAGATCATAGGTAAAAAAGATGTAAAAGACTTAACAGTGGGTTTTCTTTTTAGAAATAGATTTGGTCAGGACATATTTGGAACAAATACATATCTCTTAGGCAAAAGACTCTCTATTAAAGAAGGAGAAAAGAAAAGAGTGGCTTTTTATCTGCCCAAGTTTTCATTGGCGCCAGGTTCTTATTCACTTACAGTAGCTTTGCACAAAGGAGAAGCCCATTTCATTGAATGTTATCACTGGATAGATAAAGCAAAGGCCATAGAAGTCGTGGTGGATAATGGTTTTTTATTCTCAGGGGTCTGTAAATTAGATGTGGAAGTGGAAGATTAAGGCTGTTTTTATATTGCTTCTTACTTCATGTATTATAAAACTTTGGGTATGGTACAGGACACCTGTGGTTAACCCTGATGCATTTGAATATATAGAGCAGGCGAAGCTTTTATATAAAGGGAGTCTCTCACAGGCAAAAAATTGTGGCAAGCATTATCTTTCATTATACCATTTTTTAATCCCTATAGCATATAAGATATTTAAAGAATGGATATTCAGTGCAAGAGCTGTTTCCTTTTTTTTTGCAGTAATTACTACGATCCCTGTTTTTTTCTCTTTTCTTTTAATCTGTAATCCAGCAGCTGCTTTTGTGTCTTCCTTTCTTTTCTCAGTTAATCCTTTTCTTTCCAGACTAAGCAGTGAAATAATAAAAGATCAAATGTTTTGGTTTTTCTTGAATCTGGGACTCCTTTTATCTATCTATTGGTTAAAAAGAAATAGAAACCTTGTCTTTTTCTTACTTTCTTTTTTATCTTTTTTGTGCTCTTCTCTTATCAGAATAGAAGGACTTTTATTTGCCATCTTCTCTCCTGTTTTTTTACTCTATCTTAGCAAAAAAAAGAAGCTAATATATATTTATCTTTTACTCATTTTGGCTTTTGTGCTGACGGTCTTTCTTTTTGTGCCTGACATTCAAAAAATATATCTATCTAAGAGGCTGGGTTTGATATATTTTATTAAAAAATTTAACCTAAAAAGGCTATTTATTGATATTGGCCCTCATATCTTGGGAGGGATCCTGTATGTATTTTCCATTCCTTATTTTGTGTTGCTTATTATAGGCATAAAAAAAGAGCAATTCCTTCATAAGATTGAATTTAAGTATCTGCTTTCACTATCTGTCTTGTCTATCTCATTTTTACTTATCTTTTTTGGTTCTCTGTGTTATTCAAAAAGGTATCTTGCTATATTCTTTTTCCCTTCCTTTTTCTTTATAGGACCGTGTATTTCAAATATCATAGAAAGATTGGAAAGCATTCTCAATAATAATAAGAGATCAGCCATAATCTTTCTTTGTATCTTTATCTTTTTTTCAAGCATCATTTACAACCTGAAACAAAGAAGAGCCCATGCTATTATGTACAAAAAGGCAGGCCAATACATCGCCAAAATCCAACACGGAAAATTTTCCACCATCTTGGCATATAACAGAAGAATAAACCTGTATGCCAATGAAAGATCTTTAAAAACCTATTGCAAAGGAAGGCTTCTTGAAAATATATCAATTTTTGACTTGGGCCAGAAAAAGGCCTTAGAGTATCTGTGTAAAAATCATATCCAGTTTGTTTTCTGGGAATCAGACAAGTGGAAAATAGGCCTTGACTCATTCAGTTTTCTTACACTAATAAAGGAGTGGCCAAGAAACGGAAAAATATTTAGATTATATAAAGTTAAATTAGAGCTATGTCATAAAAAATAAGATGCTAAAAACAGCATTAGTCCATGAATGGCTCATTGAACTTACAGGCTCGGAAAAGGTTTTAGAGGCTATATATGAGCTTTTTCCTTCGCCTATATATACATTAATCAAAGATGATAAGGCCTTAAAAGGCACGGTCTTTGAGAAGGCGCAAATTTATACCTCATTTTTACAAAAGCTACCTGCGGTAAAAAGATTCTATAGAAATTATCTTCCATTATTCCCCATTGCTATAGAGCAATTTGATCTATCCAATTACGATGTAATCATATCGTCTTCCCATTCAGTTGCAAAAGGGGTATTAGTAAATCCAGAACAGATTCATATCTGCTATTGCCATACACCAATGAGATATATCTGGCTTTTTCCTAAGGAATATCTACAAAGACTTAATCTAATAAAAAGACTGATCGCAAGTATATTATTCCATTATCTTAGAATCTGGGATCTTTCCACATCTAATAGAGTGGACTATTTTTTGGCAAACTCAGAATATGTTGCAGAAAGAATAAAGAAAATATATAGAAGGCAAGCACAAGTAATTTATCCACCTGTAGATATAGAAAAATTTGAACCCTGCTCTGAAAAAGAAGACTTTTATTTGACAGTTTCAAGATTAGTTCCTTACAAAAGGATAGATATAATTGTTGAGGCATTTTCTAAGCTTAAAAACAAAAAACTTGTTATTATCGGACGTGGCCCGGAACTGAACAGATTAAAAAGCAAAGCCACTGACAATATAAAATTCTTGGATAAACAACCATTTGATATATTAAGAGAATATCTAAGAAAAGCTAAAGCTTTTATCTTTGCA
>Ga0256842_1003160_pt1 | contig 11161 bp, 10 predicted proteins | sample 4559240metaG_FD_185973 | JGI IMG/M metagenome (GOLD analysis project Ga0256842, IMG submission 185973) | Hydrothermal vent microbial communities from Guaymas Basin, Mexico - 4559-240 | ecosystem: Environmental > Aquatic > Marine > Hydrothermal vents | place: Mexico: Guaymas Basin | collected...
TGGAGAAATTAAAATATTATTATCTTGTGTTATTGGTATTTGTTTTATTAAATTTCATCAATTTTTATAGATATTTAAAAATCAATCTTTTTTCTCTAATTTATAATTTTTTATATTATTTTCTTTTAAATATAACATATATCATAATGGTATTTGAAAAAAGTTATTATAAAATATACTAATTCATTTAGTAATTCAATTTTTTCATTTACTTAATTTAATAGTTCATGTAGAAAGTCATTTTTTTCAAAAATATTGTTTCAAATAATAACTATAATCATCATAACCTAATAATAACTTATTTTTTAAATTATCTGATAAAAATAAATTTTTAATACTTGAAAAACTATCTAACATATAATTTTTATAATATAAAGAATTTATTCATAAAAAATTGATATATTTATTTCATACAAGATTTAAGCTATTTCAATCAAATAATATATAGTTAGGATTCAACTTATTTATTTTATCAATAAATGAAAAATAATCCATATTATCTAGATCAAAAGGTGTTTTATGGAATTTAGAAAAAAAATTATCATCTATTCATACAAAAACTATATTTTTTAAATCCTCCTTTACATTATCATTAACATATGGTGATTTTAAATTAAAATATACAGAATTTATAAAATTATCAACAACAAAAAAAGTATCATTCTTTAAAAAAAATGAAGAATAATAAAATAAAAAACTATAAAAGACTATTGTTAATAAAATAAGAAAATACTTCATTTAAAAATATGAAAATAATAAACTATACTACTATTATTATATAAATTTCTAATAAATAAACAAATTATTAGAAACTAATCAACTCTCCATCCAATTCATATCATCATTTTTCAATAGTTTTATCAGAAATTATTACAATATGTGGAATACCTAATAATTCTGCATCTTTCATTTTTGTTCCAAAACCAAATTTTTTACCCATTCTATCGTCCAAAATCACTTCTTTTCAGTTATCTTCAATTTTTTTAGCAAGTTCTTCTGCTTTTTTTAAATTATCTCATAAAACTACAATATAATAATCTGCTGGTGCTATATTTTCTGGCCAAGAAATTCATTTATCAGTAGCAAATTTTTCAGCAACTATTCACATTGCTCTAGAAACTCAAATACCATAGCAACCCATAATTGGTATCTGTTGTTTCCCATTTTCATCCAAATATTTCACATCAAAAGCTTTTGTAAATTTTGTTTCTAATGGAAAAATATTTCATATTTCAGAAGCACTTACAACTTCTGCATTTATTCATCAACAATTTATACATTTAAATTTTTCTTTATCAATTATTTCTTCATTATGAGCAGTCCCACAATTTTTACAAATATAAATTGTATCTTCTCAAATAGAAAGTTTTACCTGAAACTCATGAGAATATTTATCTGTAAAAGTTCATCCATCTGCCAAAGCTATAACAGTATCATCTAATAATCAAATTCTTTCAAAAATTTTCATATATACTTTTTTCATTCATTCATAGTAATTTACAAAATCTTCATCTGAAGCATGAAAACTATAAGCATCTTTCATTAAAAATTCTCTTCACCTTAAAATTCATGATTTTGCCCTTTTTTCATTTCTAAATTTATTTTGAATTTGATATACACAAGTTGGTAAATCTTTATAAGATTGAACAAATTCCTTCATCAAAGGAGTAACTATCTCTTCATGAGTTGAATTTAATCCATATTCTTTATTATTTGTAGCTGGAACATGAAAAAATACATCAATACTATCCCATCTTCAAGTTTTATCCCAAACTTCTTTTGGACTCAATGCTGGCATTAAAATTTCAAAAGCTCAATATTTATCCATTTCTTCTCTTACAATTTTTTCAATTTTTTTTAAAATTTTAAGTCAAAGAGTTGTATAAGTATATACTCCAGCCATAGTTTGTCTTATCAAACCTGCTTGTAAAAGTAAAGAAGTAGATTTATTATCTGAAATTTTTGGAGCTACTTTCTCAGTTTTAAATGGAAATTTTGACAATTTTATCATCAATAAAAAAAATTATTAAATAAACTAAAAATTTATAAGTATTTAATAAAATATATCAAGAATTTATATTTGATTTTACAAGCAAAGTAATTAAAAACTATAATAATTTATCATTAAATATTTACAATGACAAGCATACCTTATGATATTTTTGAATCTGATACTGAAATATTAGTTCTTCTACCTTTATGATGAGTAAAACAAGAAAGTATTGATGTTAAATTAAACAAAAATGTACTTACAATAATTTGAAATAGAAAAAGACCAGAATTAAAAGATGATTTAGTTCCACAAAAAGAAGAAGCATACTGGTGAGAATTTAAAGTAGAAATTCAATTACCTCTTACTGTATATTTTGAGCAAATAAAAGCACAACTTACCAAAGAAAACATTCTACTTATCATTATTCCTAAATATAAATTACCACAAGATATTAAATTACAAATAGAAAAATTAAATTAAAAAAAACTAAGCCATCATCGACTTAGTGTATTTTTATTCTAGATTTTCTGCAACTTCTCATGCTATTTTAATAGATGGTTTTAATTTAGGAGAAGATTCTCAATTCCAAGATGCTACACAAGCATTTCAAGGATTCTCAGTTACAAATTTTAATGCATGTAATTTTCTTACCAATTCATTAGAACTTCTACCAACAGGCTCTGTATGTATTTCCATACACTTTAAATAACCATCTGGAGATATAATAAATGTTCATCTTTCAGAATTTCAACTTTGCTCATTTAATATTCCAAAATATCTACTCATAATAGTAGTTCTATCACTAGCCATAGGTAATTGAAAATCTTTCAACAAATGTTCTTCTTTCAACCAACCTCTATGAGAAAATACTGTATCTGTAGAAACAACAATTACTTCCACATTTTCCATAGATTGAAATTCCTGTAATTTATCATTCAAATCCTTTAATTCAGTAGGACAAACAAATGTAAAATCTGCAGGATAAAAAAACAATACTACCCATTTACCTTCATATTCAGATAAATTAGTATTTATTATTTCATCATTTATAGGATCATATATTTCTAAATCAAGATCCAAAACTTTATCTTCTAACTTAACTAAAGCATAATTTTCTGTAACTTGATTTTTTAATTCAGCATAAACATTACTTTCCATAATTTATTATATTTAATTAAATAAATGTAATTTTCATTATATTATATTACACTCAATTTTCAACTTAAATAAAATTTTATATATATCTACTTGAAAAACTTTGTCCAAATCATTTTCAATGCAATATTTATAGCATTTGTTGATTTTTGTCATTTACTCAAACTATAATCTGTATATTTTATATTTACTGATACTTCTGCAAATTTTAATTTTTCACTTGCTATTTTATCAATAAGTTGAGATGAATATTCAAAACCATCAAGAGTTAAATATATTTTTTTTACAGCTGATACTTTAAACATTCTATAACCATTGTGAGGATCTGAAACTACTAATTGAGATACAAATAAAGTAAAAATTTTAGCTAAAAATAAAATAATTTTTCTATGAAATGGCATATTTTCACTAGATCAACTAATAAATCTTGATCAAATAATTACTTGTAAATTATTATCCTTTTCAAATTTCTCAATAAATTTTGAAACATCTTTTATATCATGTTGTCAATCAGGATCAAAAGTAATCACATAATTAAAATTATATTTTTCATAATATCTTCTAACAAATTCAAATCATGTTTCCAAAGCAGCACCTGCTCACCTATTTATAGAATGTCTTAAATAAAAAATATCTTTTTTAGTTCATATTTTTTCTTCAGTTCAATCTGAAGATCCATCATCAACAACTAAAATCTTAAAAAATCAAGATTTTTTTATAATATCTATTGTTTCTAATAAATGATCTCATTCATTATATGATCTTATAAGAAAAAGTATATTATCTTTATTTATTTTCATTTCTAAATTTAAATTCTAAAAATGACATTTCCCTAATTATTTTAGTATCAGTCTGTCTATTTATTTCAACTTTATTTAATATATTTATCACAATATAAGTAAGAAAAATTATACTCATATATATAAGAACATATGCTCATCTTGAGACTCAAAACAATTGTCAAAAATAATGTAATGATGATGGATAAACTGTAAAAATTATTAAAGCTAAACCAGAAACAATCAAAATTAAAATTTGAAATATTGTTAATCTTCTTTTTTTAAGAAAATCATATCAAATCAAAACTAATAAAAAACCAGTTATAATAAAAAATATTTGCAATAAATTCATTAAAAAACTTATTTTATATAATAAACTAATATGTTTATATAAAAAAAATAGATAAATTCAAACATATCTAAATATTTTTTAATTATCATAAACTTCTTTTTTATCCTAAACCTTTATACTAAACTTATTTCAATATTGTTTCAAGATCTATTCTTTTCCTTTGTCATCCTGAACTAGTTTCAGGATCTCTATTTTTCTTTTTTTCTTTGAGATGCTGAACTAAATTCAGCATGACAGAATAGTATTTTTGTGTGTCATCCTGAACTAGTTTCAAGATTTCTTCCTTTTTTCTTTGAGATACTGAACTAAATTCAGCATGACATATATTTACCTACTCTTTTTTAATTTTCTCCTTAATCTAGAATTTATACCAGAATATAAAAATTCAACTTCACTTGAATTAGCTTTAAAAACTAATCTATAACCATCTATATCTTCTCTTAATCAAGTTTGCTTACAAATTATTTTCCTACCACTTTTATCCCGAGAAAATTTGTTTGAGTTAGGATTCTCAAGATCAAATATTAATCATTTTTCTAATTTTTCTTCTTCAGATAATCATTTATTTTTCAAATATCTTTTTCATCAAAATTTAATAAGTTTTATTTTTTCAAGTTGCTGTTTTTTTTTCAAAATTCACATTTTATTTGTTCTTGCCATTATTTTGTTTGATTTAATAAATAATCTTGTCCCAAAATTAAAGTTAAATCATACCCACTACCTGAATATTTTACATCTCAAGTTTTATATGTAATATCTCATACAAAAGTATTCAATAAGCTCTCTGTTACTATTTTTTTTCTATAAATATAAGAAATATTATTTTTATAAATTTTTCATGCATTTTCTACATCAACTACATTAAATCAATAATTTTTTAACTTAAAAGCTAAATTTGATGCAACTGGTTTCAAATATCATCTATAATATTTTTTTATAAATCTATTTCAAATTCAATTTAAAATTTGTATTTTTGTATTTTCCAACCAAAGCTCAGGATATCATAAAGCTATAAAGGCAAACTTTTGTATTTCTTTATAATTTTCTACATTTTTTGAATTTGCTCATACTGGTAATAAAACTGCTTGACCGTCAAAATCGGCTCTAGTAGCTGGATAAACAAAACAACCTGGAGTTAAAATTTTCCAATATGTTTTTTTATAATAACAATCTCAATTTAAAACATATGAATGAATTTTTATATTTTTAGCATATTTCACAAATCATAAAATAATATTAAAATCAAAATCAGTATGAACAGTATTTTCAAATTGTAAATATAAATTTTTCATTTTTGAAGGAGAAAGTAATATTCAAGATTCTGTAAATTTATATAAAATTGCTTTTATAATTTGTTCTTGTCTTGCAGATCTTGAAAAATCAGAAGTACTATGCCTACTTCTTACATATTTAAGTGCTGTTGCTCCATCTAAAGTATGAATTCATTTTAAAATTTTAAATGTAGTATAAGTCCGATTTGGTCATGGATATCTATAATCTATTAGATTTTTTTTCACATCAACTGTCACTCATCATAAATTATTTACCAGCTTTTCAAATCCTCAAAAATCAACTAAAACATAATAATTTATCTGTATTCAAGTAATTTGTTTCAGTTTTTTCTTTAATTTATCAGCAGCTTTTGAAAAATCTTTTGTTTTTAAATATTCTTTTGCAAAAATATAATTTATTCTACCTCAAGAATATTTATTGTATTTAACATATAAATCTCTAGGAACAGACAAAAAAGTTAAAGTTCAAAGTTTAGGATTAAGAGAAGCTATCATTATAGTATCCGTCAAATATCATCAATCATGATTCTTTCATCATACTCATAATAATAATATATTAATATTTCAAAGATTATCTTTTTTAGCTTCTTTACTCATTACAGTTGATACTTTTTGAACAACTAACCAAACAGTTTTTTTTACATAACTTCACAATACATTTGAGATATTAGCCCACAAAAAAAATATAGAAAAAATTATTCATAAAACTATGAACCACTTAAAATAATGTTTAATAAAAGATATATCTTTCTTTTTCTTAATTTTAGGTTTTTTCAATGATTTATTATCAAAACTACTTTTCATCCAAAACATAAACAATATTATTTTATAATAAATTTATTTTATTCAACATTCAAATTCTATAGAATATCAATTTATCAAAGCTTTTGCAATTTTTTTATGTGCTTGATTATAAATATTCATAAAAGTTGATTTACTAACTCACATTTTTTCACCTCAATCAATACAGCCATAATTATCTATATCTTTAATTTTTATAGCTTGTAATTCTTCTGCATTCAATATAATATTTTTTGTAGAAACTAAATTAGGAGTAAATTTTGTATGTTTTAAACAAATATCTATAATCTTACATTTTTTAGGTCTTGCCATATTAAACTATAAATTATAAAATTTAACTTTGCAAAAATCTTAAATCACCAGAATTAAACAATCTAATATCTTTTATTCCATATTTAACTGCTACAAGCCTTGTAATTCATATACCAAAGGCAAATCATCTATATTTTTCAGCATCAATTCATCATTCCTTCAAAACATTTGGATGTATCATACCTGCTCCAAATATCTCTATCCAACCAGTTCATTTACACAAAGAACATCATTTACCATTACAGATAGGACAAGAAACATCTCATTCAAATCATGGTTCTACAAATGGAAAATAAGCAGGTCTAAGTCTAATTTTAACAGCTTGTCAAAATACACTTTCAAAAAATTTTTCTAAAAATCAAATTAAATTTGCCAATGAAATATTATCATCTATAACTACTCATTCTAATTGCCAAAATGTAGTATCATGGCTTGCATCTGTATTTTCAGCTCTAAAAACTTTTCAAGGAATCATTACTTTACAAGGAGCCCCATATTTTTTCATAACATCATTTTGCCAAGAACTAGTTTGAGTCCTTAAAACCAAATTATCTCCATTTTCATCTGTTTGTTCAAGATAAAAAGTATCTTGCATATCTACAGCTGGATGATCTTTTGGAATATTTACAGAAAAGAAGTTTTGATATTTAGAAACTATTTCATTACCTGATTCTATTATAAATCACATATTTTTCAAAATATTTTCAAGATATCTTCTGATTCATAATTGTAATCAATATGTTCATAATTTCTCTTTAACTCATCATAATGTAATATCTACAATATCATTTTTTAATAATTCATCTATTTGAGATTTATATAAATTATCAAATTTTTCTTTTATCTTCATCTCTACAGATTTTTTAAAACTTGCTAATTCTTGTCATTTTATCTTTTTTTCTTCTAAAGATAAATTCTTTAAATTTTTAAATTCAGCAGTAATAATTCATTTTTTTCATAAATACTCTTTTTTTACTTCCTCAAGTTTATCAACATTTTTAACATTTTCTATATTATTCAATATTTCTTCTAAATTCATAATAATAAAGTTAATCATTTAAAATAATTATTTTATCTCAATCTTGCTCATACTTTCTCAGATTCTTTGATAGCCTTATCCATAATTTTATTTATATCTTCATTTGTCATCTTTTGTCCATAAATCTTGATAGTAATTGCTATAGATTTTTCTTCTCATAAATCATATATATCAAATACTTCTACATCTATAATCTCTTTAACTTTATTTACTGCAAACAATACTTTTCAATAATTTTCATCTTTTGAAATTACAAATGCTAAATCTCTACTTACGATTTGATCTTCAAGTGTGTGATAATTTATTTTTTGAATAGCTTTCACTTTTGTCTTATTTTTTAAATCTATAAGTTTATCTAAATCTACTTGAATAAATGTAATTTGTGATTTTTCTCATATTTTAAATTCTTTATAATAATATGGATGAACTGTAGCTATTTTTCAGATTTCTTGTCTATTTAACAAAATCTTTGCATATTGTTTTGGATGTGAAATAGTTTCTAACATTTTATCTTCAGCTTTATATTCAAGAAGTCATTTTAATCAATATTCCTTCAATAATTTATCTAAAGTATTTTTTAAAATAAATATATTATTTTCTTTAAAATCTTTTATCTCTTTTTGATAAATCATAGCTCAAACTACTAACCTTTCTCAATTTTGTTTATCAAAGACTCTACCAACTTCAAATATTTTTATATCATCATATTCTCTAAAATTTTTATCTACTACTTCTAACAAATTAAAACATAAATTTGACCTTAAATATTTATTTTCAGGAGAAACTGGATTTTGTAAACTAAATAATATTTCAGGATTTATTTTTTCTATTTTATTTACAGTCTCTAAATTTAACCAAGGATAAGTTTCAACTTCTATAAATCTAAAATCTTCTACAAATACTTCTTCTACAAGTCTTGTAATCTCTATTTTCTCACTATAAGGAACATTTTCCATAACTTTATATAAATCTTTTCATTTTATATTTTCATAACCATATATTCTTATAACCTCTTCAAAAAGATCTTCTTTTATATTTATATCAGCTGGTGATCTCCAAAAAGGAACTCTTACTTTATTTCAATTAAATTCAAATCATAAATTTTTAAGAATTTTTTCTATATTTTCTTTTTCCATTTCTTCAACACCTGAAAAAACTTTTACTTGATTAAAATTAAAATCTAAGCTCTTAGAATAAAGTTTTTTTACTTCATCAGTATAAAAATAATTTAATCATCATAATTCATATTTTAAACCAGACATCTTCAATTGATCTAAAAATAATATAAGTGTATATAAACTATATAACGGAGAAATATTTTTTTCAAATCTTATTTTAGCTCAAGTTCTTAAATTTAATCTATTTGCTGTTTTTCTAATAACTATTGGATCAAAATTTGCTATTTCTACTATAATATTACTTGTTTTTGTAGTAACTTGTGAATTTTCTCATCCAATAATACCAGCCAAAGCAACAATCTTATGGTCATCTTTTATAATAAGATCTCATTTTTCTAACTTATGCTCATTTCAAGTCAAATCTATAAAAATTTCTCATCACTTTGCATCTTCTACTGAAATATTTCCATCTATTTTATCAGCATCAAAAAAATGTATTGGTTGTCCTGTCAAAAGCATAAATAAATTAGAAAAATCTACAAAATTATTTATTGGTTTTTCATCTAAATCTATAAGTTCAAGTCTTTCCTTAAAATCACTTTTTGTAATTTTAACATTTTTTAACTCTAAATTTATATAAGACCTAGTCAAAGCTGAATCTACAAATAATTTTTTATCTAACTTTGTAGAATGTTCTAAAATATCAAAAATATTATTATTTTGAAATATTTCAAAAATATGTGAAACATTATTCATAAATATTTTTTCTTTCTCAAATTTTTTATAAATACTATTTAATTCTATAGCTTGTCCAAGATGTCCTGTTAAATCAGGTCTATTTGTAAGTGTTTTATTATCTATATCAAAAATAAAGTTATCTAAAAAAGGAACTTCTTCAGAAAGTTTTTTACCCAAATCAGTTTTACTTAATATATTCAAATCTTCATCAAGTATCCAGATACCATGAATATCTAAATCTTCATTTATTCACAATTCTTCTTTTGAACAAATCATACCATTTGATTCTACTCATCTCATAATTACAGGTTTTATCTTCAAATCTTTAGATTCTATGTATGCTCAAGGTAAAGCAACAGGAACATAAACTCATTTTTTAATATTTACTGCTCCAGTAACTATTTGATAAATTCATTTATCACCACAATCCACTTCTGTAATATATAAACTATCAGCATCAGGATGTTTTTCACATTTTGTAGTATATCAAATAATTATTTCGTCAGGAATTTTTCTTGTATTAATTTCTTCTATTTCACAAGTTTTTAATGTAAGATATTTTGCAACATTTTTTGGATCATCTTTTATATTTATATATCTTCTTAATAAATTTCCACTAAATAACATAAATTTACAATTTTTAAAAACTAAAAAAACATGTTTTTATTTTTATCTTTTTTATAAGTATATTCAAGAAAAGATATAAAATTTAAATTTTCAAAAAAACACTATAAGTATATAATTATACCTCAAACATTCTTTTATTATAATAAGTTATATCAATTAGATTATCATATATAAAAACAAAATCTAAAAGAAATATATTATCAGTAGTTTCGTCTATATTTTTAACAATATTTACAAACCTATTATTTTGTTTAATTTTTGAAAAAAAATCAATAAATTCAGAATATTTTTGAAGAAAAAAATCATAAAATCACTTAATATCTATACCTACATAAGAAATATATTTTTCTTCAATTTCTTGAGAATATCAATTCATATTTTGATAAATTATATACCCAAATAAACTTTCTCTTAATCTAGATAAATTTAAAATATCTTTAGGTTTAAATTTAACTCATATATATTGTAAAAATTTATAATATACAATAAAATCAGGATAATAAATATTTTTTCTAAAATTTTTCATCTCACTATCTGATGGTGTGTAATCACTGAAAGTAGTAGAATAATATTTTGTAAGATACTCCTTTTTAAAATTAGATTTTCATAACTCTATAATATCTTTTTGAAAATTATTTCTTAACAAATTAAAATATTTAGGATTTTTAATAGTTTCTATGTTATTTTTTATATTAAAATCTTGTAATATATTTTTTTTAGATTGTAAAGCTACATTATAATAAGCTACAGGTTCTGTATATTCTACAAATCTTGTAAGTTTTTTTATATTTTTTTTATGTTTTAAATAAAAATGTTCCATAAAATATAAATCATCTAATTTATAATAATATTTTTTATTATAATCTAATTTAGCATTTTTTTTAATTCTTTTATTTTCAACAATTTCTAACTGTAAATTATCTCAATTTCTATTTAACTTTCTATTTATAAGTAA
>Ga0256842_1003161_pt1 | contig 11160 bp, 11 predicted proteins | sample 4559240metaG_FD_185973 | JGI IMG/M metagenome (GOLD analysis project Ga0256842, IMG submission 185973) | Hydrothermal vent microbial communities from Guaymas Basin, Mexico - 4559-240 | ecosystem: Environmental > Aquatic > Marine > Hydrothermal vents | place: Mexico: Guaymas Basin | collected...
TATAAATATATTCTTATTTGTCAAGAGAAACATTAATATACGTATCACTACATTTTAAAAAATTCCACTCCCTTTACCCTCAAGAAATCCTCTATTTAAAGGCAAACTAAATTTTGAAATCCTTCAAAAAGGCGAAAAATTTGGCAAAGATGAGTTTAGGAAATTCATCACTGTCATTAACGTTCTCATTATTTCTCCTTTATATTCTTAATTTTCTTCCCCATTTCTCCTATCTTCATTGCTTTCTCTGCAATCTTCTTTAATTCTTCTTTTGACAATTGTTCCGGATTTTCGCATATGAATTTGAGGAATTTTTCCGCAACTTGGAGTATATCTGGTGAGGCGAGGACAGATGTCAAAGTATTGACTCTATCTTCTATTTTCTTCACGTCTTTGCGGACCTCGGCAATTACACCCTCAAATTCATCTTTTGTAAGGAAATCACTCATTTTTTTCTCCTTGAATTTCCGCAAGCACTATCCTCTTCGCTTCTTCCGGAGAAGTGTTCTTTTGGATAACAATAAACGGGATTCCGAGTTTTTCGGAAAGCCTTTTGACGAAATCATTCGGACTGCACATTACAATAGCAACCGGCGAAAAGGTTTCCGTATCGCATACAAGAAAATCAACGCTTCTTGACGAAACTTGAGAAAGATATTGAATCGGCATTCTTCTTCCGTATTCGTATTTCACAAAATCAAGTATCCGGACCTTCGGAAAAGGGAAATATCCTGCCTCGGCAATTCCTTCGAGAATCTTCGTCTCTCCTTTGGTAAGCCAAGAAGTTTTCAAAACATACGGAAGCTTATTTTCCTTTGAAGGAGAAAGAAACTTTATCACAAGTATAACGGCAACGATTATCCCTATAAATAACAGGGTTTTGATTTCAAAACTATTCATTTTTCACCTCTCTTTTTTTCTTAACGATAGAAAGCGTTATTATCACATAAACCAGATCAATAGCAATTGAAGCCAACAACATCACATCGATAAATCTCATTTACCCGCCTTCTTTATTTTACGATAATTTTCACTATGTTTCTTTCCCCACAAGAGTACCATCAAACGTCAGATCCGATAATCTTTCTATTGCCTTCGATATGCTTGAAAGCGTTACAGTTGCATATATCATTGTCGTTTGAATATTGGAATGCCCTAACACCTTTTGAATTTGAGGAATCGACATGATGTTTTTTTCCAAAAGCATCGTTGCAAATGTGTGCCTCAAAACGTGAGGCGTTACCTTCTTTTTGATGTTCGCCACCCTTCCGTAATAAGAAACGATATTATATACCCATTGCCTTGAAATGCGGCTTGTTTTGTCTCCTTTCTGCCTTGTAAATAAATAGCCTGTTTGCCTGTTCCGGATAACGGTTTTTTCAAGGAGTGCATACATTTTCTTTGAAATTGGCACGAAGCGTTCCTTGTCTCCTTTGCCTTTAATCCTCACAATTGCACTTCCATCTTCCCTTTTGTCAATATCTTCAATTCGTATGTTTATAAGCTCCGAGACTCTCACGCCTGTGTTTAGAAGGAAAGAAATCATTGCATAATGAACGGGATTCATCTTTGATTTCCTGAGCAATGCCATTGCCTCTTTTTCCGTGAGAAACACGGGAAGCCTTTTGCTTTTTCTCCACTTTATACCCTCAAAATCGGATTTCTTGAATCCTTCCATCCTTTCAAGGAATGCACGCAAGATATTAAACTGTGTGATAATTGTGTTCTTGCTTAACGATTTCGCTTTTTCGTTAAGATATTTTTCAAGCCCTTCTGGAGTAAAACTCTCCGCTTTTTGGACAAAATCGGACAATACGTAACTCACGTTGCGAATTGTAACCGGAGAGTAATTCTTGCTCTCCAAAAATTTTAGACACTCTGAAATTTTTTCTTTCATATCACCTCAATTGTAGCAGAAAGAGGATAATTGTCAATATGCGTCATATTGTTAAGTAACAAAAATTGAAGAGGATATAATAAGAATAAGGCTTTTTTCAGAATATGAGGGTTTGGAAATAAATTACGCATTGGATTTTGATTTACAATATATCAATTTAATTTACAATACATAACAGATTTTTTCTTATGTAAATCTGGAAAAACGGATCCGAAATCATGAACACCCCGGCTTCGGACACGAGGATTTCGTTCTCCCCCCATCTTTTTGAGCGTGTACTGTAGCACATCGGGGTTCTCTCCGAATTGTCCCGGGAGATTCCTTAACTTTAAAATTATAACTGTAGTTTTTCTTTAAAAGTTTTTTCAAAGACGGTTTTTCTACTTTCTTCGTTATAAAACGGCAATCCGATTAATCTATATTTTGCATTCTCCTTGAACAAAGCGTTCTTACATTTGATATTATACTTCTTTTCGATCTCTTTTAGAAATTTTTCCTTCCATCCATCTTTTTTGATTAGATATTCCCCTTTTGGTTCTATAAAAAGTTGATATTGTTCTATTTCATCAGAATCTTCTTTCTTTAAAAATAGAACAAAATCTGGCTCTGTGGCTTTACCATCTGAGAATCTATAAATTTTAAATAAGCTTGCGTTTCTTAATAAATATACTTCGCTATATTTTTGTCTCAATTCATTTATAAGACCGTCAATAAACTTAACAAAAGATTTTTCTTCATAAGTTCCATAATTCTCATCATAGACATACCAATCTTTATTGGCTAAATTCAATTGTAGGTCTGTGTGCTTTGCATTACTCATGGGCACCCCATACTCTTGATCTCCATAGTCTCCAACATTTATCTTGAGTGTTTTGTCTTTGACAACTTTCTTAATCTCTATTGGAACAAAAATTTCTGTCCCTTTATATTCAACATATTCGTTCAAAATTTCATTCTCCAGTTGCAGCAACACATTTAAGCATACCTTTAATTTATCATCGGGTGTTAAATTGCTTAACCTCTCCCTCAAACTGGTAATACTAACATTTATCTTTTTCAAAGACTCAATAAATTCTTTTGAAGAGTTCAAATCAGGAAAGTATTTTTTGAGATTACTAAATTTATAGAAATCAAGTTTAGCCATAGCCTTTCTTATAATTGTATCTCCTAAATTACCTAAGCTAAACGTTCGGGTAGTTGTTTCAAATGAATTTTTACCGGTAGTTTCTTCTTGTAAGATAATATCTTCCTTTATAAATCCTGTTGGAAGTCTATATTTATATATTCTTTCAATTTTAATATCATCAATAGTTTTAATACCTTTTCGGTCGGCTTCAACCTTTCTATTTACAAATAAAAATCCTTTCTTCCAAAACTCAGTGTTTCTTATGTCAGGTTTCACTTTTAATTGAATCTCATTTTCTTCATAAGGCATAATACCAGATTCTTTGAGAACAGTGGTAAGTTCCTGTATGTACCTGGGATTGTGTTTACTGTGGTAATAAAGTTCCTCAAGGATTTTTAAAGGATTTTCTGGTTGATTGTCGAATTTTCTCTTAAAAGGATCGTCATCCTCGTTGATCTTAAAAGAATAATATCTTGCTCCTCTCCCAATCAGTTGTCTTTCTGCAATAGTGGTATTACCCGGAATATATCTACCATCCTTTGTCCATCGCCCATCTCTTGTGTCGTAAAGCCTAACTATATCAAATAAATTTAAGACGTCCCAACCCTCGTCAAGCATCTTAACCGCAAAAATAGATCTAATTTCATTATTTTTGTCTTCAAGAGTATTAAGTTTAATCTGTTTCTCTTTATCTATATTTTCAGAATCAAGCAAAATGCATTTCTCTTTCGAAAGATCCTCTTTCAACTCAGTTATAAGATTTTCCATAGTTATGCCCTCGTTTTCAAAATAGTTAAATACTTTCTCCAAGACAGTTCCATTAGTATTTACTTTTATTTTTTCTATATCCGCCTTGCTTAGACTGTCCATTCTTTCTCTAAATAAATTATAATTCTCTTTGGACTCTCTAATGCTTTTTGACTTGAAAAGTATTACTGGTTTTAACCTAATTCTATTTCTCTCTGCTATTTTTCTTCTATACTGACTTAAAATAGCTGCCTGCAACATTCTTTCCCAGTTTTCAAGATCTGCCTGTAAAACCTTTACCTCCTTAGAATAACCGTCAATTCTGAATTGCTTAAGATCATATTCAAAGATTATTTTATCTCTATATTTTTCATAAATGGCAGGATTTTCCAAATCAATGGTAGCAGTATATTCAAGCATTATATTTTCAGGATTGGAATTTAGAACCTGCATAACAGTATATTCCCAAGTCTTTTTCATTTCCTCTTCGGTTCTGTTTAATCTGTTCCTTGTCCAAGTGTTAATATGGTGAGCTTCGTCTGAAATCAATACGATTTTCTTATCCTTAAAATCTTCAAAAGTGATAGAGTTTTCCCTGAAAAGGTTTAACTGGCTGTACAGTCCCTGTATTGTCGTGAAAATTATATTTATATCTTCCTCATTGGCTTCATCAAAATTGGATACTTCTCTTATGCTAGCCTCTCTATCCTCAAATTTAATCCTTTGGTTGAACAGGTATTTCGGAGAAAGGGGATTTAAAAAGTTATTTCTTGTTTTCTCTATTATGTTAGTGCTGTTCACGAAAAACAAAAAGTTTCTGTAGCCTTTATTGTAAAGATAGAATATATCGGCAGCCATCAAAAGAGTTTTACCTGAACCCGTAGCCATATTGAATAGCAACTGTGTAGGTTTCTTCCTGTTTGGATTTTCCTCAAGGTAATGCATAAATCTTGCAATTGCCTCAATTTGATAAGGTCTTAACTTAAAGCGGGGATTAAGATTATCAGTAATATATTTAGGAATATCCTTTTTAAGATATCTCATTTTTGAGAGAACATCGTATTCCTGGCTCAATCTTTGGTTCTCAAGCATCTTTCTTCCCCTCATAAAACCTTCTATACAGATCACATATTTCATTCCATTGTTTTGTGGATATCTTTTCTGTTATACCTTTAGGAAAACCTATCAGAAAAATTTCTTTAGGCAAAGAGAGGATATAACTTGGTAGTTCAAAGCCGAATTTCTTAGCTACCAGCAAATAAACTTGCCCCAATAAGCGTCTTCTTCCATTTAATCCTTTGCTAATTGGGTAATTAATATCATCTATTATTAATCTATGCCATGTGGCAAATAAGAACACCTTTAATTCATCCTCGTAGTCCGAATTTTCTATTTTTTTAAATGTATTTTCTTCTTTTCGCACATTATCTTCTCGGCTTATTCCCCAGATAAATCTCAGTAGTGTTATGGCGTCTTGTCTATTCTGAGAATATCTATTTATGCATTTAAAAATTTCTTCATCAGTTACTTGATTTTCATTTATATAAATAATATAATCGTCGTCATTCTTTGTTCCTTGGCTAAAGACTATGTAATAATCACCAAATTGCCTATCTATAGGTAAAGAAAAACTCCTGCCCATTCTATTTACCTCCTTTATAAAATTGCTTATTAAGCCTTTTATCCTTTTTATTTACATTGTATATTGCATCCTCAATTTCGCTGTAACTTACATAAAGGCCATTATATTCAAGCATCTCAAGAAGAAGTTTTTTCTGCTCCTCCAAATTCAAGGTTTTAAATTCTTCAATATTCTCATCAAAGAACCTCGGATCAACTTTATAACTCAAAAATCCGTTGTGCTTCATATCTTCCCAAATATTTAAAAGTTCTTCTGTTGTTTTGGCGTCTCTTATACTTTCAACAAATACTTCATTGAGTTTCATAAGTTCCATATAGACAAAATCACCGCCACCTTGCCAGTTAACTTCCTTAGAAATCCCCCCTTGCTCTCCTACTACAACCTTTTTCATTCTTTCAACAGTTAGCGTTTCTATATATTCCATTTGTTCTACGCCTATGTATTGCAACCCCATTTTATGAGCAACAGCGCAGGTAGTACCGCTTCCTACAAAAAAGTCTAGGATTATATCCTTATCATTTTTTATTACCATCTCTATCAAAGTTTTAATTAATTTTTCAGGTTTAGGAGAACTAAAAAACTCACGTGGGAATCCTAACTTTTGCAATTCATTTTTAGCTGATTTCAACGATCCACAGTTGTCTAGTAAGTTTGAAAATAATTTAGCATCGCCACGTAAATAATCTTCCCTATACTTCTTTATGTACACTTCTTCTTCGGTAAACACAACTTTATCTTCTTGAAGTAGCTTATCCATTTTTTCTTTTCCGATAGTCCATCTGTTTCCAGGAGGCGGATAGTATGCTTTCCCTGTTTTGGGGTTTACTATAGGATATCTCATAGTTTCTCTCTTGTAGGTACCTTCATCCGTTTTTACCGGTTTTTCTAAATTATATTCCCCTTTCTCATCCATATATTTATATCGCCTTTTATATTCAAGTAAATTCAAATCAACTTTATCTATATTTTTCGCATACATAAGAATACTTTCAGTTAAAGTTCCAATTAATTTTTCTGTATTACTTGGATTACTCTTCTTTTTCCATACAAGTGTTGTTATATAATTCTTCCTCCCAAATATTTCATCCATTAATACCAACAAATATCCAAGCTCCGGTGATTCATTCATAGTACTTGGTGAGTTATCAATCTGCACAAATATAACCCCGTCATCCTTCAATAACTCCTTAGCCACTTCCAGTCTGTTCTTCATAAAAGTTAACCAAGTAGAATGTTTGAAACTATCATTATATTGAAACTCATCATTTCCCGTGTTATACGGCGGATCGATATAAATCAACTTCACTTTTCCCCTAAACTCTTTCAAAAGTGAGTGAAGAACCAAAAGATTATTTCTTTTAATAATCAGGTTATCTGTTATCGTATTTTCTGATAATCCTCTTTTTCTGTTTATCTCCGGATCTCTTCTAAATCTATCAAGCGTATGTTCTCCATCTTTATCAATTCTTTTAAAGTTAGTGAAAATCTTTGGCTCTAAAAGTCTGTCAATTTCATCTGGAGCAAGTATTACATTGTGAAAAATCTCTTTTCTTTTTTCATTTATTTTTTCCTGTCCACCTTCGAGCATGCAATCCTTGTATGGCCACACTAAAACAACTTCTTTACTTTTTGCTAAGTATTTCCCTTCTTCATTAGCAAGTCCGATTTTGTTTTTAAAAGCTGTGTAAGAGTCAGGTAAAAATTCTTTGTTGTTTATAAAATTCATAAACTTCTCTTTACCAAAAACCAGCACACCATCTATATCTTTAAAGAAGTGTTGTTTTATCCTGTCATTCTGTAAGAGAAGATTTATTAAGTTCTTATCCAATTTTAGAGCAAGCTCTACGATTCTATTCTTTAATAGATTTCCTTCTGAATCCACAAGCCGTGCATCTTTTTTTAAGAGTTCTTTCAGTTCTTTCATCAAGGTCATTTTATTCTCCTCCGTGTCTTTCCTTCAAAGGGACAGGTTTCCGAATTCGGACAATGTTCCGGGATACGTGAAGTTTGCCGTAGGCAAATTGGACGAAAGTACGAAGCACCGTAACCAGACATGCTTTGTTATACGTTCTCCAATACTCATATTTATTCATCTTTTCTTACCACGGAACGAGTGGGTTGTTGTCCATCTACTTCTTTATTAAGACTGCTATCTACCCCTTTTAAATTATCTTCTTTGTCTAAATCTATTTCATTCTCCCCTACTTTTAATTTCTTTTTATTTACCCAAACAAATCCTTTATCAGGCGTAATTACTGCCACATCAATAGGGCCACCAACACCGGGCATATCTCCGGGATCAGCTACGATGCCATCAGAAAAACGCTGAATAGCCGATGTAGTTTGAATCATCAGAGTACAAAAATCTATGGCATCCTGAAGCGTCATTGTTCCCCATTGAATAACATACTCTAAATTCCTAAGTTGTTTATTTACTTCTTCTTGCCCAAGTTTCTGGATAGCTTCGTTAATAAAATTTACGTTTCTGATCCGAGCATCAAAACCTAAGATAATCCTTTGCACAACATCTGTTTGACCAATCCAAGAGGTGCCGTATTCTTTGTCTTTCTCTTTGCTATCTCGTTTCTTCTGAATCTCACCGGGAATATAACAAATATAAACTTCGTGCGAGCCGTCTTTGTTATAACCAGCCACGAGAAGATTTATCGTGTCAACTCCGCCGACGCCGTCTCTCAGATTGCCTTGAGGATCTTTAAAGCGAAATTTGACAATGTATTGCTCTTTTTTGACTTCTAAAACTTCGCAACCTTGTCGCTGAAGATCAGTTTTTATTTTCTCTGGTATTTTTTTTAACTGTTCTCGCCAATTGTATTTTTTGTCAAAAAGATGGTGCAATTTCTCAGCCACGTCTTTTACATCTAATTTTTCAACATCGGTTTCTCGTTTAAATTCATCAATGAATTTACTTGTATTTTTGAGCACGCCATCCTCGGGTAAAAATGCTAATCCAGTTACGGCGACACCGATTCTCTTATTTAACTGAAAAATCTTAGAAGCATTATCACTTCCAATTCGAACCATTCCTTTACGATTACGATAGGATTGTCTGCTATCAGCAGCTAAAACAATCCCTTCCGATGTTGTTGTATTTATCACTAATGACATATTACTACCTCCGTTTCAAAAATATTTTTCAAGCCTTTAGTTAACCCTCCTCTTGCATTCTTTACTTCGCCGAGCATTTCATCTCTTGCATTCATCCTATTCTAACTCCATTTGGGAACTTCATCTGGATCTCTATGTAAGGGATTGCGTATAACTCGTTTATATTAGCACTTTTGGTACTGACTTGGGTGATATCTGCACTTGGTACAGATATACTTCCTCTGGAAGAATAAACAAAATCTTTTAATTTTATTAACATGCCGCCCTCTGCCTCCTTTATCGGGCCTAAATTGAGAGATTTTCATCTCTCAATAATAATTTTAGTTGCTTTTCGAGGATTTCCAAATGAATTTTTATGAGATATGCAGAGTTTTTGAGATTTAAGAGAATCTTGTTGCGCATTTGCATTATCTTACCAAGGATGCCAAACATAAAAGTACGTGAAATATCCTATCAGCTGATGTTTGATTAAACTGCTCAGGATTACTTATACCATGACACACTTCATTTCGTAGATTCCATCCACGAGGATCTGTTAGCAAGATTCTAAAATAAAGACACATATCTTCACCTAAAACTTCGTTAATCCGATTCTCTCGTAATAGATCATCCAACGTTCGATAGAAAAATCCCCCACTTCGAGAAGGTTTCATAATAGGAATGTTTAGTCTTTCTGATAAATTTCTGATTATAGCCTCAACTTGAGGAATTAGCATATGCAATGAAACCACATAATCCCCCTTCAGATAAGCTTCTACACCTTTAATAAGAATCTCTTTCTTTTTTTCATCAAAGATAGAAGATTCATAGAAGTATCTTATTATTTTTTCAGTAGTCAACTTGAACTTGTCCATTAGAGCATTAAGGGTTTCTCTCAAAAAGATGGAACTAATCTGCATGTTTTGTGAAATTTGAAGAATTATATGGCTATTGATATCTTCTTCCAGCGAACCAACCGTTGCTACAGGCTGTCCTTCAGTAGTCATAATTTTGCGAGTAAGTAAAAACAAAATTGGAGATTCTTTAGAAAGATCTTGCAATTGTTTTATGGCTTCATCCTTTCGAGGGATATAATTTACTGCAATCTTTTGCAGAACAGTCTTAAGATCACCGTCAGTTAACCAATTAATATATTTTTCAAGTTCATCCTTGGGGATTTCTACCGGAATTTTGATTTCTTTGAACTCATCTTTTGCTTTTTTCCCTTTTTCTCTAATTTTATTTAAAATTCTTTCTGCTTCATCTTTTATTCCATATTGTATATAGAGATGATACAATCTTTCTAACCATACATCTGCAACGAGAGAGGAAACTTTTTCCGCTTGTCTTTGAACCAATTCCCCGTATTTTAGAAGTGTTTCTTTTACCTTTTCCTTTTTTTCAATCTTTGAATAATAATCCACTAACAATAATGCAGCCCTTTGAGCAGCCCAATGATCATCTCCTCTTAATAACCTGTCAAACCTTTTTTCCAAACCAGCAATAATCTCTCTTTTTTTATCAGTACTTATTGGCACTTTCTTGTTTTTAATAAGAAATTCATATGAAAACCCCCACAACCCTGGTTTATCATCTTCTCCGATTTTTCTTTCATAAGAGATTGTAGTTTCTATTAATCTATTTATTCGTTTTTTATCGCTGATGCTCAATGCAAGGGATAGAGCTCTTTCTATCTTTTTTATTACATTAGCACTATATTTATGAACGCCCTTTTCCGCTATTTCTACAACAGAATCTATATAAATTTGAGCAATCGAATAATGAGGTTTTTTGCCAGTTATCTTTTCAGAAAAATCCCAAACTAAGCTCGAATATCTTGCTTTAAAGACAGGATTAATGGATTCCTTAGTTCTTTTCTCCCAATAAGAAATAACCTCTGGTGTTATTTTTCGAATGCTGGGATATTCGACCGTTTTACCTTTCTTATCAGATAAAACAAACATTGGGCCGAAATAAGTACCCCATCCCGAATTATTATCTGTATAATTTTCTGTAAAAGCAAAAGCCATTTGTTCCCAAGTTAGAATATCGGGTACATTTTGACCGAATCTTTCAGTCGCAAATTTTTGGATTCTTTTTAATATGCTATATTCTTCTACAGGTTCGGGAATAGACTCTAAATCTTTCAAAAAATTGTTAATTTCAATATATTCTTTTTTGTCTTTATTCATTTTTACTCTTGTCTTACCTTCTATTCTTGAAATTTTTATTAATGTTTTATAGCAAGATTTCTTCCTAATTCCATCATATCACTCCTCTATCTCTCAATATCTGCTTTATCTCCATCCCTGAATATCTTAAATACACAGCAGTCGTTGAAAGCGATGCATGTCCGAGAATACTCTGAACGGCAGTAACAGGTACTCCGTTCCTCAGAAGTTCTATTGCCCTTGTATGCCTCAAAACGTGAGGATGTGCAAGCTGTTCGGGTATTCCCGCCTTTATTGCAAGTTCTCTGAATACCTTATAAAAGTTCGTCCTCTTGATCTTAAACACCTTTCCTGCCATATCCGGGTGGGAATTCGTAAACATCAGGTATTCGGATACGAGTTTTTCCGGAATGGGAACGGTGCGTGTCATCTTTTTCTTCTTTTTTGAATGCCTTTTAAGCGTTCTCAAAGT
>Ga0256842_1003162_pt1 | contig 11158 bp, 8 predicted proteins | sample 4559240metaG_FD_185973 | JGI IMG/M metagenome (GOLD analysis project Ga0256842, IMG submission 185973) | Hydrothermal vent microbial communities from Guaymas Basin, Mexico - 4559-240 | ecosystem: Environmental > Aquatic > Marine > Hydrothermal vents | place: Mexico: Guaymas Basin | collected...
TGGTTTTTCCGCAATAAATATAATCATCGCCGTCACCTAATTTAAAATAGAGAATGCTAATGGAAATAACTTTTGAGATTTTGGAATACGGATCGGATTCTTTCATATGTTCAATAATACTTTTTGAAGCTCCATAAAGAATACGTTGGAGGAAATCAAATTGACGTTCGAATTGTATTTCAATGATAATTATTTTTTTCCCGCTATCAATGACTTTTAAATCTACGCGATTGAATTTATCATTAGTAGTTTCTTTATCACTTTCACTTTCGATGACTTGCAAAATTTTAATATCACTGTTTAGCAATTCAGATAAAAATCCTTCCAAAATACCAAAATTAACTTTGCTTCGCAAAAGTTTTTTTATTGCCCAATCAAAACTTACTAATCTTCTCATTTTTCCTCCGAAGTAATTTTAATCAAAATTAAAAAACATAAAAAATTAATCAATAATAAAATATAGAGATTTATATAATTTGCAATCAATTATTTGAAATGTGGTTAATATTATTTATAAAAACATCCAATTGTTTTTCCGACTGCCATTCCCAAAATTGTTGTCCTGAAATATAATCTTTTTCAAAAATCGTATTTTTGTCTGAATACGGAAGATTAATTATTTTTCGGGGCTTCTTAATATCAAAGTATTCCCAAAAATTTTCTCCGGCCATTCCAATAGGCGTACAATTAATTACACAATCAAAATCTATGTTTTTTGCATCATCCAAACTTATTTTTATGAAGTTGTTCGGGATGTTTTTTCCTAAAATATTGCGACCGGTAACAAAGATATTTTGATGATTTTTTAGAACTTCAAAAGCAATTTTGGCTACTCCTCCGTAGCCTATTATCAAAATCTTTGCCTTTTCTGAGATATTGATTTCTTTTAATGATTTTTTCATTGCTATCATATCGGTATTGTAGCTTTTAGAACGTGTTAATAAATTAACCGCACTTAAATTGGAATTTTTCGCTGCAACAATTTTATGAGGCATTGTAACTGAAAATCCGTACCATCGGTCTTCAAAATTATTTTTTATAAATTTCATGAAATTATCGAAATTCGTGACTTCGAAAGGTAAATAAACAGCTTTTAAATTATTTTTTTGAAAGTATTTATTGTAAAATTTCAGACCTAAAGAATGATAAACTTGCTGTCCGCCAACTAATCCGCCAATCAGGAATTTATCGGTAATTTTATCCAAAGAAAATCTTTTAATTTCTTCGAAAAGAATCTGTCCGGGAGCAGTTTGATAATCTCTAAAACCGACGTAGGTTCCAAAACTAAAAAATCTAAACAACAATCGACTTATTTTACCCAATTTTCCCAATCCCACAATTAACAACTTTTGTGAAGTGATTTTTTGCAATTGAAAAAGAAAATCCAAATCATCATAATTATCAATTTTGACAGCTATTTTTAGACAAAATATATTCCAATTTTCAGTTTGTTTAATAAAATCAATAATCTCGGTTTGAGATAATTCACCAAAATTATGATAAGAGATAATTGTCCTTTTGGAGATAAGTTTTTGATAAAAATCTCGATTTCTAAATTCAATATCAATTAAAGCGGGAGTTTGATTTATAATTTCATCAAAGAATTCAGCTTTTGTTTTTTCGGGTATATCATAAATTCCACCTTCATTTTTATCTCTAATTGTAACAATTGATTTTTCATCTAAGATGTTTTTTGGAAAATTCTCTAAATTATTAGAATAATCCAGTCGGAATTCTTTAAAATATTTGTCATTTCTATACTGATGATAAAGTGAAAGGAAATTTTCATTAAATGGAAAAGATAGAATTATCATTGTTGGCGTTTACTTTCTTCAAAAATTTCTTTCCAAATATTAGAAATTATTTTTGGGTTAATTTTGAGGTTTAACGCTTTATTTTTTAGAAGGTTAAGAATCTCTGTTTCTCTTTTTGAATCAACAATGCCGATTTTGTTTTCTTTTTTAAATTTCCCGATTTGCTTGGAAATTTCATTTCTTCGGGCAATTGCAATCAAAATGTCTTCATCGATTTTTTCCAATTGTTCTCTAAAATCATTCAAAGTATTTTTCTCATTTTTAATTAATTTTTGATAACTGATTGCATCCGATAAAACCAGTTTAATCATCGCAATAGCCACAGGAATTATCCGAGAAGTTAAAACGAGATCATGTCTTCCGGTAATTTTAATTTCACGATTTTCCCCTTCAATATCAATTGTATTTTGTACTTTTCCAATCGAAGGTACAGGTTTTGAGACAAAATCAAATACAATTGTCTGACCTGTAGAAATTCCGCCTAAAATTCCACCATTGTTATTTGTTAAAAATTTGCCGTCTTTTATTTCGTCATTAGCTTCCGAGCCTTTCATTTTTCCTAAAGAAAATCCTGCTCCAAATTGGATTCCTTTGACTGAACCGATAGATAAAATTGCTTTTGCGATATTGGCTTCTAATTTTTCAAAAACAGGATCTCCCAAACCACTCGGAACATTTCGGATTTCAAATCTAATTATGGAACCGACAGAATCTTTTTCCGCTTTAATCTTTTCTAAATATCGGATAAGTTCGTCATAATTATTTTCATCACCCCATTTTAAATAATTGGTTTTCAGGAAAGAATAAGATATTTTATTGGGAATAAATTTGCCAATTCTGATGGGATAGGCAATTAATTCAATACCTTTTAGAAGATGGTTTACCATTTCCGAAGCAGCAACTCGAGAAATTGTTTCACGACCGGATGACCTTCCGCCACCTCGATAATCATAAATTTTAAATTTTTTAAAATAGGAAAAATCTGCATGTCCGGGTCTAAAAATATTGGCGATATTTTCATAATCTTTACTTTGATGATTTTTGTTAAAAATTACGATACAAATTGGCATTCCGGTTGTTTTTCCCTGGAAAACTCCGGAAAGAACTTCAAATTTATCTTCTTCATTTCTGGAAGTTGCAGTAAAATTTTTTCCGCCTTTTCTGGCAAATAAAGCTGTCTTTATTTCATCATAAGGAAAAGAAATTCCCGGTTTAACATCTTCAATCACCAATCCCATTGCCGGTCCGTGACTTTCTCCGAATGTCGTAAATCCCAGATATCCGTCGAGTTTATTGGCTCGCATTCTATTTTTTCCCTTGAGCGTTTTTTAAAGATTGAAGTTTGTCGAGATAGTCTTTAACTTCCGGAGAATGATTTGAGTCATAAATTCTTTGCATTAAATCTGTTCCTTTATTGTAGAATTTCATTTGGGTAGTAATTTTGAAAATCAACTCAACCGCTGTTTTCAATTTAGGATTTATATAAACGGCATTTTCTAAAAGATTTAATCCATCATCATATTTTTTAAAATCGCAAAGAAGAAGTCCGGCTTTAACATTCAAATCATAATCATAAGGATGTTTTTTAAGGGAATCAAATAGGAGAGATAATGCCCGTTCCGGCTCGCTGTTTACTAAATATAAATCACTTAAGGCGGGAATTAATGGTTCCTTGTTATCAAAAAATTTGATTCCTTCTTCGTAATATCTCAGAGCATCAGAATTATTTTTATGAAGCCGATAATAGTCCGAAGCTTTTAAATATGCCTCTCCATAAGTAGAATACAATCTTCTTACAGTATCTGTTTTGTAAATGTCAGGATTAAAAATACCGGAAAAATTATAAACTCTATTGAGGTTTGTCTCTAATCTTTTTATGTTAATTTGATTGTCTTTTGAAAATTTCCCAAATTTAGAAACAACACCTTCATAAGAATAATTTGGTGCTATCAGCTGTAAATCAGGGATAGTTGACATAAAATAAATAGGGCGTTTACCAAAATTATCTTGAAGAATTTTTATCATAACTTGCTGTGAAATTGTCAAATTAGTGCCTTTTTTAATTTTTATAAATACGACCTCTTTATGATTTTGCGAAGCGATTGGAATGCGTAAATCTTTTGAAACTTGGTAAGGTAAGATTTGTTTTATTTTATTGTCCGGAAGGTTAAAAGCGATATTTTCCGTATCTCGAATTTGTCGGAGATACCAATGAAGATTCAGTAAACTGAGATTTACGATTGAAACATCTTGCCTTATTCCTTTACAGCGTTTTTTCCTAAAATCTAATAATTTTGAATTTGAATCAGGATATTTTTCTTTCGACAAATATCGATGCTGATAAACATTTTTATCTTTAACTGCTTGTAAATACCAGGTTGGAAAAGTATCATTGTCTCCGAGTGTAAAAAGTATGGCATTCTTTTCTAATGAATTTAGAATGTTCGCTCCGTAATTTACGGCAAATTTGTTTTTTGAACGATTTTGAACTTTGTATTGGGAAATGATATTTAAGATTGGGAAAATGAGAAGAATTCCCAAAATTAAGTATTTAAAGACATCCTTTTTAATGAAATTTACCACGCCGGCGATTCCGATTCCTATCCAAATAGTCCAAATTAAATATGATAAAATAAAGAAATAATCTCGAGAACGAACCTCAGCATTTGATAAATTAATTACGTAAACCATAATAATGGAAGAAGTTAAGAATAGACTGAAAATTGTCCAAAAAATCTTTTTATTTTTATTGTAACTTATTGAAATCCCAAGAAAACCAAATCCCAAAATAAATAAATTTATGAAAGACGAAATCAATTTTGATGATAAGCCGGACGCATTTTTCAAAAAATCTACGTTGAAAAACTGATGGGTAAAATATGGAATATATTGTTGAGTAATTTGATAAATAAAAGATGCGCGACGATGTAAAAACGTGGTGTTTCCATATTGTCTTCTTAAAATATAATCCAAAAACATCCTCAAATTATGAGGGTGTCCGTGATTTAGAAATGGTTGATATTGAGTTCTGACAATGATATAAATATGAGTGGATAATCCTACAATGACGAGGAAAATAGATGTTAAAATAAATTGTTTTGAAAAGTATTTTCGAGTGGAAATAATCAAGAGCAGAATTGTCAGAAGTGCAAAAATTAGTTTGGATAAAATCGGGATTTGCAATTTCATTCCAATCGGGTTTAAAATAGCATAAGTTGCAAAAAGAAGAATTATGCCTGCAATTAATTTTAAATAGAATTCCTTATTGCCGGAAATTAGCTTATCGTAAAAAATAATAAAAATAATTGCCGGGAAAATTTGGAGAACAGTTTGATGGACTCCAAATCCTAAAAAGAAAAGATAGATAATTAGAAGAAGAAAGTTTTGATGAGAATAATTTTGTTGAAGCTCCGTCCATTTCAAAGTGAGAAAAATTATTAATAAATCAAAGAAAATCAAACCGGAATAAACTTCGGCTTCTGTTGAAGATTGCCATAAAGAATAGGAAAATGCACCTAAAAGAGCAATAAATATCGCTCCAAAATAGACGGATATTTTATCCTTAAACAATCTCTTTAGAATTGATTCTGAAATCAAATAAAGCAAAACCGCAGATAATGACGAAAAGCTGACTGACATTAAATTTATTGCTTGAGCTGCCGAGAGAAAAAAAGCTTTAAGTGTCGCAAATCTGGCTAATAAAATATAGAATGGACTTCCGGGCGGGTGAGCAATTCCTAAAATACTTCCGGCAGTGATAAATTCACCTGAATCCCAAAAAGTTAATGTTTTGGCGGCGGTAAAAAAATATATTAGATATGAAATTAGGAAAACACCGAAACCGGCGTAGAAGTTAGTTTTTTTTCTCAAATTATTCATTAAAAACTCCATTTATGATATTTATTAAATTAAGGAACAAATTTAATAATAAGAGTATTTGGTCAAAGAAATAATGTTTTCATGGCAAGATTCTAATTTATATCCAATTTTTTCGATAAAAAAAATGCCGATGATTAAAAAAACTATACAAAAACAATGGTCTGAAAAAAATATTTTTATGAGGAGAACGGATTATGAATTTAAAATTTATTGAGAGACGTGATTTTTATGTCTATGTTTTTATTGGTTTGTATATTGTAAATTTTGCGATTACCCATTTTGTTCCGCAACTTTATTTTAAAACAATTCTCATTGATACAATTTTCTTATTTTTAGGATTATATTTAATGCCAAAACCGATAAAAAATTCTCAAAAAGATATGGGAAGTTTTGTGATTTTAGCATTGATTTCAGCAATATTTTTTGTGTTTTCAACTTCGATTTTAATAATGTTTTTTAAAACGGGAAATACTCATTTCACGAACGGAAAGATTTTTTTAAATATTATATTTTTAGCTATTTTACCGGCAATTTCCGAAGAGTTTTTTTTTAGAGGTTATTTATTGGAAAAAACACGCTATTTGGGGCGTTCGAAATCCTATATTTTAAATTCTCTTTTATTCTCCGTTATTCATTTCAATATTCTGCAATTTCCGATAATATTTATCGTGTCTCTTTGGAATTGTTATCTTTATGATTTATCCAAAAATATAAAAATCCCGATAATCTTTCATTTGGCTTTCAATTTGTTGGTTGTTCTAATTTCAAATACGAATTTCAAAGTATCACCGATGACCGTCTTTATCATTTCGACTTTGACAGTCTTTCCCGTAATTTGGATTTTGTTCAAAAAAAATAAGGTGGAGAAATGAAAAAAATAATTTTATTGTTGATTTTAGTTTTGTTTAACGGAGCTGTTTTCGGTTTTTCAAAAAATGGTAATTGGAAGGTTAATCAAATAAAAAAAATCGGAGATTTAGATTCTTTGTCCGTCTTCCATTTTGCAATTATGAGTGATAATAAAGGAGATTCTCCCAAATCCAAAAAAGCATTTAAAAGAATGAATATTTGGATGAAAAACGCAGACGATAAATTTATAATCGGTTTGGGAGATCATGTTAAAAAGAATTGGAAAAATGATTTTATTCCCTTCATAAAAGGCGATAAATGGTGGAAGCAAAATTTTTATCCCGGAATTGCTGATGGTGAAAATGAGTTTTACGGGAAAGGTCAAGGAGATTGGGGTGCGGGGAAAAAATTATTTAACGAAACAAATTTTTATAACAAAAAGAATGTGTTTTTTAGAAAAAATAAATGCGAATATTATGCGAAAATTAAGCAAGGTGATTGGACAGTTCATTTAATCCAAATTCATTTTCCTGATCAACCGAAAGATTTGAAAATCGCTTTTCCTGAAGATTCTCAAAAATATCTCATCAAGACTTTAAAATCCATTAAAAAAGGGGAAAAGGATATTATTATTGTCGGTGCTCATTCGCGAACCGGTTCTTGGATTGAAGATTTATCTCCAAAAAGACAAAAAATCGTGTTAGCAAAAGCTGATTTAATTCTTTCGGCAACGACGCATTTTTTCAAAAGAATAATTCCTGAAAATAGTTCGGAAAATTCAGCACTTTGCCTCAATACCGGTTCAATTACCTATCCGTCCGGATATTGCCCGAAAGGATATGTAGAAGTCCACGTTATGGATAATCCGCGAGCGATAATTGTACAATATATTAATGCTGACCGTGAAAAAAGGGAATTGGAAAATTATGATTATTCTTTGATTAAATACTTAAACGGAAAAGTTTCACACCTAAGATTTAGAGCAAAACGTGATAATGAGAATTACGATAAAATTATTTCCGAACTGTCTAAAAAATATTCAAAAGAAGAATTGGAAAAGTCATTAAGCGATTTTGCAAAAAAGAAATTTAAGACTCAATTTGTGTATTTACAACCCCAAAATGGTTTAAGCAAAAAAGTAAGTATAAAAGATATTTGGCAGGTTTTTCCTTACAATAACGATTTGGTGAGCCTATTCTTACAATCAAATGAATATGAAAAATTGTTTGGAAAATCAAATCTAAACGCAAAATCACTGCATTTAGTAATTTCAGATTATTCGGCAAATTATGTCCTCAGAAAATTAGGATTGAAGAAAGATAGAATTGAAGATTTGAAAATAAACCAGCATAAATTATTAAAAGAATGGATGAAAAATCAATGATTGAAAAAATTAATTCCGATATTGCAAAAGCGACAAAGATAAACTTAACTCAAGTTAAAAATGCGGTAAAACTGTTTAAAGATGGCAATACTCTTCCGTTTATTGCACGATATCGTAAAGAAGTTACGGGATTTCTAAATGAAATAGATTTAAGAAATATTGAAGATAAATTAATTTATTTTGAGAATTTAACAAAACGGAAAAATGAGATTATCGAGATTCTAAAAAAGAATAATCAACAGGATAATAAATTACTTTTGGCTATTGAAAATGCCGAAACAAATCAGATTTTGGAAGATATTTATTTACCTTTTAAAAAGAGAAAAAAAACAAAAGCAGACAATTCGCGTGAAAAAGGTTTGGAACCGGTAGCAGAATTTCTTTTAAAATCTCGATTAAAAAAAGATACTTTTTTCGACAAATTTATCAATGCAGATTTGAACTCGCGTGAAAAAGTAATTGAAGAAGCTTTATTTATTGTTGCGGAAGATGTTGCAAATAATATTGCAGTTAAAGAATATATGCGAGAGTTTACTTTAAATCGCGGCATAATTATTTCAAAAAAGAAGAAAAAAGAAGATCCAAAATCTGTATATTCTCATTATTATGAATTTTCTCAACCAATAAAATACATTCAGGAATATAAAATCTTGGCTTTGCTTCGAGGTGAAAAAGAAAAAATTCTCAGCCTCAAAATTGAGATTCCGTATCAGCCGTTTAATAAAATCGCTTATCTAATGAAAATTCACGCTTCTTTACCGTATTATGATGAGTTAATGAAGGCGGTTGAAGATTCTTTTAAAAGACTGCTTTATCCATCAATAACAAATAATATCTTTTCAATTTTACAAGAAAAAGCTCAGGATAAAGCAATTCGGATTTTTGCCAAAAATGTTCGTGATGTTTTGCTGACACCACCGTTGTCAAAAAGGAAAATTTTGGGAATTGATCCGGGATTTAGAAGTGGCTGTAAGATAGTTGCTCTCGATGAAAACGGAAATTTTTTGGAAGGCACAACGATTTTTCCAAATCCACCGAAAAACGATTTTCAAACGAGTTCTGCGATTTTAGCTAATTATTTATCAAAACATAAAATAGAATTAATTGCAATTGGAAATGGAACCGCTTCAAAAGAAACTCGGGATTTTGTCATAAAAACTTGTGAAAAATTCGGAATATCGATTTCTCATATAATTGTCAGTGAAGCGGGAGCTTCGGTTTATTCGGCATCTAAAACGGCAATTGATGAATTTCCTGATTTGGATTTGACGATGAGAAGTGCGATTTCCATTGCGCGAAGAGTGCTTTCTCCGATTGATGAATTAGTTAAAATCCCACCGGAATCAATTGGAGTTGGAATGTATCAACACGATTTGGATAAAAAGAAATTAAATAAAGAATTGACCAGAGAGGTTATTTCGGTTGTAAATCAAATTGGGGTTGATTTGAATAATGTTTCTCCATATCTTTTACAATATGTTTCCGGTTTGAATTTGTCTCGAGCAAAAAAAATCGTAGAATATCGCAAAAAACATCTTTTTAAAAACCGAATGGAGATTCTAAATATTCCGGGAATTGGTGAGAAAACTTTTGAATTATGTGCCGGATTTTGTCGAATTTTAGGCGGAAATAATTTTCTCGATTCCACAATTATTCATCCTGAAATGTACAAAAAGGTAAATTTAATATTTAAAAAATTTGCTCTAAAAATGTCTTCAGAAACAAATTATGCCGAATTTTTTTCAACGATAAAATATGAGGATGTCAGCGACTTTGTTACGAAAGAAAGTTATAAATTTATTAAAGATGCACTGTTAAATAAAAATTATGATCCACGCGAACAATATCCGCAACCGCTAACTTATTTTAAAACTAAATCGTTAGAATTTATTAAAGTTGGTGAAAGTTTCGACGGGACTATTAAGAACATTACGGATTTTGGACTTTTTGTTGACTTAGGTTTAGAATTGGACGGATTAGTTTATAAGAATGAATACACTCAAGAAAATACATTTTTTATCGGTCAAATAATCAAAGTAAAAATCAAGCTAATCGATCTTGAAAAAGGTCGTTTAAGTTTGGGATTAATCTAAATTGTGAGGTTTGATTATTAAAAATCTGAATGAAAGAATTTATACATTTTCGAATTATATGAAGGAAAAATATCATAAAAAAGTTTTTAAAATTGGATTAAGTATGGGGGAGATTTGTCATCATCGAAAAAATAACGGCGGTTGTATTTTTTGTCTTCCCGAGACATTTACCGACAATATAAAATCTAAATCTATTTCTGAACAGATCGATTATTTACTTCCAAAAATGAAAAAACATTCTGATATTTTTATTGCGTATTTTCAAGATGAAACCTCTTTTGATTTGGATTTTGAGATATTTAAAACTAAAATAAAAAGTGTTCTAAATTATGATGAAATTAAAGAAATCACTATTTCGACACGACCGGATGTTTTGAAAATTAAGCATTTGGATTTTTTATCTGAATTGAATTTTGATGTTAATATTGAGATTGGGGTTCAAACCGTAAATGATGAAAGTTTAAGATTTCTTAATCGAGGTCATACTTTTTCAGATATTAAAAATGCAATAAATATTCTAAAAAATTATGATTTCAGAATAGGTACTCATCTTATTTTAGGAATTCCGAACGAGACTTTTGAGGACAATTTGAATACGATAAATTATCTAAATTCTCAAAATATTGATGAGATTAAAATTCATAATTTGGTTGCTTATAAAGGAACTAAATTAGGAAAAATGATTTCTAATTCAGAAGTGGAATTATTAAATTTCGACGGATATTTAGGTCTTCTTGCGAAAATAATTCCGTACATAAAATCGGAAATTGTGATTTCCAGATTATTTACCTCGAATGTGAATCGTACCGGGACAGCGATAAAATCATTTCCGGGATATAAAAAAGATTGGATGAATAAATTAGTTCATTTAATGAACGAAAAAGATATTTTTCAAGGACAAAAAAATTAGGAGAATTACGTGCAGAATAAATTTATAGAAAAAATTAAGAAATTAGTTTATGAAAAGAATAAAGCCATTTTACTCAATACTTTAGTTGAAATATCCTTGATTTTATTGCTCTCATTTTCTTTAACTTGGATTTTCACATCAATGACGAATTTTCAGGATACGGTAAAATTTTTCATTCTGATTATCATAAAAATACCTACCACTTTGATGCTTTTATTTCTCATTTTGG
>Ga0256842_1003163_pt1 | contig 11158 bp, 10 predicted proteins | sample 4559240metaG_FD_185973 | JGI IMG/M metagenome (GOLD analysis project Ga0256842, IMG submission 185973) | Hydrothermal vent microbial communities from Guaymas Basin, Mexico - 4559-240 | ecosystem: Environmental > Aquatic > Marine > Hydrothermal vents | place: Mexico: Guaymas Basin | collected...
CAACTGCCTCAAGAACAAGCCCGGGCTTAGGCTTTCTGCAATTGCAGCCATCATCAGGTCCGTGAAGACATACAAAAAAATCATCAAGCTGAACCCCTTTTCTCCTGAGCCTCCGCTGAATTTCTTTATGCACATCCTCTACAAGACTGAATGGAAAATACCCCCTTGCCACACCGCTCTGATTGGTAATCACAATAAGCTTAAAACCTGCCTGTTTAAGCATCTTTAATGCCTCTGCCACCCCGGAAATAAGTCTTAACCTGCTTATGTGATTGAGATATCCCACCTCCTCGTTTATCACACCGTCTCTATCCAGAAAAACTGCAGGATATTTGCCTTTAAACATTTTTTACTCCGAAAGAATGTGAAATTTGTACTCCGTCATGGAAAATTCTTTGTTTGGCTTAAGAATTGCCGTAAAACCATACTTCCTCTCAAGGTCTTCAAGATAGTGAATTTCTTCTCCAATAATCTCTGAAAGCTCGGGATTAATTTCTATTTCCACCTTTTTGTTTTTCACATGAGGCCCCATTTTCATAAGCCTTCTCAAAATCTCGTAGTAAATGGTTCTCTTGCTCTTTACCATCCCTTCTCCGTGGCAGTAAGGACAGGTCTCATAAAACACTTGGTAAAGTGACTCCCTTTTTCTCTCCCTTGTCATCTGAAGAATTCCAAAAGAAGAAATAGGAAGAAAACTGTGTTTTGCCTTATCCTTTTTTAAAGCCTCTTTTAAAGTTTGAAGCACCACCTCCTGATGTTCTGGATCATCCATGTCAATAAAGTCAATAATAATTAAGCCTCCAATGTTTCTAAGACGAAGTTGATAGGCAATCTCCTCTGCTGCCTCAAGGTTAATTTTAAAGACCGTGTCTTCAAGTTCCTTTGTGCCTGTAAAACGCCCGGTATTTACATCAATGGCAGTAAATGCCTCGCAGGGTTCTATTACAATAAAGCCTCCAGACTTAAGCCACACCTTTCTTGAAAGAAGTTTCCTAACATCTATCTGGATACCATGGGCTGCAAAGATGTCTTCTTTCCCTTCGTAAAGACTAACATAGGAGACAAGATGGGGGAAATACCTCCCCAGAAACTCCTTTATTTTCTCGTAAAATTCTTTGTCATCCACAATAATCGCTGAAATGTCTTTGTTAAACAGGTCTCTTATAGCCCTCAAGGCAATATTAAGTTCTTCATACACCACGGAAGGAGCTGGTTGACGATGCGCCTTCTCCCTTATCTCTTCCCAGAGACAGAGGAGAAAGCTCATTTCTGTCTTTAAGTCCTCCTCGGTTGCTTCCACAGCAGCAGTTCTTATAATCCATCCTGTCCCCTCAGGCCTTAAACCCTCCACAAGCTCTTTTAATGCCTTCCTTTTCTTCTCCTCTTTGATCTTCCTTGAAATTCCTATGCGGTTCATGTAGGGAAGATAAACAAGGTAATGGCCTGGCAAAGTAAGATTGGTAGAAACCCTTGCTCCTTTGTTCCCTATAGGCTCTTTTATTACCTGCACAAGGATTTCCTGCCCTTCTTTTAAGATTTCGTGAAGGTTGTTTACCAGGACACCCTCTTTTCCCCAGTCCACCTCTCCCACAGGCATTATGTCATCACCAAAGAGAAAAGCAGTCCTTGAAAGGCCAAGATCCAGAAAGGCAGAGTTTATGCCAGGAACAACCCTTACCACCTTTCCCTTGTAAATGTTTCCTACTATTCCCTTTTCCGCGGGCCTCTCCACATAAAATTCAACAAGAGTGTTACCCTCAACCAGACCCACTCTTATCTCAAAAGGAGTATAGCTTATAAGAAGTTTCTCCATTTTCTACACCTTAAGCTCCCTCAAAAACGCCCTGATAAGCCTCCCAAGTTTTTTTTCTGCCTTTTTTGACTCCCTAACAACTTCTGAAAACAGGATGGGCTTAAAGTTGTCAGGGTCATTCACATTTGAAATCACTGAGATACCAAGCACCTCCATTCCAGCGTGTACAGCCACTATTACCTCCGGCACAGTGGACATACCCACGGCATCTGCCCCAATTATGCGAAGAAATCTCGTCTCAGCAGGGGTTTCAAGACTTGGTCCAGGCACTGCCACATAAACCCCTTCCCTCAGCCTTACTCCTTCCTTTTCTGCCACCTCTTTCATAAGCTCCCTTAGCCTTTTGCTATAAGCCTCGGAAAGGTCAGGAAACCTTGGCCCCCACTCGTCTTTGTTCTTCCCTCTGAGAGGATTGTCTGGAATAAGATTTATGTGATCCTTTATAAGCATAAGGTCTCCCATCTCAAAGTCCAGATTCAGCCCACCTGCGGCATTGGATACTATGTAAATCTTCGGAGAAAAAAGAGTAAGCACCCTTAAAGGGAAAGTAAGTTCTTTGGCACTATATCCTTCATAAAAGTGAAACCTTCCTCTTAAAATTGCAAGTTTTTTCCCTTCAAGCTCTCCGAAAAGAAGTTCCCCAGCGTGAGTCTCCACTGTAGAGATGGGAAAGTGAGGAATATGGGAATAAGGAAACCGGGCCAGGGCTTTTACTTCTCTGACAAGCTCTGAAAGCCCAGTCCCCAGAGTAATTACAATTTCAGGAGAAAAAGGCGCTTTTTCTTTTAAAAAATCAAAAGCTTCCTCTACTTTTTTAAAATATTCTTCATTAACTGGCATTGTCCTCAAATTTTGTGGTAAATTTTGGCCTTCCAAGCTCGTCAATTTCAAGCACCTTTACCTTCATTGTCTGCCCAAGGGAATAGGCGGACTTTAGATCCTTAGGAGGATTTACCATCTTGGAAACATGCAAAAGCCCTACTTTTCCAGGAAGTATTTCAAGAAAAATTCCATAAGGTTCTATGCGGGTAATCTTACCTTCATAAATCTTTCCCACTTCTACTTCTGCAATCAGCTTCTCTATCTCCTTTTTTGCTGCTTCTATGTCTTCCTTACTCTGGCCAGTAATGGAGACTTTTCCTCCCTCAAGCACCCAGATTACGGTGTTTGTCTTTTCTCTGATTTCCTTTACAGTTTTTCCTCCAGGCCCTATAATCAAGAATGCCTTCTCTTCTGGTACAGTAATAATCTCAATCTTGGGTGCATAGGGGGAAAGCTCTTTCCTGGGTTCAGGTATGGCCTTATACATCTTATCCAGAATAAAAAGCCTTGCCTTTTTTGCCCTTAAAAGTGCCTCCTGCATAATCTCTTTTTTAAGCCCCTTTATTTTTATGTCCATCTGGATGCTCGTAATTCCATCCCTTGTCCCGGCAACCTTAAAGTCCATGTCTCCCAGTTGATCCTCATCTCCAAGAATGTCAGTGAGAATTACATACTTATCTCCCTCCACTACAAGCCCCATGGCAATACCTGCTACATGCTTTTTCACCGGAACCCCTGCATCAAAAAGGGCAAGAGAGCCTGCACACACCGTTGCCATAGAGGAAGAACCATTTGATTCAAGCACATCTGCTACCACCCTGATAATATAAGGGAATTCTTCCTCTGGTGGAATAAAAGGCTCAAGTGCCCTTTCAGCTAAAGCACCATGGCCAATTTCCCTTCTCCTTGGAGGCCCCCAGGGCCTTGCATCTCCTGTGCAAAAAGGAGGAAAGTTATAGTGCAGCATAAATCTCTTAAATACTTCTCCTTCGTAAATACTTTCAACAAGCTGTGCCTCCTCCTGAGAGCCAAGAGTTACAGTAGCAAATACCTGAGTTTGTCCCCGGGTAAAAATGGCACTTCCATGAGGCCTCTCAAATGGATGAATTTCAATATTTATAGGCCTTATGTCCTCTGGAGACCTGCCGTCAATTCTTTTGCCCTCTTTAAAAAGCTTTTCCCTGAGGATGCTGCTTATAAGCTTTTTATAAGAAAAAGACAAAGCTATAGGATCAACCTCCTCTGTATCTTCTTTAATAGCCTCACAAAACTCTTCAAATACCCTGGAAATAGCTCTTTTTCTTTCTCTTTTATCCTGGATGGAAAGCGCTTCTTTTACTTTGTCCTTACAGAATGAAACAAGTTTTTCTTCCAATTCCTGAGAAAGTGCTGGAGGCTCAAAAGAAACCTTAGGATTGCCAAGCTTTTCTCTAAGCATTTCCTGTGCTTCCAGAAGCTTCTGTCCCTTTTCAAGGACAAAATAAAGGGCTGAGAGCACTTCCTCTTCTGCTACTTCTTTGCCCCCACCTTCAACCATTACAATAGCGTCTTTTGAAATGCTAACCACCAAGTCCAGAACGGCTTCCTGCCTTTCTTCATAGGTGGGATTAAGGATAAAGCTATCTTCCTTTTTACATACTCTCAAGCCTACTATAGGACCTTCAAATGGCACCCTTGAAAGGTGAAGGGCTGCAGAAGCACCTATTAAAGCAAGCACATCAGGGTCATACTTTTCATCAGCAGAAAGGGTAAGGGCAGTTACCACCACCTCATAAAAAAATCCTTCTGGGAAAAGAGGCCTTATAGAACGGTCAATAAGGCGGGAGACGAGAATTTCTCTATCTGTGGGCTTTCCTTCTCTTTTAAAAAAGCCTCCCGGAATCTTGCCCCAAGCAGAAGATTGTTCTCTGTAATCAACTGATAAAGGGAGAAAATCTATCCCTTCAACAGGTTTATCTCCCATTACAGCAGTTACTAAAACTGCTGTTCCTCCCTGCTTTACAACCACAGCTCCATCAGCCTGCTTGGCATAAAGACCTGTCTCAATAATAATTGGATCACCAAAACCCAGATCCACTTCCACTCTTTGCATACTACCACCCCTTTTCAAAGAAATTTTTGTCTTTTAAGTTTAGATGCAAAATAAAAAATTTCAACTACATTGAAAAAATGGAATTAGCCCCTGCACCTTCTGCAAGGCAAGAAGGTACAGGGGGGATGAATTAATATTCAGTAACTTTGATATTCGTAATTAGAATTTCTTTTCCTTCAGCTGGGCAAACCCCGTGCAAGTCAAAAGAAAATCCATCTCTATGAGGAAGCCTTTTCCCTGTTATACCGCCTCCCACAGGTTTCTGGACTACCCTTTTTCCATCTATAAATACTCTAAGCCTACCATTTTTCTGTTGTATTGCAAAGTGATGAATTACCCCAGGTCTAAGTTTTACTAAAGGTAGCTCTTTATCTTCCCAGCGGGCATACTTCCAGTCAGCTGCCCAGTGAAGTGTCTCAGAAGTGCTCCAGATATCTCTTGGGATACCAAGAAAAAAAGCAATTCCAGTTCCCACACCACACTTTGAAGTCATGTAGAGATCTCATTCTATTGCAAAATTCTCAGGAAGCTGTATCTTTTTTACGAGAATTACTCTATCTGAAAGGCACCTTAACCACTTTTTTCTACTAAAGGATGCTACCTCAACTTCCCCTTGCTGAATGATTAAGTCTGTAGGAATGTCACCCAAAAGGCCTCTCCTTTTTTAACATTTTGATAAAGGAGAAGCCTTAAATTTCATTTTGACAAATTGTGGGAAAATTTTTTTTATCTCCTCTTTGATTAATTGAGTTTTTTGATTAAAATTTAGACAAAGTAAATTTAAAAGCTTAAAAAGGGAGGTTGTATGAAAACTCTGCTTGAGATAAAGGATCTCTGGGTAGAGGTAGAGGGAAGAGAGGTACTGAAAGGAATTTCTCTTAAAATTCCTGTGGGAGAAACTCATGTAATTTTCGGGAAAAACGGCTCTGGTAAGACCTCTCTTCTTATGACTATTATGGGTTTTCCTGAATACAGAGTAAAACACGGCCAGATAATTTTTAAAGGCAAAGATATTACCCATCTACCCCCTTTTGAAAGAGCAAGAAAGGGCATAGGCATTATGTTTCAGAGACCCCCCACGGTAAAAGGAGTAAAGCTAAGAGATATCCTTGAGCTCTGCGCAAAACATAATGGTATCAAAATAGAAGAACTTGCTATGGAATTTGGATTTGAGCACTTCCTTGATAGAGAAATTAATCGGGGCTTTTCAGGAGGAGAAATCAAAAAAAGTGAACTCCTTCAGCTCCTTCTACAGGACCCGGATCTTGTCCTGCTTGATGAGCCAGAATCAGGAGTGGATATAGAAAACATGCAACTTATTGGAAAAATGATAAAAAAACTGCTTCAGAAAGAGGATCCTCACCTTCCAAGACAAAAAAGTGGCCTCGTTATCACACACACAGGTTTTATCCTTCAATATGTTACTGCTGATCTGGGATATGTAATTATAGACGGAGAAATCTATTGTCAGGGTAATCCTATTGAGATATTTGAAGGGATTCAAAAATACGGATATGAAGAGTGTAAAAAATGTCTCAAAAGAAAAAAATTTCTACAACTGGAGGTAGAATAAATGAATGATGTAAAAAAACTTTCTTTATCAAAAGAAGAAGAGGAGCTTTTAAAGCTTCTTGGTCTTGATCCCTCTCTAAAAAGAGAAGGCGAATTTCTTCAAATTGATGGAAGGGCTGTAAGGTGTCAAAAACAGGTTGAAGGCCTTGAAATACTTCCTATAAAAGAAGCACTTCAAAAATACGAGTGGTTAGAAAAGGATTATTACTGGAAGCTTCTCACTCCAGGGAAAGATGAATTTACTAAAGAGGTTGCAGAAAATCTTGACGATGGTTATTTTATAAGGGTGCCTGCTGGCTTAAAACTTGTATATCCCATTCAGGCCTGCCTTTACATCCATACTAAAGACTACAGGCAGAAAGTACACAACATTGTAATTGTGGAAGAAGGAGCAGAACTAAATCTTATTACCTCCTGTGCTGTACACCCACATATTAGCTCTGCTCTGCACATAGGAGTTTCAGAATACTATGTCAAAAAAGGAGGAAAGCTCACCTACACCATGCTTCACATGTGGGGAGAAAAAACTCAGGTCAGGCCAGGTACAGGAGTAATTGTTGAAGAGGGGGGCACCTTTATCTCCACCTATGTAAGCTTAAGCCCTGTCAAGGACTTAAGGACTTCTCCAATATGCAGGCTAACAGGCAAAGGTGCAAAGGCTTCTTTTGTTTCCATAGTGGTTAACCACCCTAATTCCTATGTGGATGTGGGGGGAGAGGTCTTTCTTGAGGCAGAAAATACAAATGCAGAAATAATTTCCCGCACAGTGATTTATGGAGGAGAAAACATTGCCAAGAGCAGAATAGTAGCCAAGGCTCCAAAAGTTAGAGGGCATCTTGAGTGTGAAGGGCTTATGCTAAGTGATAATGGGATAATGCGTGCCATTCCCGAACTTGACAGCCACTTTTCTGATGTAGAACTCACTCACGAGGCAGCTGTAGGAAAAATTGCAAGAGAAGAGGTGGAATATCTCATGGCAAGAGGACTTTCAGAAGATGAAGCAACTTCTCTCATTGTAAAAGGCTTTTTAACAGTAAAAATTGAAGGAATTTCTCCAGAACTTCAAAAACAGATTGACAAAGCTCTTGAAACTGCTAAACTTGGTTTTTGATGATTAAACCAAAGCCACATCTTACAAAGCTTTCTCCCTACCCTCCTGGAAAAACCGAGGAGGAAGTACGAAGAGAGCTTGGCATCACCGGCAAAATCTACAAAATGAACTCCAATGAAAACCCCCTGGGTCCTTCCCGGGCGGTAATAGGAGCTATTCAAAAGGCTGCTTCTCAGGTACATCGCTATCCAGAGGCAAGCTATATTGAACTCAAAAAGGCCATTGCCCAAAGGCACGGAATTTCAGAAAAGCAGGTAATTGTGGGAAATGGCTCGGATGAAGTGCTTGAGTTTGTTTTCAAGGCTTTTCTTGAGCCAGAGGATTGCATTGTAATAAGCAGCCCTTCTTTTTTGATGTACGAAAAGTTTGCCGAAATTTACAATGTCGGGGTGGAAAAGGTGCCTCTTTCTCAAGATTTCAGGCACAATCTTTCAAAAATCAAAAAATTGCTCCTCTCCAGAGCAAAGGTAGCTTTTTTTGATCATCCCCACAATCCCACAGGCACAGTGCTCTCCAAAAAAGAGTGGAGAGAGTTTTTTAATGGCCTCTCCGAGGATGTGCTTGTGGTAATAGATGAAGCCTATGGAGACTTTGTGGAAGACAAGGATGTGCCTGTGGCTGAAGAGTTTTTTGAGTATTTTCCTTCCCTTCTTGTGATAAAAACATTTTCCAAGAGTCTTGGGCTTGCAGGATTGCGCCTGGGTTATGGAATTGCCAGCAAAGAAATAGCTACTGCTCTTGAAAAAGTAAGGCAACCCTTTAATGTAAATCTTCTTGCTGTGAAAGCTGGCCTTGCTGTTTTTGAAGATAAGCAATATATAGAAAAAAGTAAAAGGCTTGTATTTGAAGGCAGGGCATATCTTAGTAAAGAACTTCAGAAACTCGGCTTCAAAGTGCTACCCTCTCAGGCAAATTTCGTTATGGTGGATTTTGGAGAAAATGCAGAAAAAATCTATCAGGCTTTGTTAAAAAAGGGTATTTTGATAAGACCTCTTTCTGCTTACGGGTTTAAAACCTGGTTTCGCATAAGCATTGGCCTGCCTGAAGAAAATCGTTATTTAATTGAGGTAGTTTCTTCTTTGTTATAAACCTCTACTCTATTTCTTCCCTTTTCTTTGGCAAGATAAAGGGCTTTATCAGCTTTTTTAAAACTTTCCTGAAGAGGCACATTTTTATCAATAGAGGAAACTCCTATAGAAAGAGTGGCTTTGATAGGTATTCCCTCATACTCAAAGGTATGATTTTCTACTGCTTTTCTCAATTTTTCTGCCACAATCAAGGCATGTTCTACGCTACGATTGTCAATAAGAACTACAAACTCTTCTCCTCCATAGCGGATGACAAGATCGTTCTGTCTGAGAATGGTCTTAAGAAGTTTTACTATACCTTTAAGCACTGCATCTCCTGCCTGGTGCCCATAGGTATCATTTATTCTTTTAAAATGATCAAGGTCTAAAACCAGAATAAAGTTATAAGTATTTCGTAATTTTTCTTCAAAAACTTCTAAAAATTTTCTATTTAAAGCTCCAGTAAGGCCATCAGTATAAATCTCATCCTGCAGCTTCTCAAATTGTTTTTTTGAAATATAAAGATACTTTACTTCTTGAATAAGCTTTACGGCCTTTTTAAAAAAAAGGCCTGCAAGGGCATTAATTCTTCCGAAGGTAAAAATAGCATAACTTCTTTCTTCTTCAGAAATCTGCTGTGTATGGAGCCATTTTATAAAATTTTCTTCAAGTCTGGAAATAAAAAGTAAAAACAGTGAGTCAAATACTGAGTCTTCAATTTTTTGAGATTCATACAAATAAGCCATTTCTATAAAAAAACTCTGGTCAAACTCTTTTATAAAGAGATCTTGATAGTATCTTTTAAAAAAAGTCAAAAAGATTTCCACTTGAGCACCCAGTTTTTCTTTGAATTTAAGAAAAATTCCATCATTAAATAACTCCCGATATTCATCACTTTCTGCGAATTTAGAAAAATATATTTTGTATTGGGAAAGCAGTTTATTAAAATCAAAATCCAGATTTTGAAGAATTTCAGAAATGGAAATACTTTCAACAGGCCAGAGATCTCGGGGAACTTTGCCTTCAAGTTTTTTTCTTTGGAATCTTTTACATGCAGTATAATCTGAATGGCAGAAAAGATAGGTAATCATTTCCCAGATTTCAGGCCGTTTTAAATACCTCACAAAAAAACAGGTTTGGAAGTTAGGACATACTTTTTCCAATGTCATACAGGTACCTCCAGGTGGGTTTGACTATAAATATGCTTATAAATAAAAAATTTATTACATCAAAATAAAAAGTCCATATATTATCTACTTTACAAATTAATGAAAAAAGTTCCTTGATTTTAGAAAAATCGTAACTATCTTTTTTTTAGTTTTTATAAAAATTTTATGTAAAAAGGAGGTGAGAAATGACTTTAGCTGAGCTTAGAGAATTGCAGGCCTTAAACACACTTGTGTTTGAGACTCTTGGCCAACCAGAAAAAGAAAGAGAGTTTAAATTTAAGTCTCTAAAAAGGTGGGGGCTGGATCTTATTCTCGGAAAAAAAGGTGGAAAAGAAACTTACTTTGTAGCTGAATATGGAAAAAGGAAAGCAGGAGATGTCTATAAAGAAGGAGATGTAGAGTATCAGGTAAGTGAAGTCCTTTACGAAATGCCAAAGAATAAAAAACTTTTTGCCCATATAGAAATGGAAAATGGAAGAGCCTATTTAGTTGGGCAGTTAAGAGAGGGAGAAGAGAATATTGAAATTTTAAGGCTCCCTGCAGCCTCTCTTCTGCTTGCTTATTTTAAAAAACACAAACTCCACCATCTTATAGAAGCAGTTAGAAATGTAGGGACAGCTACTGAGCTTGTAAAGCAGAGAGGACAGGAAGGAAAGCCCTATCCTTATGAAAAACTTCCCAATGTAGCAAGGCGTTTTCTCAGAGAGGCAAAGAAAGTGGAAAAAGAAGCAGGCTTTGGTAGAGTTGCCCTTGCCTATTTTGGAGAAAACAAAGATGGAGATGCAAGGTTTAGGGTATCCTGGCTTCTTCCCACCATTGCACTTTTTGAAATAGACATCGCAGAAAAAGCTGATAAAATACTGGGAGCTTTTGAATAGGCAGGAGGAAAAAATGCAACTTCTGGTATGGACTCCGTTGATATATGGGAAAAGGGGCTTTCCCGAAGAAGAAGGGAAACCTTACATTCCGGGAAAGCTCCTTGAAGAAAGCCTTAGAAGTTCTGCTATTTATTATTATATAAAAAAAGATAAAACTATTGAGAACCTTGTAAAAAGGTATCTTTTAAAAGACAGGCTTGCGCCCTCTAAAATTATAGAAGATATTGAAGAAATTATTTATAAAAAATATCCTCTCCTTAAGGAAATCTCTTTTCCTGAAAAAATTTATCTTAAAAAGGAAGAAATCTATACAGAAGTAGTTGAAGTGTTTGACCTTGAGACATGGGAGGATGTGGAAGAATTTCGCGTGCCTGTGTATAAAGGAATGGTGGAATTTGAAGGAAAGTGTGAAACCGGGGAGAGGCTCAAGGCCATCTCCCACTCCTTTTGTGAAGCACTTGCAAAGATGGAATATTCCATGTTAAAAGGGCATCCTCTTGCAGAGAGGTTTTATCAACCTCTTTTAAATAAAATAAAAACCTGGGAGATACCTCTCAGGCTTGGTTGGTGGACAGAAACCAGATTCAAAGGTCATCTTCTTTTCTTCTGGAGAATAAAAGAAGTCAGAGAAAAT
>Ga0256842_1003164_pt1 | contig 11156 bp, 8 predicted proteins | sample 4559240metaG_FD_185973 | JGI IMG/M metagenome (GOLD analysis project Ga0256842, IMG submission 185973) | Hydrothermal vent microbial communities from Guaymas Basin, Mexico - 4559-240 | ecosystem: Environmental > Aquatic > Marine > Hydrothermal vents | place: Mexico: Guaymas Basin | collected...
AATGGATAAATTTAATAAAAGAAGAGGAGATTTACTCCTCTTCCTTTATTTTTTCATTTTTACTCTTTTCATCTTTTTTTGAATCAGTTAGCTTTTTGAGAAATTCCGCTACAATCTCTTTTCCACCAAGGCCAAATGCCAGGGCGATGGCAATACCCAGTCCTATGGAAATTGAAAAAACTACTGATTCTACAATTTTAGGAGAGATTCCAACATAAGGTAGTGCTATGAGTACTGAAATTACTATAAATGTATATTTCAGGAATTTCTTAATTACATTATTCTCTGTCCTTTTTTCAAAGATGTTTCCTAAGTAGATTCCAGTAAAAAGTATTATTCCAGCCACGACAAATTTAAAGAACGCAACTGTGAATTTGTTAAAAATCTGATATAGTGCTGTGGCATGAAGATAGTGAAATGCCTGATCCAGCCCTAACAAAACTACAAAGGTGAGGAATAGATTTTTAATCAGTTCATTAAATTTGAATTTCTCAGAAGATATACCTATTTCGTCTGCAAGTTTATCCAGGTTTAGTTCATTAACGAGGTTGGAAATTATATCGGCAACCGCTCTTCCGACAAGAAAAATTATTGTAAAGATCAATAATGCAGCCACTACATTGGGAATTGCATTTAGGATAGATGTAAGCATTTTGACTGCGGGGTCGGTAATGGCCTCTATTTGTAAAGCGTTAAGTGCTGAAATTGCAACAAGCAAGATAACCAGGGAATAGACTGTAATCCCTGCTATTTTTCCAATGTCTTTAATTCCATATTTTGATCCCAATTTCTTAATTCCAGATGCTTCAAAGGCAGACTTGACAAATTCTCTTGCCACATTTGCAAATAAAGTGCCAATTACCAAAATAACTATTGCACCTATAAGATTTGGAATGTAACTTAGAATTTTTTTAAATAGATCTATAAAAGGTTCTGCGACATATTTGAGATTAAGAACTTCGAGAATTGCAACAGTTGCAAGTAAAATGATTGAGTAATAGACAAAATTTCCCACGCTTCTGGGGAATTCTTCATAATTCTTTGAGATTTTCACACGGCCAATGATCTTTTCAACAACTTTTTTCCCGAGAAGTGCAAAAATCCATCCAAAAAATGCTATTAACAATACTTTAACAACAACTATGGAGTATTGGATCAAGATGGCGGCATCGAGTTTAATTTTCATGAGTTTCATTTTTTACCTCCTTCCTAAAAAATTATCAATTTAGATAATACCTCATACACATCAGCCACATTTGCATGGTAATAGATGTGATTTGCTCTTTATGGTTCAATTCACATAAAGCGTATTATAACACATAATAAACTTGCATTTCAAAATAAAAGGCATTATTACTAACGGCAGTGTAGCATTAATTGTATGAGGGGAAAAATCTCAATATCAAAAGAAAGAGGTTGAGATTAATCTAAAAAGGAAATTCCTGAAAAGAATTAAAACACAATGAGTGATTTAATTTTTAAGTGGAGGTGTTAGGCAAAATTTACGATTAAAGGCTTAAATTTAAAAATTTTCTGATAAAAGTTAAAAAATATATAACTTCCTTAAATATCGTCAAAAAATGGTTAAAAATTACTTTTTTACCTGTTTACTTCTAATTTTCCTTTGAGAATTTAGAATAATTAAAGGTTTGACCAGTTGCTTTAATAATATATAATTAATTTTTATTTGGTTTATTAGAAAGGGTAAGAGGGGCTGATATGGTAAGAAGGCTTTTTACTTCGATATTTATTTTTTCAATTTTTTTTCTCTTTTTATTTGCCCAGGATGGTTCCAGTGAAATCAAATTTAGTATTAAAAATCCAGAAATAACAGTAGATGAAGGGGGCATAGGAGAGTTGACAGTTTTTGTTTCTATGCCTGAAGATTATCACATAGACAAGGCCATGCTTTCCTTTTCTCCTTTAAAAGGGAGCAAATATTCCATTGAAAGTATTAAGTATCCTCCTTCAGAGAAGGTTTTTGATCCAATAACTCAGAGGGAAATGGAATATTATAAAAATGGTGATTCCTTTCTGATTAAAATAAAAATTAAAGGGAATTTGAAAGAGGGAAAATATGCAGAAAAGTTGAAGATTGGTTTTCAGGGATGCGCTGGTGTTATGTGTTTTTTACCTGAAGAAAGGCTACTTGATTTTAATATTGTTGTAAAAAGTGGCGTTGGAAATACCTTTAAAGAAGATACAAACACATCTTCTACAGGAGGAAGAAAAGGGGAAAATAGAATTTCCAACCTCTTTAAAAGTAAAGGGTATGTGGTTGGTTTCCTTGTAATTTTTTTCCTTGGAATACTTACAAGTTTTACTCCCTGCGTGTTGCCAATAATACCCATAACCATAAGTGTTTTTGGTGCAAAGGGGGAAAGAAATAAATTTAAGGCTTTTTTACTCTCGGTTACATATGTCATGGGGATAGCCCTTACCTATTCACTACTTGGAATTATCTCTGTTTTGACGGGCTCCATGTTCGGACAGTATATGAGTAATCCTTATGTAATGGGCGTTATCGGAGTTATTTTTTTCCTCCTGGGCCTTTTTATGGCAGGGGTTTTTAATTTTAATGTACCTGCCTCTTTACAGACTAAGGTTTCTAAGGTAGGGGGTAAGGGTTTTTTAGGTGCCTTTTCCATGGGGCTTGTGGCTGGGATTATTGCTGCTCCCTGTACAGGGCCTGTACTTGGAGCCATATTGCTATATGTTTCCACCACGAGAAGTTTTATACTTGGATTTTTAATGTTATTTGTGTATGCCTTTGGACTTGGATTGATATTCATAGTTTTGGGAACCTTTTCCTCTCTTATTTCAGCCATGCCAAAATCTGGTGGATGGATGGATGTTATTAAAAGTATTTTTGCTGTAATAATGTTTCTTGCGGGACTATATTTTTTGAGAAATGCCTTTCCTGCAATAAATCCCATAGGTGTGCAAAAACCCATATTTTACCTTTTGGCAGTTATTTTGATTGCCCTGGGTATTTTTTCAGATTCTCTGGATGTGGATTTTATGTTTGCCAATAGGAAACAAAAAATAAGAAAATCCATTTCTCTTATCCTGATAACTGCAGGATCCTTTATCGCTTTAATGAATTTTCTTGCCCCTTCTATGGAGAATAATTTAAAGTGGATACATTCCATTGACAGAGGTCTTTCCATTGCTAAGAGGGAGAAAAAATATGTAATTGTTGACTTTTACGCTGATTGGTGCCTTGCATGTAAGGAACTTGATGCAAAAACATACTCTGATGAAAAAGTGCAGAAGGAGTTGGGGAATTTTGTTTTGGTTAAAATTGATATGACTAAAAATAATGAACAAAATAAAAAAATTGCTAAAAAGTACGATATTAAAGGTCTGCCACTTGTAATTTTCTTTGATAAGGAAGGAAAGGAGTTAAAGGATCTGAGAATAACGGGTTTCGTGCCACCCGATAAATTTCTGAAGATTTTAAAAAAGGTAAAATGAAAAAGTATTTTCTTCTATTAACGCTTCTTATTTTATTTTCTGCGTGTATAAGGGAAAGTACTGCTCCTGAATCTGGAGGGTTTTATTTCTCTAAGGATAAGGTATCAAATCCTGATACCTTTTTTTCTTTTTTGCCATTTGAAAAAACAAAATATATAGATGTAAGCGGAAATTACTCAATTTCAAAGGAAGAGTTTGATAAATTTGTAAAGGAAAATCAGTTTCTCTCGGAATTTGATGAGAGTAAATTGAGTATTTTGTATGAAAGGGGCTTTTTACCCTTTAAAAATGAAAATTTTCCGGAGACTTATAATTTAAAAAGGGCCTATTCCAACATTTTGGAAAATGGGAAAAATGTCTATATTAATGTGGAAACAATCGGATTAATCTACCATAACCTTTTTAAAAAGATTGAATATCACGTGGAGCGGGAGTATAACATAAAAATTTTGAAAAAACTTTTGATTGCCTTAATGCACCAATCTTTAAAGGAATATGAGCAAAATGGTGGACTGCTTAAGGAGGCTGCGTGGAGAAATACTGCTTTTTTATGTGTTGCTTTAAGATTAATTGACAATAACAGTCCCACTCCATTTATAGTAAGTGGAATTGTTAGGAAAGAGTTGAATTTAATAAATAGATGTGAAGGTGTTTTTCCATCTCCTTTGCTTTCTCTTGATATGGAAGAAAATTTGAGGATTAAAAAGGAATTGTGCTTTGACTATTCCATTTTTAAACCCTTTGAGGGGAGGATGTCTAAAATTGACAATTACAGAAGGTCATATCTCTGGCTCAGCCATTTTAAATTTCTACTGAAAAAGGATATAACTTTTTTGCAGGCAATTTTATTTACCCAGTGTTTAAAAGATGTGACGGTTATTGTTAATCAAAGGGATAGAAGTGGGGATGAATTGTGGGGTGTCTTATATGGATTTTATAGGTTTTTTGAACCGACAGGGGATTTTATAAATTTTTACGATATCTCATCATTTTTAAATAAAAAGAGGGATCTTTTAAAGAATTTTTTTGAACTGCAAAATGAAGATAATCTCAAATTATTAAAGAAGGAATTTATTAAAGAATTTGGAAAAAATTGTCAATTGACTTTTTTCCCACCTGTTGAGAGTGGTTATTCTTCAACATTAAAAAGCATCCTTTATCCTTTTACAGGTCCCAACTTAAAAGATGAAAATTTTAAATATTTATTGGAGGGGTTGAAAAGATGTAATTGTGGTGATGTAAAAATAAAGAGATTGAGTTGTAAATGGCTAACGCACAAAGAATATAAATTTCTCTACTGTAATGCACTCTGCATGAGATTTAAAAGAAATGGGATTTTAAGTATTTTTAAACTATTTCCAGATGGAAATGATTTCTTGTTCATATCTGATTTTAAGAGGAATCTCAATAATTTCCCCGATTACTGTGGATATAAAAGAGCACTTATCTCTTACAGGAAGAAAATAGAAGGGAAGAATGTATGTACATTGGATGAGAATTTAATTAGATGGGGATATCTGCTTTTTAGGGACTATGATAGATATGGAAAAAGATTTTCTCTTCCAGATATTTCAAGATATGAAATTTCGACTTTAAATCTCCTCAACAGTTCATTTACTCAGGGAAAGTCTTTTTATTTCTCTCAGAATATTGGGAAAAATGTTGAATACTTTCTGGATCCCTTTCCCTCATTTTATGATTATATATCTCAACTTCTTGATTCTTTAAGGAAAAAACTCATGATGGAGGGACTTTCAACCCTTCCATTTGATGATTATTTGCTCCAATATGTAAATATTCTTTCGGAACTTAAGAAAGTTTCAATTAGTGAGTTAAAGGAAGGGAAATGTCCGGAAGTTGATGAAATATTTTTAAAAAATTTTTTTAAGAGGATTGAATTTATTGAGAGAAATGGGACTCAGGATGAAATGGATATATTAAACTGTAATTTTCCTTCATGTAAGACCTATGGAATAAGAAAAGAAATAAACAGGAGATTTTCTGGGTGTAATTCTGGTCTCATATATTCAATTATTTTGAGGAAGTATGGGGATGGGACTCTTCATCTTTTTGTAACTCCCATTTCAATTCCCTTTGAACTTGTCTCTTCAAGAAGTAAGGGGTTTTCAAAGAGGGAATTGAGGGAAGTATTTAAAAGGGGAAGTTATATGAAGTTAGAAGAGTTTAAATGGATTTATGACTCTATTTTGCCTTGACAGTTGTTCCATAATTTATTTAAAAAAGGCAGGAATTTTATCCAGGTTTTGTTCCTCTTTTAAGTGTATTACCACCAGTGTAATAATGGATGAAATAGGTATTTCTCTCACCAATATTGAGACTAAAAATGTTGATGAAGTGGATATTTTTAGTGGAGAGGATACCCTTTTTCAAATTGAAGAGAGTGAAGGTAGATTAATTTTTGTTTCAGATGATAGGAGATTTATAAATATGTGTAAAAGGAGGGGAAAGTTGGTAATTAATTCTCTACTTGTCCCAATTTTAATTTATGAAAAGTGTAAAGATTTTTCTTTTCAGGATGTGATTGTGAAAATGGATGAAATATATTCCCTGGGATATTATTCTCAGAAGGTGTATTCCTTTGCCCTTCAAATTTTTTTTGAGAGAAAGTATTGGCTCAATTGTCTATTTCCCCATTTGAGGTTATAATTTTTCTATGGATGGAAAGAAAGAGGCTCTATTTATATTTCTGTCAATAGTTGTATCCCTCTTAACATTAAAAATAGGTTATTTAAGTATAGGTGTTTTTGTCATAATATTACTTCTTGCCTATTTCTTTAACAATCCAAAACTTGCCTTTTATCTGATTTTTTTCACAAGACCCATAATAGATATGTTCTGGGAGTATAAATTTAAATATGGGATAAGTCCCCTCTATATTGTTGGAGCACTTGTTCCTATTTTGATTATAATTTACCTTGTGACACATAAAAAAAATATATTTAAGATAAAAAGTATTTCCTTAATACTTCTTTTTTTTCTCTCAGGTTTTGTAACATATATTTTAAATTTAATTAGATTTCCAGAAGATGCCTTTGAATCAACAATTGTTCTGGCAAAGACAGTTAGTGCATTTAGTATGATGTTTGTGGCTCCTTTTTTATTTTACTCAAGGGAAGATGTCAAAAAATTGCTGGATGTGATTTTTTTAAGTGCGATTTCTGCCTATGTTGCCACAGGTATTGCCTATTTTATGGGGTATAGGGGAGTTATGACAGCAGGCGAGCACTCAAATTTTTACCTAACTGCCCATGGATTACTCAGAATTTCTGGTGTTTATGAAGGGACATTTAACCTTGCCTATTTTTCCTTCTTTGTCCTTGTAATTGCCTATTTTAGAAAAAAGGATTATTTAAAAACGGGCTGGAGAACTATTTTTCTATTTTTTTATATATTAATAGCCCTTTTTTTCTTTTATAAGACATATGCGAGAACAGCCTGGGGAATCCTTGCCCTTACTGTTTTTTTATATTTTTTGTTTAAGAAAAAATACCACATGATTTTTTTTGCTGCTTCTTTATTTTTGTGCCTTTATTTTCTTATTCCTGAAGTTTCATACAGAATGTGGGATGTGGTTGAGGTTTTAAGGGGAAATCTTTCCTTCAGATCCTTTGGTGGTGGAAGGGGGATGTTATGGGAATTTCACTGGAGACAGTTTAAAACACTTCCACTATTAAGTAAATTGTTTGGGGCGCGTCATGTGGGGAATCCTGAAAATCAGGTGCTTTTTTTACTTGAATATTTTGGGATTGTTGGATGTGTTATTTACCATTTGGTAATGTTTTATTTTGTATATCTCCTTTATAAAGGATTTAAATTCTACCGTGATGTGGGAGAAGAATTTTTGTCTGAATTTATCTTATTTGCTCTTATTTTACACATTGATTTTTTTACCCTTGCAGGTATTGGTACGCAACAATTTATGATGATAAATTCCCAGTGGATTGTATATTCCATTGTGGCCATAGGGCTATATCACAGCGAAAGGGGGCTTAAAAAAAGTGAAGGAGTATTCTGAAAAACTTTATGAATATTTAAATAGAGAATTGATGCCCTTTTTTAATCTGCGAAAAAAAACTTATAGCGAATTTGAGGAGTTTAAAAAAGGTTGTGGTAGATCCACAGATATCAAGATAAAAGGTATATCTTTAAATTGTTATGAAGATAAAATCTCAGAAATCTTTAAAAATTTTGAGGAAATTTCGAAAAAATTTTTTTATCCAAAAGGCATGCTTTTACTTCATGGAAGTTTTGCAACATATGATTACACAGAATTTAGCGATATTGACTTACTTTTAATCCTTGATGTTAAAAAAAGCGATTCAGTTTTAATACAAAAAGGCATAGGGAAAATTTTAAAACTTACTTTTTCCTTTGACTACACACAACATCACGGCGTGTTTATTTTGGATAAAAGGATGTTTAACTGCTATCCCCAGTGGTTTTTACCCCTTGAAACCTTTAAAAATATGAAATCATTTGGAGGCGATTTTGAAATTTCCATTACACCTTATGAAGATGTATCCTTTTCTAAAGAGAGATTTAGAACTTTCATAAGAGGGCTTCAAAATACTTATGAAAGTGGGATTTATATAAGAAATGGATATAATTTCAAACATTTTGTTTCAAGAATGCTTTTAATCCCATCTCTTTTTTTGCAGTCAAAGGGTATAAATGTCTATAAAAGAGAAAGTTTTGAGATATTTAGTGAGATGAATATTGATAGATGGGGTATTTTTGATTTTTTAAGTGAGGTTAGAAATAAGTGGATGAGAAGAAATAATCCCCTACCCCATTTTCCCACATGGTATCCCTGGATTTATCACAAAGTGAACAGATTTTTCTCCCACGGGGTTTATAAACATCTTCCAGATGAAATTATTTTAAGAATTGATAAAATAAATTTGGGGGATTTTTTTAAATTATTGGAGCGTGAAGTTGAAAGTTTATAATCTTTATGAGTTAAGAAATCTGTTTAATTCCCTCCAGGATTTTTCTCATTTTAAATTAATAGATATTCCAGTGAGGGTAAAAGATGAGTATTATGAAAGTAGCGTTAAAAAGGTAAATAGATATTTTTCAGAAAAAGAGGAAGTGCTGGGATCTTTTCTATGTGGAAATCTGAAAGGAGATGGGATTTCAGATATTGATATTTTAATAGTTGTAAAAAGTGGATGTGGTTTAAAGAGTAATTTTTTTCAATTTTTAAATGAGAATGAAAAGAGGTTATTTATCCACCAACTATTTGTAATACCTGAGGAATGTTTGGATTATTTTAAATATATGGTTCCCTTTTACAATTTAAATCCCCTTTTTGTGAAGAGAAATTTTAAACTTTCACAGAATTTCGTTAAAGAAAAGTTTTATGGGAAACTATTTATGGTAAAAAATCTCATTTCCTTTTTGAGAAGTTTTATGGGTGGTCTTCTAAAGGTAAGGGGATTACTTTTACTTTTAAATGGGATGAAGTATGATTTAAAAATCTTTAGAGATTTTTTTGGAGATTCTTCTCATTTTGAAGAGGGGATAACAAGTTTAAGAAGGAAATGGTTTTACCTGGATGATGAAAAAAGATATTCACTTCTATTTGAGTTATTTAAAAAGGGGATTTTGTATACACTGGATTTTTTTGAAAGTGAAGATCTTGGAGATTTTGCCAGCTATTTAAATTATTTTTCAATTAATCAATATTTGAATGTCTATTTTAAGTATGGGAATAAAAAAAATATTAAAATGGTTTTAGGTGGGAAGTACTTTTCAAGGATAGAGTTTTCTTTTAAAGAAAGTACACCTCTTGATGAGGATTTTTTAGAATTTTTCAGGATTCTTTTTAATTTTGGGAAAAAATTAGAAGGAGATGTTTCCCTTCCCATACCATCTATTTTTTTGCCCTTAGAGAAGGGATTAAAATTAAAGATATTTGAGTTTCTAAATGGACTCTGGAGAATTGTGGAAATATGAAGAAAATTCTTGTGGTAATTACTTCTGGAGAAATTGGTGGAATAGAAAAATTAAATTACTCCCTTGGAAAATATTTTTCAGAAAATAAACCCTTTACTGATCTTGAAATTAAATTTTTCTTTTTAAATAAAAGGGGAGTTTTTTATGAAAAATTTCCAAAAAGTTTACTTGAAGATAAAAGTGTAAGGGGAAAAGATGATTTTTTTTCCCTTTTTAAAATTTTTAAAAAGTATGATGTGATTCACTTTCAGTCCTTTATGCCCACGGCCTTTTTTGTGGCAAAAATAGTTGGAAGAAAGATTATCTATACCGAACATGGGAATTTTTCCTTTTTTAGAAAACTTAAGTTTAAGGAGAAAATAAAGAGATTCATAATGAGGCATATTGCCTTTAGGTTGGTGGATTTTGTAATTTTTAATTCGGAGTTTTCCATGGGGGTCTTTTGTGAAATGTACCACTTTTCAAAAGAAGTTAAAAGGGTTGTTATACATAATTTCTACCACCTGGAAGGGGATGTAAAATGTGAATTTAAAAGGAAGAACTACATAAAAATTGGCTTTATTGGAAGGGTTGTTAGGCAAAAGAGATTGGATAGATTTTTCAATGTCTCATTAAAAATATTTAAAAAAAGAGGAGATGCCAGATTTTTAATTGCAGGGGATGGTCCAGAAAGGGAAAAAATTAAAGAGTTGTTTATAAACTCTCCCATTGGAGAAAATGCTAAATTTCTGGGATTTATAGAAAATATTGAGGAATTTTTTGGTGAAATAGATTTTTTGCTCTTTACTTCAGAGAAGGAGCCTTTTGGCATTTCAGCACTTGAGGGGATAGTTTCTGGGGTGCCAACTTTTGCATTTAGAGATGGTGGTGGTGTAGTTGAGATTTTTAATGAGTGTAATGGTATGGTATTTGTGTGTGAGGATGAAGAGGAGATGGCTCAAAAGGTGGTAGGTTTTAGAAGATCAGACTGGAATAATTTTTTAGAGTTCAGGAAATGTGTTAAAGGTGAGTTTTCCATTGGTAGTTATGTTGAGAAATTGATGAAGGTATACAAGAGAGTTTAACATGTGTGGATTTTTATGTTCACTATTTTTTGAAGATAAAATTGATGAGGACTTTTTAAGAGATTTAGAAGATGCCTCAAAATTACTTAAACATAGGGGACCAGATGATGAAGGCTTTTATCTATCCCCTGAAGGTAATCTCTTTATGTCCCATAGGAGGCTAAGTATTCTCGATCTCTCCCCCAGAGGACATCAGCCAATGTTGAGTGAAGATGGGAGGTTTGTAGTAGTTTTTAATGGCGAGATATACAATTTTAAAGAGATAAGAAAAAACCTTGAGGGAAAACATAAATTTTTTTCAAATTGTGATACAGAGGTTTTACTGAGACTATTCATTGAAAAACGAGAGGGAATGTTTGAAGAGATAAATGGGATGTTTTCCTTTGTAATTTGGGATTCCCTTGAAAGAGAACTATTTGTTGGAAGGGACATTTTGGGACAGAAACCTTTATACTATTTTCAGGATGGGGAAAAAATTCTCTTTTCATCTGAAATAAAACCACTTCTGAAATTGAAAAAAGAGAAGAAACTTTCAAAAGAAGGATTTTTCTCCTTTATGGTTTCAGGGAGTGTAATAGGAAGTAATTCCATTTTTTGTGGTGTAAAGAAATTTCCCCCCTCTTCATATTTGAAAAT
>Ga0256842_1003166_pt1 | contig 11149 bp, 12 predicted proteins | sample 4559240metaG_FD_185973 | JGI IMG/M metagenome (GOLD analysis project Ga0256842, IMG submission 185973) | Hydrothermal vent microbial communities from Guaymas Basin, Mexico - 4559-240 | ecosystem: Environmental > Aquatic > Marine > Hydrothermal vents | place: Mexico: Guaymas Basin | collected...
TTGTTCATATAGCTGGTCCTTACTCTTTATTGTTTGTATTATAACATAAATAAACTTTATTGTATTGAGCATATTTGTGTTATAAAATTATGGATTAAATAATACTATTTCTTTTTTGCCAGTATTCGCCACATCTAGATGGATCCAATTCACTTTATCTTCAAGTCTTCTTATGTATGGAAAATGATTTTGATTTTCAAGTATATATTGTCTAACTTCTTCAGCATTGTAATTACTAAATACAATATCAAATGCATTACCATAACTATGCTGAGACCCATAGCTATAATAAGGGCTATCTGGCGTTCTTATCCCACTCCACTCTCTGTTCCCTCCCCAGAAATAATTATTAATTGTCATTGTTCCTAGATTGAAATGTTCTTTCAACTTATCAATACTTTCTATTAATCTTGGATCCACATATCTCCAAGCAGCTTCACCATATTTCTCAAACATCTTTTTTGGTACTAACTCATGAATTTTAAAATATTTAGATTTCATTTCTCATTTTCCTTTATATACTTTAATTGATTTCTCAATGCTTCTACCTACAACATAACCACCTAATCCAAGTTTTAGTAAACCCCACATATCAGGTGGAATATCTAAAGTAATAGCTTTTCCACCAAACAATGTAATGTAAGGATATAAAATATAGTTGTTAGCAATAATAAAAACAAAAGTAAGCATTGTAATTGGTCTCCAGTTTCTTTGTAGCCACCCCTCACCATTAGCTTCTGACTGAATGATTTTACTTTGTTCTTCAATAATTGTTTTAGAGTATTTATTTAACTCCCTATTCATTTCAAGCTGATAAGCTTGAATCCCTGCTTCTAATTTAGCTTTCTGTTCAGGTGTCAGGTCTGGTGGAAAATAACTTTTAAATAAACTTGTTCCTGCATCTACTACTTTTCCTATCAAGTCTCCAATAATCGGTATCATTATTTATCCTTTCTGTGCATAAGATCTGTAGTATCTTTTATGTTTCTTTCTAAAAGTACAGTTATTCTTGAATTTATTGCATCTACTTTGCTAAATGCCTGTACAACATAAGTTCCAAATGATATAGAATATAATACAGTTAAACCAACTGCCCATCTAATAGTAGTTGGTGAGATTTTATTGCTATCATTTTTATCTAATTGTTCTATAGTCATCCTATGCTCTTCTGTAATCCCTATTAGTCTAGTCATATCTCTAGTAAGCGATTCTACATCTTTATGCAGAAGACGAACACTGTTGCATCCATTCTCTGATTTTTGCAACACATCTATCTCATCCACTCTTTGATGAATTCTCTTGGTTTTTTCTACTAATTCTTTATCTCGTCTTTCAAAAGACTCTTTTATTTCTCTATCTATAGTCTCAAGTTTATTGCTAAATATAGCTTGTTTAGCTAAGTATTTACTAATATCTTTTAGTTGTTCATTAGTTTCCGTTTGAGCACTCACTAGATGTTCAACACTAATAACTAGTGCTTTAATAGTTGTATCTTGTTTAATTATTGCATCATCATGTCGTGTTAGCAAGTCTTTCATTGTTTCTTCTGTCATGGTGTCTCTTTAAGTGTATTTGAAATATATTCTTCTAATCTTTTAGGATTTAGATTATTTATTTTGTTCAATCCTCCACCTATCCAACACAATAATAATATTCTAGCTACACTTTCATCACAAGTTAATTTGCTTCTTGCACCTATATCTAGTTTTAGTCCATCAGAAAATATTATATTAGCCCAATCATACTGCATACCCAAGAAACTTCTAGCTCTTGATATCATTGCATCAGATTCTTCTTTTGATACTTCAAAACTATATAGTCTCCATTTATCTTGATTAAGTTGCATAATCTTTTTTCTAAATACACCGTTGCGTGTTGAAGCTGACCACCAGCTAACTTTATCAAAACTAATTTCTACATGACTAGGAACTAGTTTCCATTTACCATTAAGTTTATCTTTAAAATCAGCAGTCCACCAACTGATAAATTTATCAATCATGGATCCACCTCCTATGTAAAATGCTACTGTTGCAGTCATAATTATACTCCTACAACTTTCGCAACTTCTTTCATACCCAATTCAAGTGCTTCACAAATACTTTCAACTTCTACTTGATGAACCAAATTGTCATAGCCTTTCCAACCTATTGTAGTATCTTTGTAGATAGATTGGTAGGCATCTTTTGCACTTGTATCATCAGCTAATGCTTTATTAAATTTATAATTAGCAAGACTAACTACTGCACCCATGTTAGAGATAGCTTTACCGTTTGCATCATAAGCTACTGTATTTGCAGTTACGGATAATGTATCTAATGTTTTCTGTTTTTCTATCTTAGCTTTTTCTTTGAGATAAGTAGTAAGTGATTCATAACTATTAATTCTATCTTCTGTAATCTCTATAGCCACATAAGGTCTTATAGGTTCAGTTTCTTCTGGTTCAATTAATATTCCGTCATCGTCATATACAGCCTCTTTAACGACTTTAGTTTCATTTAACCACTCAGTATATGTTAGATAGTCTTCTGGCGTTCTAACCTCATTACCATCTTCATCTATAGTAATGTATTTTATCTCTACTTGTGGGTACTCAAACTCATTAGATTTAGGATTATCCTCACTAAAATTAGCTTCATCATATTTAGCTTTTTCATCATCCGTCATGTCTCTCATTGACGGATACAATGCCTCATACTCTTCATGTTTAGCTTTATCCCAAGCAGCTTTGTCTTCTGCTTGATAATATTCTTTAAGTAATTGTTTAGCACCTTGAACTTTACCTTTCGATAAAGCCAAGTCTATTTTTTCTAATTTAGTCATCTATACATCCTTAAGTAAATTTAGTGGAGTTGAGGCACAAACAGTTCGGATAGCATTCCCATTAACATCTGTTGTAACACCATTAGCAAGCTGTTCAAACTCTCCGCTGTCTCCATCAAATGGATTAGACCATGTTGCAGTATCTGATACAGTTATCTTATCTGCTAATGCTCTATATAATAGTTTTGATGTTTGTTCTTGATACACTTTATCTATAGTTAATCCAGTTGTAGTGTCATCTTCAAATGTACTAGTACCATCCCAACCACTAGCTAGTTCTTCAACTATCCACTGAGCATATAACTCATTGTTATCATCTGATGCTATTGTTAGGAATGCTTTAGATGCTTTGTCCCCTATGTTTGATAGGGAGATAGTTTGATTTGATGGGATATTTTGAACACCTAAACTCTCCCATCGTTCATCAAATGTAAATGCACTACCCCCCAAGAGCTCACCTGTATTGACTAGTTTTCTATATAACCCACCACTAACTGCTGGATTGTATGGGTGGGTGCTAAGGCTATCATCTGGTACATATACTATTTCATTAATCTCTACTAAAGTATCAGTAGAGATATTAATGTTCTCTGTTGTAAGAATATGATCATATATTGCCACTAATTCACAATCACCCAAGTAACCACTTTCCATATCATTACCTGTACCTACACCAATTAACCCAGTAATATTATTACCTTTATAAATACTATGTGAATTACTAGCACAATACTTCTCTAATACATAGTCAACTTGTTTAGGATCTTGTATTGCAGCTACTGGGATTGAAGCTGTGTAAGGAATAAACATTACCGTACCTATGATGTATTTTACAGTTACTGACCTATTCTCTGTACTATCAACAATATCTGCATATTTATTGTAAGTAGTCCCCCCATCCAAAGTCATAATTCTAGCATTTAGAGACTTTACTAACTTATTACTAAACTTCCAAACATTTTTAGTCCCATCGGGTATTAAATTATCTCCAGTATCACTAATCAACAACGGATTCAACCCAATAATAGTCTCCCCTCTAGCTAACATATCTTTCATAATAGTAGAATAATTTTCAGGAGAACCAATTAAATCTGTTACTAGCTGTTCTCCGACTTGTATTATTGGCAGGTCTTTTCGTATAACAATATTTGCTGTATCAGTCCAAGAGTTCGTAGTTGAAAACCCTTTAATTATTTTTATATTGTATAGAGAGTAATTTCCTGCACTAAATTCAGGAAATAAAATACCTTTTGCTATATTTAACCCATCTACAGTAAAAACAGTTACAGTAACCCCTCTATATTTTTCGAATTTGGATTGAGCATATCCATCAAATGATATACCAAGTTTGTTATTATTATTATAGTTATAATACTTAGCTGCAGTTTTACTTATCATTCCAACAGTATCACAAACTCCACCCTTACCACTAACTCCATCACTAAATACTTTACTAGCGGTATCATGTAAGTTTGTTTTAGTTGAGGAGTATCGACAATCTAATACTTGGTTCTCATAAACAACATCATAATATTTGCCATCTGGTCTGCCACTTTTACCGCTTGCTATATTACCACCTAACAAATTATCTGGGTTAAAACAATCAGCTATACTCTCAATTACTACACTTGTATCATACCAAAACTTGTCATCACTAGCTTTAGCTGTACCTTGAGAATTTAATATCCCGTGAAATAATCCTTTATTCATAACTCTCTCCTTTTAATTCTACATATTTCCAGATACAACCACCTGCACTTTTCACTTTGCCTTTACCAGTACAACAAGATGCAATATTTCCTCTATCTACTCCAGTTTGTCTATCAGCTTCTCTTACCGAATAATAAGTAGCTATGTATTTACCATCTTTTGTAAATTGCATAACTGCTTTATTAACTTTAGTATTCACCCCATCTCTCCTATCTTTATGTCCTTTAGAATTATTTTCTCCCCAACTCATTAATTGGATATTTGCAATAGTGTAACCAATATAGTCATCTTTTCTATCCACACTTGGCTTATACTCTGATTGATAGTCTAACCTTTTCCAGTTGTCGAACATAGTGTGGAACTTCTCTTGACTAAATAACCAGTCCTTTAGTTCTTGTTTAGTATATGTAGGGGCAGGATGATTTCGTTTTTTTGAATTTCTTACTTGTGCACCGTATATTTTAGTAACTACACCATCTTTAGTTCTATTAATTTCAGTAGCTTGTAAGCACTTGCACACTTTACACTTACCTTTCTTACCATCTTTATTAAGTTTTTCATTATGGTAATCTTCTAATGGTTTATTTACTCCACATTCTTTACATACTTTCATCATAATTGTATCCTTACTATAGGAATAATTACATCACTACCTTTACTAAAAAGACCGCAACCTAAGCTACTATATCCATTGTTAGTCAAAGTTTCAGTTGTACTCTCTTTTGCATAAGCATCATTCATCAATACATCATAAACATATGTGCCATCATCTTTCATGCCTACAAAGACTTGATTAGATATATAGTCAACTGGTTTGAATTTACTTGAACCCAAGCTTTCTCCATCATCTGTATCTTCTATAGCTTTGAATGTGTCATCTGCTAGTTGTAGTGAGACATTGTCAATTTCAAAATAAGCATCCTCAGGTGCATTAATTAAGTATACATCAATTCTGTTGGTATTTCCTGCTGTAAACACAAATCCATTACCGCTTACCACTGAATTTGCATTACCAGCACCATCACTCCCATCAATATCAACATCTACTCTTGGAGAACCACCACCCTGTGAAGTATATTCCATATAAAGAGTATATCTTTTACCTTTAATCAAAGATGGCATAATAAACATAGAACGAATATGTGTGTTTGAACTCTGGGATGTCATTCTCATTTTCCCTGATGGATTTGATTGAGAACCATTTGACTCATTCCAATCACCAACACCATTAGTAAACATACTGCTATCTCCTATGATTAACTCTTCCTTATCAACTACTACATAATCTCCTCGTTTAACCTTACCATCAACAATCGCTCCTGTACTAACTTCAGCAGTAACATCTATTCTCTCATTAGTATCATCACTATCTACACCATCATTAGTAATTTTAGTAGCTTTTACTTTATATCCATCATCGTTAACTGGTAATGTAAATGTAAGTGTCTCAACATCTGTACCATCTACTGTCTGAGTTCTGACTACTGCATCACTATCTGACTTATCAAGTATCTCTACTTTGATACCATCTGTTGTAGGTTTAACTCTACATTTAATTCTAGTGTTAGCTGTTTGAGCAGGGATGTTATCTAGTATAGTTCCTATCTGCGCATCTGTAGCAACTCTGTTACCTGTAATTGTACCTGTACTAATTGGATCAAATCCTACTACATGCACATGAGGCACAAAGGAATTATCTCCTTCTCCATTAAAGCCTGTTCTATCATTTGTAGTGTTTAGGTCTATTGTCCCAGTTGGTTTAACTACTTTACCATCAACTATATACTGTTCTTGCATATTAGTAACTTTAAGTATATTGTTAGTAGATGTTTCAAATCTCATATCTTTCTTGCTACCGGCATAACCATTAAAAGGGTGAGTAGCATCTATGTTAGCTAATGCATTTTGAACATCGCTGTCCTTACCTATTAGCACTTCGCCTTCATAGGTTCCATCTGTACCTACAACAATTTTACCGTAGTTTTTGTCACCAAGAGTAAGCTCTTGCATTACCTCTCGTTCTGTTAAAGCTCTATTTCTAGATCCAGTACTATTCTTATTTAGTATTTTCATTTATATCTCCTCTACTGCTATTAAACTGTCTAAAACAGCACCATCTACACTCACATCTCTACCATCAACTGTTCCACTTGTGATTAAATTAGGTACTGTCACATTTCCAGTAAACACTTGTCCTGCTATATTTGCCTTAAGATCTAGTTTTTGTTGCTGAGTTGTATTCATATCATCCAAACCAATATTTAATTGATTGTTTACAAAATCTTTACTGGCTAATGTTATTATATCACCTGTTGCCATGCTACAATTCCTCCAATGCTATATCGCCATTAATTACTCGCAATCTATAATTCTTATCAGTTTCAGAATCACCATAAATTACATCACTAGTTGCTGTTTGTACCTGAGCTGCTACAAAAGGCTTGTTCTTTATATAACTATCATCATCGGTATCAGCAGTAGCCCAATCAGGTTGCACATTAACTTCTGCTCCAGATTCTATACCATCTAGTTTGTCTCTTCTTGCTGATGTGAAATTTATTTCAGTTAAACCACCATCTCCAACACTATATGTAGTATCATTATCTGGTACAGTTACAGTATCAGTGGATCCATCTCCACGCTTCAATGTTATAGTGTGGTCATCTATGGTCATGGCATTATCATCTGTTGACAATACTTGCGCTGAATTATTATCTACTTTGTTATCCTGTAGGATCTTCCCTTGACTCGCAGCTAAGGCTTCATCATCACTAGTGCTAGTTAAATTTGCAGTAACAACTATATTTGTATCAATTAAACTACTTAGATCCAATGTAAAAGTACTATCATCATTTCTAGTAAAAGTTACTTCACCAGTTTCACTATCTAATGAAGCGGAAGTAATTCTTGCTAAATTTGTATCATCTATATATTTGGATAAGTCAACATCTGTAGTGGTTCCCTCTTCATCAACATAAGACAATGTGTCTGTGTCTGTATCAAAGCTTAGGGTTGTTACTGTTGCATCTAATTCGTCTAATCTTGTTGCTACTGTATCATCTATGAGTGTGTCTAAATTTGTTATAACTCCCATTATTATACCTCCTCTACTATAGTAGCACTTTCAGAAGTATAGCCTGTAAGTGCATACTCTAAATCACCAGTGTCACTGTTATATGTAAATTCATAATTTGGTGTCATTCCATTTTCTCCAGGAGTTCCTCTAGGTATAGTAATAACATTGTTATCTTCGTCATATTCAACCATTGAATCATAACTACCAGTTTCTGCTGAAAGTGTTTTAATTGTGTTTACTGCATTTTTAGCGGTAGTTTCACTGTCTTTTGCATTTGTTTCAGAAGTTTTAGCATTTACTTCACTTGAAAATGCAGCTTCTCTATTCAATCTTGATTCTTCAGCCTTATTCGTAGCTATTGTAGCATTGTTGTCAGCTAATAAAATCTCATCCATATTCGGAATAACATCTGAAACTATCTCTACAATATTGTCACGCTGACCAGCAACTGTTGTTACATCTGATGCTATTGGAGCAACAGTATTTACATCTGAGATATTATTTGAAACAATATTTACATTATTTATATTTGTTGCAGTCGTGTCAATACTTGCCATATTTGATGCATTTGTATCTATAGCATCTGTATGATTTTTTACAATGTCAATGTTATCTATTGAGCTAAAAACTCTGTCTATATTTGCTATAGATGTAAATAATCTGTCTAATGTAGTTTTGTCATTGTATAAACTATCCAATGTAGCTTTATCATTTAAAATACTATCAAGAGTAGCTTTATCAGCATATAAACTATCAAAAATTGTTTTATCATCATACAAACTTGTGAATATATATTTATCAGCATAGATGCTATCAAGAGCTACTTTCATATCTATAACATCTTGAATTACAGTTGCAACACTAGCTACATCTACAACAGCAGACATATTGTTAGCAACAGAACTTATCTCACTTAATTTTTCTTTTACTACAACTATATTGTCGTAATCTGTTTTAGTAGTTAATCTATCTATTGCTAACTCAGCAGATGCTAATGAAGTAGTTTTTCTCATTATACAAATCCTCTATTTTTGAATTTTTTAGATACTAAATCATCTGATGTAATTAGACCTTCCAAAATAGCTCGTTTGCAACTGTTTTCAAATCTAGTATAATGGGATTGATTTTCAGCATTCAATTCTCCACTTACAGATCCATGCCCTCTATATCCTACATAATTTAGTAATGCTTCTAGCAATTGTGGAGGTAAAGGAATTGTGGCTGCAGTAGAATTTAAAAAAGTTGGAGCTACTCGATAGATTATTGAAATCAGTGCTCCACTTGCAGTTGATGGAACTTCAATTGTATTATATGAAGGAGTATTAATTCCAAGTAGGTCATCTTCATCGTTTATTTGTACCGAAACGACATTTCCATTTGGATCAGTAGTGTAAGCAGCTATTATGAGCAACAAATCATTGCCATCACTCATGACAACATCTGGATCTGTTCCATCTAATTTATATGTAGTTTTTCCATCTCGCAAAGCAATAATTGCTTCAGCTTCTTTAAGTGGAAATCGTTTGTATAATTCAAGCAATCCTAGATTTATAAAACCTAATACTGCTGAATCATCAGTCCTGACTGCCAATTGTTTTAACTCGGCATTCTTTGCTAAATTTATTACATCTTGTGCAGTCATTGTTCTACCTTGCATTATTTAATTGCAAGTATTATACCATAAATTGAATAAGAATATTTCTATTTAAAATATTTCACTACTACCAGAATTACTTTCATCATCATCTAAATGTCCCCATATAGACGCATCTATTCTATCTAAGTTATTTTCTGGATTCATCATTGGTTCTACTGCAGGAATAATAATGTCAATCAATGTTACTAACTGAGTTATTAAATCTGGACCATCATCAGATCTAGTAAATCCTTCATGAGTAGCACCTCTTATTTGTTGTAGAAATTCTTTGAAATCATCAGTATCTTTTAGGTGTTTTGGAAAATACATTTTGCCAACCAGTAAAGAATCAGTTACTGCTATTCGAAATCTTTCATGTTTTTTAACTCCACTATTTCTACTTAAGATACCTTTTCTTTCATTACTCTTATTGTTTCTATCTCTAACAAATGTATAGTAATCCGCTCTTTTCATCATTTCTTGTTCTAGCGAATAAACATGAGCTCCTTGATTTCCATCTATTTCTACACCAATTTCAACATATCTACCCATTCTTTTATATTTAGCAGCTAGATCCAATGTCTTGGCATATTGTTCCTTCATTCCCATTTTACGTAAATACAGATCCAACAAAAAATAATCTCCATTGTTGCTAACAGCCCATGCAGCTATTCCACTATAATCTGAATTTTCTCCACTTGTTGTAGTGTAGTCAGTTGTGATATATATATTGTATGCCCATAAATTGTTTATTACATTTTTTGCATCATAATATTTGAAACAACTGTCTGGAACCAATCTGTTAGTATTACTTGTTAGTCTAAGCATTCTTTCCTGCATAAATGATTTCATTTTATTGGATCTTTTAGAATTTATAACCATTGACAATATTGTTTTAGCTGGGTGCATAGCTTCCCATGAACTGACAATATCTTTAAGTTTTACATTCTCTGTATCAAAAGTATTTGCAATAGGAATTAAACATGGAGTATAGGTTTTAGAAGTAATGGTTCTAACATTATTATCTTTATAATGAAATGGTGTAAATGTCATAATAATTCTACCATTTCCTCCACCTTTAAGTGCAGCTTCAGCATCAGAATAAATTATACTATCTATATTTTCACTAATTGTTTTAGAGTACGCAGCTGATTCATTAAGAATTATATCATCCATTTCAATTAAATCAGGTCTTCTTTCGCCATATCTAATACCACGAACACCGGTACCAATACCAGCATATCTAATCATAAACGATCTATCTTTTTTTGGTCCTGTTCCTTTCCTAACAAATTCAGTTTCCGTTTCAGTATATCTAACACTCTCAAAATAGTTATTAATAAATACACTATCCTCACACATTGCTCGAACAGCTAAAGCATTGGTTCTAGCTCCACCTCTTGTTGATGCAGCTAATATAAGATAGAAATATACTTTACCTATACCATTAGGAAGTTCTCCTTTAATAGCACTATACACCCCAAAGAACGATATAACTACTGTACTTTTTGCAACACCCCTTGAACAACAAAAAGATATTCTTAAATGATTTATCTCTATTTGTTCACAAACTTCATCGCTAAAAGGGAACAGATGAACATCATGAATTTCATTCAATAATAGATCCACCATAAAATAATGTGCTAATGGTGTTTTAAATTCAAAATCTCCACCTTGCACCAATCTCATTAGATTAAAAAACTCTAAGGCATTATCACTTGGAGTATACCCAGGAAAACTAGCATCATATGAATCTAGAGCAAGATCTATATCGAAAGTATCATCATTGCTGTCTGCAATAAGTTTTACAAAGTCTTCTTTTGTATCTTCATCCACATTGCCACTTGTTAAGTTTTTTGCTTCATCTTCACCATAGAGAACTTTTAATTCTTCAAATTCTTCTTTTG
>Ga0256842_1003167_pt1 | contig 11147 bp, 9 predicted proteins | sample 4559240metaG_FD_185973 | JGI IMG/M metagenome (GOLD analysis project Ga0256842, IMG submission 185973) | Hydrothermal vent microbial communities from Guaymas Basin, Mexico - 4559-240 | ecosystem: Environmental > Aquatic > Marine > Hydrothermal vents | place: Mexico: Guaymas Basin | collected...
TAGGCAAAAAACTTGATGCCAACAAAAATAGTATGGCACAACTTATGATGATTTATGATCCTGATGGTAGTAATTCTGATTTAGTTAGCCTTGCTTTTTATACTTATCAATCTTTGATGCTGTTTCGTTTAATAAAAGAATCTCCTTTAAATATTGCCGACAATAGGATTATTTTTCAATATTTACAGAGTGCTTTTATAATCGCCGGCGTTCATCATCCTGATAATTTTTCAGAAGAAAAAAAATTGGAACTGATTCCCAATTCTAAAACCATAACAGGAGATATTTTAAAAGCAAATTATAAACTCAATGAAAAAGAGAAAGCTCTAATTAATAAAAGAGAAAGAATTATTTTAAAAGGACTTATGAAGTTAGGCATTACTCCAATAAAGAGAATAAATCCGGGAGCCGGAAGTAGTATTCATTATGGGGGAACCATTCCTTTCTGTGATACTGATATCATCGGTAAGCAAACTAAAGATGGCAGAGTAAATGGAACTAATAATGTATATATTGCCGACAGTAGCGGTTTTAATTATTTACCGGCAAAAGGGGTTACTTTAAGCATTATGGCAAATGCACATAGAATATGTTCAAAATTAATTAATAATGAATAATGATAAAATATTAAATATTGTAATAACAGGTGCTAATGGATTTATTGGAGATTATTTAACAAAGTATTTCTCTTCCAAAGGTCATCAAGTCTATGCTTTAGTACACCATTTGTATAAACAAGCTCCCAAAAATGTAAAGTATCGGGCTTTTGATTTACATTCTTTTGGAAGTGATGTAATTCCTGATAATACTGATATCGTGGTACATGCAGCATATATACCCTATATAAAAAGTATTACTAATAAGAATATAAACCAAATAGCCTCCATTAGACTTTATAATATTGCAAAAAGAAAAAAAGTATCTAAGTTCATTTTTCTTTCAAGCCTTTCTGCTTCCAAACATGCAATATCAGAGTATGGAAAAAGTAAATTTAAAATAAGTAAAGCTATTAATAAAGAAACAGATTTAATATTAAAACCAGGTCTGGTAATTGGAAATGGCGGTCTATATAATAGAATTGAAACATTAATAAAAAACTCACTTTTTGTACCATTAATAGGTGGTGGAAACCAACAAATTCAATATATATTAATTGATAACCTAGCTAAACTTATTGATAATTCTATTTTATATAATATCACAGGAGAATACAATGTGGCATATAAAACACCTATTAAAATGAAAGATTTATATTTACATATTACTAAATCCATAGATAAAAAAATAATACTTCTCCCCTTCCCATATTTATTTGCAGATATAGCTTTTGGGCTAATTAACATATTAAAACTTAATATAGGTATTAATAAAGACAATTATCTTGGACTTAAAAATATGAAAACCGTTAATATTTGTAATTCAGAAGATATATTTAAAGTTAAATTAAAACCTATTAATAAAAATTGGAGCACAACAAATTAACCTATAACTCTCTAAATAAGAATAATTGAATTGCATCACAAATTTCTATTTTTTGTCTACATTTGCATTTCAATCTTTAAAATTTAAAACAAAATTATAATTATGAAATACATTATTTTTTCTCTGTTGATCTTAATATCAACTTTAGCATTTACCCAAAAATCATCTTTTAAATTATTAGACTCAAAGTATTCTTATAATAGCACGGAATCCACAACTACTTTTAAAAGATTAATTTTATTAAACGATAAAAAATACTATATTGAAGGTCAAATTTCATTTGATGACGAGGGAAGAACCATTCAAAAAATAATTAAATATAAAAAGAATGCATCAGATAAAACAATAGAATATAAGGACTATACCCCAATGTTAGATGGTTTTGATAAAATGGCTTTTATTCAATTCTTAAATGCCGATGAAAATCAAGATAAAATAAAATTAGTAGAATCCAGAATAATTAAAGAACTCGAAAGAACTTTTGCTGCAACTAGTAATGCAGAGCTTGACTTTGGTAATGGAGTTGCAATAGTTGAATATTTCATTAATAATTCAAACTCCACTTTTCAAATAATCTACAATATCCTTAAAGAAGAGAAAATGATAGATAACGTACTTATTGGACAAAGAGTATATATGGATGGTGACGACTATAATTTTGAAATTTTATATCCATTAAATTATGAAGGAACTTTTTGGGGATTTATATAAATTATCAGCCACTGATAAAATCTATTATCATTTATTATTACATTCTGCTAAAAGTGGTATGTTTATTTTCTCTACTAAGTAAATATGAAATATATTATTTAATATTGAAGATGGATGGAGATAAATTATATTTACAAAAAAATTTGTACCTTTACAGCTTCAATTTATTAATTTAAAAACTAAAAATAAATTAGCATGGGAAAAGGTGACAAGAAAACAAGAAGAGGAAAAATAGTAAATAAATCGTATGGTAAACATCGTATGCGTAAGGCTAGTTCTGGATATTCAGCACCTGCTAAAATTGAAACTGCAAAAGAAGTAGTTGAAGAAAAAGCTCCTGTTGTTAAAAAACGTGCTACGAAAAAAACCACTACTGCCAAAAAATCAACAACTACTAAGAAAACAACAACTGCTAAGAAAACAACAACTGCTAAGAAAACTACTACAAAAAAGGCAACAACTAGCAAGGCTAAAACCACAGCTAAAAAGCCAAAAGCAGAATAAATATTAAATTATCAATAGATTTATTTAAATAAAACATACAAAACCTTGTATACGTATACAAGGTTTTGTTTATTTTTGTACTTCATTTACTACACACACTTATAAAATATAAACATGAATTTATTACTTATTAGCAATTCTACTATGGTAGGAGAATCCTATCTTGGTTGGCCACAAAATTACATTAAAGACTTCTTAAAAGACAAAGTTAAAAGAGTTCTATTTATTCCATATGCAGGAGTTAATCTTTCAAATTCAAGTATAGAAGAATCTTGGAATATTTATGAGGAAAAAGTTGCTGCCGTTTATAAAAAACTCGGATATGAAATCTATTCCATTCATCATGAATCTGATGCTGTAAAAGCTGTTAGAAATGCTGAAGCAATAGCAGTTGGAGGTGGCAATACTTTTTATCTTAATTATATGATGCATAAAGAAAATATCATCACTGAGATTAAAGCCAAAGTTGAAACAGGAATGCATTATATGGGGTGGAGTGCAGGAAGTAATGCTGCTTGTCCAACTATCAAAACCACCAATGACATGCCTATTATTGAACCTGACAGCTTTAATGCTATTGGACTTATTCCTTTTCAAATAAATCCACATTATCTTGACGCTCACCCTGATGGACATGGAGGAGAGACTCGTCAACAACGCATTGAAGAATTTTTAGCTGTTAATAGAAATACATTTGTTGTTGGTCTTCGCGAGGCAAGTTTACTTGAAATGCATGATAATAAAATAGAACTCAAAGGAAAACATCCACTCCGTATATTTAAATATGGTCAAAAACCATATGAAATAAATATTGGAGAATCATTAGATTTTTTATTTTAAACATACACACACAACCTTATCAAAATGAATATTAAACTAAGTATTGTATTGGCTCTAAGTTCACTTATTGTAACTTCTTGTGGACCAACGAAAAAAAAAGAACTCACTAATATGAAAACAAATAGTGGAATTGATTTAAACAATTTAGATACAAATGTAAATCCTGGAGATAACTTTTTTGAGTATGCCAATGGAGGATGGCTAAAGTCTAATCCAATTCCTGCCGAATATAGTAGATATGGTGCATTTGAAGTACTCGCTAAAAAAAACCAAGAAGAAATAAAAAGTATAATAGAAGAAGTATCTACCAGAACAAATATTGAAAAAGGAAGTCCTGAACAACAAATTCGTGATTTTTATAATTCAGGAATGGATACTAATAAGATAGAAGAATTAGGCATTAAACCTATTGAAAGTGTCATCATAGAAATAAATGGTTTAAACTCAAAAGCCGAACTTATAGAAATACAGGCAAAACTAAATATGAAAGGTTTATATCCTCTTTTTGCTGTTTATAGTTCACAAGATGAAAAAAATAGCACAGAAATAATTGCTAATCTATCTCAAGGAGGTTTAGGTTTGCCGGATAGAGATTATTATACAAAAGAAGACGAAAGAAGCAAAGGAATACGTATAGAATATATTAATCACATTCAAAAAATGCTTGAATTGGCTGGTGAAACAGAGGACGTAGCAGCAAAAAAAGCAAAAGAAATTATGGCTTTTGAAACTATTCTAGCTAGTGCTTCAATGACTAGACTTGAACAGCGAGATCCTCATGCTACCTACAATATTAGAACTATTAATGAAATATCTAAAGAAGCACCAGGTTATGACTTTAAAGCTTATTTATCTTATTTGGGGCTTAGTGACTTAAAATCTGCAAATATTCATCAACCATTTTTCTTTAAAGAAATGGCAAAAGCTTTTAACACTACTGATATTAATACATTAAAAGATTATTTTATCTGGAACGTTATTAATGGTAATGCTAGCTCTCTTAGTAGTGAATTTGTAAATCAAAATTTCTATTTTTATAGTACTGTTCTTTCTGGTGTTGACAAAATGCGTCCACGTTGGAAAAGAATTATATCCTCAACCAATGGTAGTTTAGGCGATCCTGTTGGTAAATTATATGTTGAAAAATATTTCCCTGCTTCTTCTAAAGAAATAATGGTTGAATTAGTTGGAAATCTAAGAAAAGCTTTAAAAGAAAGTATTCAAAATCTTGACTGGATGTCTGATATAACAAAACAAAAAGCAGAAGAAAAACTTGCTGCTATAAACCTTAAAGTTGGATATCCTAATAAATGGTTAGACTATTCTAAAGTTGAAATTACTCCTGACAATTATATTCAAAATAAATGGAATTGTAATGAATTTAGCTATAAAAGAAACCTTGCAAAAATAGGGAAACCTGTTGACCGTGAAGAATGGGGAATGAATCCTCAAACTGTAAATGCGTACTACAGCCCTAATATGAATGAAATAGTATTTCCTGCAGCAATATTACAACCACCTTTCTTTGATCCTAGTGCTGATGATGCTGTAAATTATGGTGCAATAGGTGTTGTAATTGGTCACGAAATGACTCATGGTTTTGACGATCAAGGTCGTCAGTACGACAAAGATGGAAATTTAAATAATTGGTGGACTGATGAAGATGCCAAGAACTTTAAAGCAAAAACCCAAATTCTTATTAAAGAATATAGTAATTATAAAGTACTTGACTCACTTCCTATAAATGGGGAGCTGACACTAGGAGAAAATATTGCTGATAATGGTGGTTTATTTATTTCTTATGCAGCTTTACAAAAAGCCTATGAGAAAAATGGTAAAGCTAAGAATATCGATGGACTTACCTCTGATCAACGATTCTTAATTTCTTATGCTCAAGTATGGAGACAACATATCCGTCCAAAAGCATTGATGAGAAGACTTCAAGAAGATGTTCACTCTCCTGGTATTGCAAGAGTTAATGTTGGTGTAGCAAATTTACCTTGGTGGTATTCTGCTTTCAACATAAAGGAGGAAGATAAAAACTATATTGCCCCTGAAAATAGAGCCAAAATTTGGTAATAACTAATATTATCAGTATTAATCTTTTTAAAAAATCCTGTAATATTTACGTTACGGGATTTTTTTATTAATGAAAATTTAAAAATAACACCTATTATTACCCCTCATTATTCATACAATTGCTTTGCTTTTGTATGAATAATACCAATTTGAAAGCAAAAGTGCCGATATAAATTCTAAATATTTTTTTGTTTAACGAATTTGGAAAAATTAAGCATAGCCTCAGTTATGGTTTATTTTTTTAAGGAAGTAAAACATAAAAAGATAACGAATTTTGCGGTAGTTTTATTTTTAATTTGGTAAGCAATGAATGCGAGGTGAAGTGCGAAAAAACCATCCCAAAACAAAATGTATAAATGGTTCCGTCACTTTGGTAAAGATAAAGTTTTAATGAATATGACAATATTTACCATTGCTTTTAATATATCAAAGTTGTTCAACAAACAGTTATTTTTACTTTTTTCTCAAATTTATCGGTCTTATAAAGATGTTATTAGTCAAAATAAGGCTCCTAAAATAAATATTGAGCAAAAACAGCCGAGAATCGAATAGTACTGGAAAAATATCCATAAAGAAGTTGCTTAAACAAAAAAAAAGAGACTGCTCTTTTTGAACAGCCTCCACATAAGAAGTTATTTATTATTTTAAAGAAGTTAAATAATAAATTAAAATTTCATTTTTGATTTCATACTTTGCATCATTCTGGCAGAGTTTTTCATACCTGCACCACCACTCATCATTTTCATCATTTTGCGTGTACTATCAAATTGTTTTATTAGATTATTTACTTCCTGAATACTAGATCCACTACCTTTTGCTATTCTCTGCCGACGACTACCATTAATTATTTTTGGATTTTCGCGCTCATCTTCTGTCATTGAATAAATAATAGCTTCAACACTTTTAAAAGCATCATCGTCTATATCAACATCTTTCATAGCTTTACCCATTCCAGGAATCATCCCCATGAGGTCCTTAACATTACCCATTTTTTTGATTTGGTTAATTTGCTTAAGGAAATCATTAAAGTTGAATTGATTTTTAGCAATTTTCTTTTGTATTCTACGACTTTCTTCAGCATCAAATTGTTCTTGAGCTCTTTCCACTAAAGAAACAACATCACCCATCCCAAGAATACGGTCAGCCATACGTGAAGGATAAAAAATATCCAAGGCATCCATTTTCTCTCCAATACCTACAAATTTTATCGGTTTATCTACTACGGAGCGTATTGTTAATGCCGCTCCACCCCTAGTATCACCATCTAATTTCGTCAGTATAACTCCTGTATAATCAAGCACATCATTAAATGCTTTAGCCGTATTTACAGCATCTTGACCAGTCATTGAATCAACAACAAAAAGAGTTTCCTGAGGTTTTATTTTAGTGTGAATTGCAGAAATTTCTTTCATCATAGCCTCATCTACTGCCAAACGTCCGGCTGTATCGACTATAACTACATTATGACCCATTTCTTTAGCTCTTCGAATAGCTTTATCAGCAATTTCTACAGGATTCTTATTATCATCTTCATGAAAAACTTCAACACCAATTTGTTCTCCCAATACTTTCAACTGGTTTATAGCAGCAGGACGATAAACGTCACCAGCCACAAGCATTGGCTTCTTGCCTTTTTTAGTCTTTAGATAGTTTGCAAGTTTAGCAGAAAAGGTAGTTTTACCAGACCCCTGCAATCCCGCAATTAATATAACACTAGGATTTCCCTTTAAATGAATATCTGCCTGCTCACCTCCCATCAATTCTGCAAGTTCGTCGTGCACAATCTTAATCATCAATTGACTTGGCGATACAGCAGTTAGAACATTAGCTCCTAAGGCTTTTTCTTTAACTGTGGCAGTGAAATTCTTGGCAACTTTATAGCTAACATCGGCATCTAACAAGGCCTTCCTTACTTCTTTTAGAGTTTCAGCTACATTAATTTCTGTAATTCTTCCCTGTCCCTTTAAGACTTTAAAAGCCCTATCCAGTTTGTCACTTAAATTATCGAACATGCGTTTTATTATTAAATTTGTATTTCGGGCTGCAAAACTAATGAAAAAAACTATTTATAATTACTTAAACTCAATTTTAATATATGAGAATAAGCCTTTTATTTAGCCTTTTCATTTAATTCATATTTTATCTTATTAAATGGATAGTTCCTTTTAATTGATATTGGTCGAAAAATTTTTCTTTAATTATTACATAATAAGAATAAACCCCTATGGGAGAGTCAATACCGTTGAATTTACCATTCCATTTTTGAAAAGGATCTTTTGATGCAAACACTAATTTACCCCAACGATTATAAATATAAAATTCGTAATAGTCGATTGCTCCAAATTCCCCTACAACACCAAAATCATCATTCAATCCATCTCCATTAGGAGTAAATGCATTTGGGAAATAAAAAAAATTACATTTATGAACATCCAATTCAAAACTAGCAATATCTGAGCATTTAGTATTAAATAAAGTATTTGAAACTGTTACTGTATATATTGTTGAAGACATTGGAGTTACATTTATGTCAGGATAAGAATATCCATTATTCCATAAATATTCATTCCCTCCAACTGCTGATAGAGTAACTGTGTTTCCCAAACAAATACTATCATGTGGACTTATAATCTCTGCAACTGGAACCTGAACTACATTTACATTTACAATAGCCTGATTCTTACATAAATTAGAATCTGTAATTATTACATTATACGACGTATCAACATTAGGTGAGACTATATTAACAGACTGATTTACACCATTACTCCATAAAAAGCTATAATTACCATAAACCCTTAATGTGGCTTTTTGCCCATTACAAATTGACGTATCATTACTTATATTAACCAAAGGCAAACTATTAACTTTCACAAAAGCACTATCATAAACACTACACCCCAATGTATCAGTAGCAGTAAAAGAAAAATACTTATCAAAACTTAAAACAGGTTCAATAAAATAGCTGCTGGTAGAATTATATTGCCAATGATAAACATTGTTCATACTGTCAGTAACATATATCTTTGCAGTATCTCCGATACAAATTGTATCGTCAAATATATCATAAATAGGCTTAGAAATAATTACCACAATTGAGTCTGTGGTATCATTCTGACATTGATCTGTTATTTGTAAATAATATGTAGTAGTAACAATTGGACTAACAGAAATAGCATTAATAGTATCGCCTGTACTCCACAAAAATGAATACGGCAAATAACCACCTGATACATTACTTGCCAAATTAGCGATTCCACTACCACAGATTACAGTATCATTAGGCATATTAGAAATAGGTGGAGTATTATCTTTTATATATATGCGAATAGTATCCGAGGTGCAAGAAGATGTATATACAACAAAAGTAATATATTCAGTTGGCTCTGCTATTGTATCCATTAATGGATGAATGATAAGATTTACCGAATCTTGCCCAGCAGGAATTACTACAGAATTTGGCAATTGACTGTAATCTACACCATTAGTTGCAGTCCCCCCCGTATTAAAATAAATAGTTGATACTGTACTTTGCACTTGAGGTAATTTAAAAGTCAATATTGCATCATTGCAACCTTCTACAGAAGTAGTATCTATACTCGAAGATGTAGTAGAATTAAGAATTACAGCATTACTAGTAAAACTATTGGCTTCAAGAAAAACTGCCGAATCATAAATATGATCTTGAGCATCTCCAATAGCAATCTTTATATGATATGTCATGCATGAAAATACTTTCACCCAAGCAGTTAAAACTGTTGTAAATCCATCAAGCTTTACATAAGTCCCAAATGAATTATTTACATAATATTGTGAGTTTAAATTCTGGTTAACATTGTTAATCGTAATAGGTGTCGTAGTGTTTGGTATTAAAGCTATATTTTGGTTATTGTATAATCCGCCATAAGGACTTAGACCACTGATAAAAAAACCAAAAACATCATTTATACTATTCACAAATTCAGGATACTCCTCAGATCCAAAAACATATCTAAACTTTAAAGTATCTGACAATGGGACAAAATCAAACTCTAATACTGCTGCATCTTTTATAGATTGAGTAATAAGTGAAGCAAGTTGAGGGTCTGAACCTCCATTTGTATTAGTAGAACAAAATGCACTACCGGCACCTGGTAATTGATTTACATTTCCTGTTGAAAGAACCAATCCACTTGTAATTCCCATATTCCCATTATTAAAACCACTTGTAAAAGTCCCAATACTTTGTGCTGATCCAGTAAAACTAACATTACTCACTGACACACCATTTCCAACAAGGACATTCTGCACCCATTGAGCAACAGTTCCAGTTTGATTAACTACTAATTGTGCATTTATTTTTACTGATAAAAAAAAAAGAAAAGTTAGTGCTACAAAAAAAACTATACGCATAAATATATCTATTGAAATAAACCTACTTCACAATATCAAAAATGAGGTTTATATTTATAATTTAAGCACAAGACACAAAATATTATAAATTAGTTGTATATAAATAAAAAAGTAATGATTAATCACTTTTTATATTATCAAGTTTTTCTATTCATAAGAAGAAAAACATATATATCTTATTATTACAAAACAGGTTGAACTACCGACCTTCCCGATTGAAAACAGGAACGCTTTATTATCTTTTTTGAGATATCAATTGTTCTATATATTTTCTTGACTTCTTTCGCTATATACTCTCTTTTTATTGCTTCAGACTTGCTTTCATATTCTTCATAATAAACTATTTGCCACGGTCTGCCACTTTTGGTTGATTTTGTCACTCCCAAATTATGACATATTTGCATTTTTTGAACATCTGAACTTGATCCAATATAATAATGTTCCCGGGTTTTACTATAAATTAGGTATAATAGTTCATCATTTATTTATTCTAACAAAATAGGGCGACTCACTTGTAGTGATTCGCCCTATTTGTAGCGAGAGGCAGGGTTGAACTGCCGACCTCATGATTATGAATCATGCGCTCTAACCAACTGAGCTACCTCGCCATAAGGTTTCCGACGTTTTTGCTTTTGTTGCCGACCTTCCCAATTTATTATCGAGACACTCTAACCAACTGAGCTACTTCGCAAAATTTAAATCTGTTACTGATTTAGGGCTGCAAAGATAATATTCTTGTTGAATTAAAAAACATTTTTTTATTTTTTTTCAATTAATTTTTAATCTTATCACAATAAAGTAAAAATGTATCTTTGACTATTAAAATAAATTTATAATTTAGCTTTATAAAGAAATATATTTCGGCTATTATTGTGCTTATAATCGGTATTATAACACTAACATACACCGTCAGACTGTCTAAAAAGCCCAATTTCTGCGTTATGCTACTTTTTGTAAATGCTCATATACCTTAGTATACTGCGCTTTACAAAAAAGCAGCAAGCCTTGAACTTGAACTTTTAAGCCACTCTGCTAAGTACATGACAATTTTTCAATAAATCAATTTAATCATCTGATATTCAGCGTATAATGTTAATAACTTTTATAAATAAATATATTTAATACTCTGATATTCAGTA
>Ga0256842_1003168_pt1 | contig 11146 bp, 11 predicted proteins | sample 4559240metaG_FD_185973 | JGI IMG/M metagenome (GOLD analysis project Ga0256842, IMG submission 185973) | Hydrothermal vent microbial communities from Guaymas Basin, Mexico - 4559-240 | ecosystem: Environmental > Aquatic > Marine > Hydrothermal vents | place: Mexico: Guaymas Basin | collected...
CAGCCTGTTATGTAGTTTTTCTAATCTCATTTCCAAATTTGAAAATTTATACATATCAATGGGATCATATCCCAAAACCAAAATTGTTGGCACATTAAAACCACCACCAAGCTCTCCTTCTATCAAAATCTTCTCACTACAATAAATATTTCCCCCTATTAACTTATCACCGACTTTTATATTCTTACCTACATATAAATTTGAGTGAAGACAATGTCTGTCGATTAATATAGATCTCTTGGCTAGTAAAATTCCATTTTCACAATATCGACAGTGAATATTATTTTCTGCAATTAAAATCGCCTTATTTTCTCCCTTTACTCCACCTTCTACGGAAATGGATTTAAGGGCCTTTATTTTTGCCCCTTCTACAATACCTTTAACTAAAACAGAATTTCCCTGCACTTCAAAGCCATTTTTTACATCCCCATGAACTATTACATTATTCACAAAATATATATTACCTGTATGAAAATCTACATTACTTCTTACATTTAAAAGGTTTTTTACTGAAATATTACCATGTTCGTCATAATAGACGTATCCATTTACTAAGGATATAAGCTGGTTTGGATTTTTAGGATTTACTACACAATTGGAGCCAATAGGAAACTTTTTCTCCTTATAAATAAATCTCTCATCATATTTATCCACTTCTTCAGGTGAAATTTTTTCGAATTCAGCAATAACTTGATCCCTAACAACATTTTGAACATAACCGAGATTATAAAAATCCATTTTACCATTCTCTTTCTCCTTTGGTTTTAAATCTTTATAGTTAAAATCTGGATCAAAAAAGTGACGAAGATAATACATAAATTATCCCCTTGCCAAATAGATACCTACGCATCCTTATTCCAACAATTATACCTAGCAATACTCCCAACTCATTAGCACAAATATCCATAATTGAAAATTCCCTAAAAGGCACAAAAAATTGTATACATTCTAAAATGATACCTATTAGTAAACTTACAAGGGATAAAAAAGTTGCTTTTGTTATATTAATTGAATATACAAAAGGAAGAAATGATAATAAAAAATACATCACCATATGATAAAACTTGTCAGATTGTTCAAACTCATATGGTGGCCTCACTCCAGGGGACAAAGATAGCCATATATCTAAACCTAAAAAAAGCACCCATAAAATAGCCAAAATCACCTGAACTCTGTTAATCCCTTTGACTACCATATATTATTTTGCCTATATTTCTAACAATTTTAGTGATGATCTCAATATTACCTAATATCCTGTTGTTTAAACCTGGATATTGCAAAACCTAAAAAATTTTTTATTCTTAAATAAAGGGGTTAGTCAATGGATAATAAGGAAAAATTGTCATTTTTGGTGCTACATGGGTTTGGTGGATCTCCATTTGAGGTTGAACCAGTGGTTGATGGGTTAAAAGAAAATGATTTTAAAAATATTGTTTGTCCTACCTTACCTGGACATTGTAAGGACATTGATGCCTTTAAAAAAACACGATTTAAAGATTGGGTATTGGAAGCAGAAAAAAATTTTCTGGCCCTTTTTCATAAAGGACTTAAACCTATAGTAATAGGTCTTTCAATGGGTGGAAGCATAGGAATGTATCTTGCCCAAAGATATCCGGTCTCCGCATTAATCACAATAGCTTCTCCAGTTTATCTATACAAATTTTTTCCTTTTGAAGGACCATCTAGATTACTACCTCTAATTGGAATTTTGCGATTTTTAAAACCAGTAATAAAGGTTCCAAAAGCAACTAAAGAAGCAAAAGAAATAGCACCATTTAAAGGATATGATGGATTTTTTGCCTTAAATCCCTTATATAGTTTTCTAAAAGCATTGAAAAATATAAGGTATAATCTTCCACTCATCAGTTGCCCAATACTTGTTTTACATTCGCCCAATGATATAGTGGTGCCAGTATCTAATGCGTGGGAAATAATAACAAAAGTTAGATCTGATATAAGAAAACTAGAATTGTATCCAATTATGGAACAAATAACCACAAGGCACATTCTCACCACACACAAAGAAACCAAAGAAAAAGTAAAAAAGTCAATTTTGTCTTTTATTTATGAAGTAAATCAAATATGAAGTATATTAAAATAACTAATGATAATAGTGAAGAAAAAATTAATGAGTGGTCATTAGTCTTAACAGCATTAGGTATTGATCATATTGTACAAAAAGGTAAAAATGGATTTTATTTAGAGGTAAAACTCGGAAACAAAGAACGAGCTATTAAAGAAATTGTAGAATTTGAAAAAGAACAAGAAGAAGATTTAAGAGAAGAAAACCACAAATATAGTAAACATATCAAATCTAGCTACAGTATAGAAAGCTCCATCTGGATATTATTTTCTATTTTTTTATTTCACCTAATATCAAAAAACCTTTCTCTACCATTACAACAACGTGGATGTGCCAATAGTTGGGCAATTTACAAAGGAGAATGGTGGAGGCTTATAACAAGCCTTACCCTTCACAAGAATATCCCTCATGTCCTCTCCAATATTTTCTGGGAAGGAGTATTTATATACTTTCTTTTAAAAGAAATCCCACCATCTATTGTTTGGACACTGATATTTCTAGGTGGGTCCCTGGGAAATTTGTTAAATTATTTTTTCCACCCCCTAAATCACATTAGCCTTGGTTTTTCCACCTGTGTATTTGCAACAATTGGAATATCTATTGGCATTAGAGGGATTCAAAATCCTAAAGATATTGGAGTATATGCAATGAGTGGATTAGGACTCTTTGCCATGCTTGGAATCGGTGCCCAGGGTGTGGATGTAGGGAGTCATTTTTTTGGACTCATTACAGGATCTATAATTGGAGCTGTTTTCCAACTGCTAAATTTAAATACAACAAAGATAAAAACAGGATATCTGTTTTTTGTCTTGTTCTTAATAATTGCTATATCTTGGATACTGGCTCTATTTTTAGGTAAAAATTATGCATAAATGAATTAATATTTTCACCTTGCACTATAATCTGGCATAGGATGTTTTAATATATAATTGTACAAGGCTGAAAAAATATTCTTTTTTATTCTTTTCTCCTTAGACCAAATTTGTTCAAAAAACTCCATTACCTTAGATCTTGACGTATTTTTTGCTGATGGACATGGATTTTCTATAACTGGTATATCAAATTCCTTTGCTAATTTTATAATTTTTTGCTTTTCAATTAAAAGAAGTGGACGGATAAGATAAAATTTACCTTTAAAAAAAATCTCTTTTGGATACAAGGTCTCAACCCGTCCTCCATAAAATAGATTCATAAAAAATGTAGTTACCAAATCGTCACCAGTATGTCCAAGGGCAAGATGAGTTAACTTAAATTCCTTTGCCAGCTCAAATAGCCTCTTTCTTCTCCGCCATGCGCAAAAAAAACAAGGAGAATTTGATCTATTTTCATCGCTGTGAGCTCTTGGACCAAAATCACTTACAGAAAAATAGGCTGAAATGCCCAACTCTTTTACCCATGAAACAAGATCTTTGTGACTATTTCTATCAAAGCCTGGATTGATATGAAGGGCCATGAGCTCAATATCAAAAGGGAGCTTTCTTTTTATCAAGGTTAAAATCTTAAGTAAAACCCCACTATCCACACCGCCAGATATAGCAACTCCAATCCTTGCTCCAGGGACGAGCATATTTGCAGAGGCCATTAACTTTGATGTCTTTGAAATACATGATTTTTGAATATATGAAATCTTCCCCACTTAAGAAATTCCTCCTTTGTCACTCTTGTGTATTGACTACCACACAAACTATGCTTATAGCTAATAAGCGACCTCTTAAATTCTTTCCAATAAATTACTCTCAAAAGAGGGGAAAGCTAAAAAATCAAGGAGATTAACATGGCAAGAATTACAGTAGAAGATGCCCTTAAAAAGGTCAATAATAGGTTTGTTATTGCACACATGGCGATGAGAAGAGTTAAAATGTATCATCAAGGCTATAAACCCCTTATAGAATGTAATAACACAGAGATAGTAACTGCCTTAAGGGAGATTGCAGCAGGAAAAGTAAAACTCAAAAAGCCTATAAAAGAGGCAGGCATAGAGGTATAAGAAACAATGAAAAGAGATTACTATGAGGTACTTGGTGTATCTAGAAACGCAACCCTAGAAGAGATAAAAAAGGCTTATAGAAAGCTCGCCTTTCAATACCATCCAGATAGAAATCCTGATGATCCAGAGGCAGAACAAAAATTTAAGGAAATAAGTGAGGCCTATCAAGTTTTAAGCGACCCTAAGAAGAGGGCCACCTATGATAGATTTGGACATGAAGGTTTAAATAACTTTGGTTACAATAACTTCAGATCCAGCAGAGATATTTTTGAAGAATTCTTTTCCTCATTTAATGATATGTTTGATGATTTTTTTGGTTTCGGGCGAGGTGCAAGGACAAGTGCGAAAAGAGGAGCTGATTTAAGATATGACCTAACAATATCATTTGAACAAGCTGCATTAGGCGCCCAAGTTGAAATAGAAATACCTAAGGAAGAAGACTGCCCAGAATGTTCAGGTTCAGGAATTGAGCCGGGTTATTCAGCAGAAACTTGTTCATATTGTGGAGGCACAGGAGAGGTATTTCAACGCCACGGTTTCTTTAGAATCTCAACTACATGCCCCCAATGCGGGGGAATGGGGAGAATAAATAGACATCCTTGTAAACGATGCCGTGGTAAAGGAAGAATAATAAACAACAAAAAAATTACTGTAAATATCCCTCCTGGTGTAGACAATGGAACCAGGCTTAGACTTAGAGGCGAAGGGGAGGGAGGTAGCTTTGGCGGACCTGCTGGAGATCTTTACGTGGTACTTACTGTTGAACCCCATGATACTTTTAAGAGACAGGGGCAGGACTTGATAGTTCCAATAGAGATATCATTTGTAGAGGCTGCACTTGGTGCAAAAATAGAAATTCCTACCTTGGAAGAACCAATTAAGGTTGAAATACCAAAAGGGACACAGCCAGGGGATGTGCTTAGGATAAAAGGTCTTGGAATTCCCTATGTAGGTCAGAAAAAACGAGGAGATCTTCTGGTTGAGGTTAACATAAAGACACCCACTAATCTAACAAAAAAACAAATTGAACTCTTAAAAGAATTTGAAAGACTTGAGAAGAGAAAGACAAAAAATAGAGTAAAAAATTTTTTTAAAAAGGCCATGGGAGGATAAATGGAGCACAAATTAACTCATGTATTAGATGATGGCTCAATAACAATGGTGGATGTATCAGAAAAAAAAGATACCATGAGGAGGGCCATATATGAAATAGTTATAAAACTATCAGAAACTACCTATAATCTCTTAAAAAAAAATGGTCTACCTAAAGGAGATGTCTTAAATACCGCCAAAATAGCTGGAATCCTTGCTGCAAAAAACACCCCTTACTTAATACCCCTTACTCATCCTCTCCCCTTGACTTATCTAGACGTTAGATTTTACCTAAATGACCAGGAATTTTCTGTGAGAATAGAAGCAGAAGCAAGGACCACTGCAAAAACAGGAGTAGAAATTGAAGCAATGGTAGCAGCCCACATTGCTGCAATAACAATCTATGATATGTGCAAAGCAGTTCAAAAGGATATCTTGATATCAGAAGGAAGACTCATATATAAAAGTGGTGGAAAAAGTGGTGAATATATCTCTTATGCGAGATAAATTAATGAATGAGTAGATGACTCCTTAAATACTACTCTAGATTCCAAAAGAATAATTATTTTCTCTTTTAATCAGGGATTTGAGATGAAAAGTGAAAAAGAGATTATCCCTCTTACTCAAATAAGAAATTTTAGCATAATAGCCCATATTGACCATGGAAAATCCACTCTTGCCGATAGGATCTTGGAAATAACAAAATTAGTATCACAAAGGGAGCTTAGAGAACAATTTTTAGATCGTCTTGACTTAGAAAGGGAAAGGGGAATTACTATAAAATCTCAAACTGTCCGGATACCTTACACCCACACAGATAATCAAAAATATATTTTAAATCTCATAGATACTCCAGGACATGTGGATTTTAATTATGAAGTCTCAAGGAGCCTTGCTGCTTGCGAATGTGCTGTTTTACTTGTGGATGCAACCCAGGGAGTAGAAGCCCAAACCCTAGCAAATGTATATCTGGCATTAGAGCATGATTTAGAGATAATACCTGTTTTAAATAAAATTGATCTACCAAGTGCAGAGCCTGATAGGGTAATTCAAGAGATTGAAGAGGCCATTGGACTGGATTGCACTGATATAATAATGGTTAGTGCCAAAACAGGGGAAAATGTAGATAAATTAATTGATGCGATTATAAAAAAGTGTCCTCCTCCAAAAGGTGATATAAACGCGCCATTAAAGGCCTTAATCTTTGATTCATGGTATGATCCCTATCTTGGAATAGGAGTATTGTTTCGTATTTTTGACGGTTACTTAGAAAAGGGCCAAGAGATTGAGATGTTTTCAACTAAAAAGAAATATGAAATTGTGCAACTTGGGGTCTATTCGCCAAATCCAAAAGAAGTTAATTTTTTAGGACCTGGAGAGGTAGGTTTTTTATTTGCAAATATCAAGGAAATCAAAGATGCACGGGTAGGTGATACAATAACTTGGGCAAATAATCCCACTAAAAAGCCCTGTCCTGGCTTTAAACGTGCTCAACCAATGGTCTTTTGTGGGTTGTATCCAACTGAACCAGCAAAATTTGAACTTCTAAAAAAATCCTTGGAAAAATTGCAATTAAACGATTCTGCCTTTGTATTTGAACCTGAAACATCTACAGCACTTGGCTTTGGTTTTAGGTGCGGCTTTTTGGGATTGCTCCACATGGATATAATCCAGGAGAGGCTTGAGAGGGAATTTAAGGCAGAGCTTATTGCCACTGCACCGTCTGTTGTATATGAGGTCGCAACCACTGATGGAAAGGTCTTTAAAATTGACAATCCCAGTAAAATGCCTCCCCCTGGTAAAATTGCTGAGATCAAAGAGCCTTTTGTAAGGATGGATATCCATGTTCCACATGAATATGTAGGGAATGTCCTCACCCTATGCGAAGAAAAAAGAGGGATCCAAAAAGACATTAGATACCTATCATCATCTAGAGTGATTATCACCTATGAACTCCCCTTTGTTGAAATAATATACGACTTCTTCGACAAACTAAAATCCTATACTAGGGGATATGCATCTCTTGATTATGAATTTATAGGATTTTATCCTGGCGATATGGTGAAGTTAGATATACTTATAAATGGTGAGCCAGTGGATGCCCTATCAACAATTGTGCACAGAGAAAATGCCCACAGGGTTGGTAGGGAACTTGCTCTTAAATTAAAAAAAATCATTCCAAGACAATTATTTGAAGTAATTATCCAGGCAAGCATAGGAACAAGAATTGTTGCAAGGGAGAGGATCCCTCCTTTTAGAAAAAATGTTACAGCTAAGTGTTATGGAGGAGACATAACCAGAAAAAGAAAACTCTTGGAAAAACAAAAACAGGGCAAAAAGAGAATGAAAAAAATGGGTAATATTGAAATCCCACAAGAGGCATTTTTGGCAGTGCTTAAAAAGGATTAAAAGGAGTGATTTTTTAAAATGAAAAAGTCTTTTAGTGAAATCGTAAAGGAATATGTAGAAGCCTTAATTATTGCATTTATATTGGCTTTTTTTATCAGGGCATTTATAATTCAGGCATTTAAAATACCCTCTGGTTCTATGATACCAACATTGCAAATAGGAGATCACTTACTAGTAAATAAATTCATATATGGGGTAAAACTTCCGTTTATTGATAAGGAAATAATCCCAATATCCAAGCCTAAATTTGGAGATGTCATTGTTTTTAAATTTCCACTTGATGAATCCAAAGATTTTATTAAGAGGGTAATTGGAGTGCCTGGAGATGTAATTGAAATAAGAGACAAAGTGGTATATAGAAATGGGAAAAAGCTAAATGAACCATATACAATACACACCTCTTATTCAATTATAAGAGAGAGATTTCCAATGGATAAATGGCCTCCAAAGAGGTTTGATCCAAGGCTTAGGGATAATTTTGGACCTATAAAGGTCCCTCCACATAAATATTTTGTTATGGGAGACAATAGAGATGAATCATATGATTCAAGGTTTTGGGGCTTTGTAAAAGAAAACAAAATATTGGGTAAGGCATGGATTATCTATTGGTCATGGCAGGGCATAACCCACATTAGATGGAATAGGATGTTTAAGATTATTCACTAACACAAAAAAATTATGATTGTTTTTTTATATGCTTGCCAAGGTAAAAAGCGCACTTTTAATTGGTATAGAGGCCCAGCCTGTAATTTTAGAAATAGACATAACAAGGTCTGGTATCCCTTGTTTTAGAATGGTTGGGCTGGCTGAGGGTGCTGTTAAGGAAAGCAAGGAGAGGGTGTTTACTGCGTTAAAAAATTGTGGCTTCAAAGTTCCAGCTTCAAGGATTACTGTAAATCTAGCGCCTGCAGATATAAAAAAACAGGGTAGTGCCTATGACCTACCACTTGCAATTGGGATCTTGTGTGCACTAGAAAAAATTGACCATTCTTCTTTAAATGATACCCTGTTTATAGGAGAGTTATCTTTAAATGGCGAGTTAAAGCCTGTTTATGGGGCGCTCTCAATTGCAATGATGGCAAAAGAGACTGGAATAAAAAGAATAATCCTGCCAGAGAAAAATGCAAAAGAGGCAAGTGTTGTAGATGGAATAGATTGTATAGCAGCTAGTTCACTTTTAGAATGCGTAGAGATCTTAACAGGCCAAAAACAACCAGTGCCCGTAAAAATTGATATAAACAGTCTCTGGTCTCAAAGGGAAAAATTTTTAATAGATTTTGATGAGGTAAAAGGACAAAACCACGCCAAAAGGGCTATTGAAATAGCTGCAGCAGGGTCACACAATATCCTGTTTATTGGTCCTCCTGGAAGTGGCAAGACAATGCTTGCCCAGAGGATACCAACTGTTCTCCCTCCACTGGAATTTAATGAGGCATTGGAAGTTACAAGGATTTATAGCGTTGCTGGACTGCTAAATAACCAAAGCCTCATTGTGAGACGCCCATTTAGGGCGCCTCATCATACAATATCTGATGCAGGACTAATAGGTGGTGGTAGATATCCTTCCCCTGGAGAGGTATCTTTAGCAAATAAAGGGGTCCTTTTTTTAGATGAATTACCAGAATTTAAAAAACACGTTCTTGAAGTCTTGCGACAACCATTAGAAGATGGAAAAGTGACAATCTCAAGGGCATCTATGTCTTTAACATATCCGGCAGATTTTATGTTGGTTGCTGCAATGAATCCCTGCCCATGTGGCTATTTTGGCGATAAAAAACACACATGTATATGTACACCTACCCAGATCCAGAGATATAAGTCAAAGATATCTGGGCCACTTTTAGATAGAATAGACTTACACGTAGAAGTAGGACCTGTGCCTTATGAAGACTTAAAACAAAATGTAAGTGGTGTATCCTCTAAAGTAATGAGAGAAAGAATTTTATCTGCAAGGGATGTGCAACAAAAAAGATATAAGGACTTACCTTTTTCAACAAATAGCAAATTATATGGTAAATGGCTAAATCAATTCTGCTCACTTGGTGAAAAAGAACATGAATTTTTACAAAATGCAGTGGAAAAATTGGGATTATCTGCAAGGGCATATACTAGAGTGCTTCGCATAGCAAGGACAATTGCAGATTTAGACAAAAAAGAAAAAATAGAAATAAACCATTTAGCTGAGGCTATTGGATATAGGAGTCTGGATAGGAATTTTATGGTTTAAGTTTTTCCCTTTAAACTACATGGACATTTAACTTTTGGATATAATAGACTTGAGAAATTTCAACAAGAATCTTATAATTTTTTAAGAAAGCGGCTCAAAAATATAAAGTCACTTTTTCTTCATGGAAGCCTTAAATAAAGTAAAGAGAGTATTCATCTAAAGATAGACAAAAATCTGATTTGGGAATAAAAATTGAGCCCTAATTGAGTGCATATTGGGCGCAAAAGTGTGCCCAATTGAACCTAAATTCTCTTATTTACTTTTTTTAAAAAATTATATATATCCTTGAATGTATTGATTTTGCCGGCATAGCTCAGTGGTAGAGCAGCTGATTCGTAATCAGCAGGTCAGGGGTTCAAATCCCCTTGCCGGCTTTTTTATTCATTCTTCTTCAAATGCTTGGACTTCATATATAAAAACCTCAATATCATCATCCATCCATGCTGTTGGAGAAAGGCCAGCTTTCATTGATAAATGGGTCAAAAAGTCCTTTTTATCTGGCAATTGTTCCCATACTTGAGGTAAAAAAGTGGCCTGATAAATTCCTTTTTTTAAGATTACTCCATGTTTATTTGGCTTAAGTTTGTTTAAGAGTTCCTGATACCCATTAAAATGTAGTGGGGTAGGATTTGTTAAAACTGAGACCTCTATTTTTATTTCAGGATATTCTGTTTGTGAGAGGGGAGGAAATCTGGGATCATTAAATGCTGCATTAACTGCATTTTCTTTAACTCCCTTAATAAGGGGTAAGATAGGTTGGATGTGACCAATACACCCCCTTAAATTTCCCCTTTTATTTAAAGTTACAAAAACTCCCTTTTTTTCTTGAAAGACTTCTTTTTTTAGATCTTGCTCTGAAATTTCCTGGTTTGATTTGCCAAAAAGCCTTTCTTCAATTGCACCTCTCGCCAATTTTAGGAGTATTTTCCCCTCATCTTCACTCAGTTTTTTTAATTCTCCCATTTAAAATACCTCCGAAAGAAAGTTTATTAGTTCTTTGTGAAATGTGTCAGGATCTTTTAAATAACAAGGATGAGGTCCATCTTTGATTACAACGAGTTTGGAATTTGGAATATTCTCCTTTAAAAAATGTGCATGTTTAATTGGTGCTAAGTCGTCTTTTTCTCCCCACACAATCAATGTGGGTATATTAATCTCTTTTATTCGATCGGCATTCTCTTCAACTCCCACGGTCCCGACTAATATAAGTCCTTTGGGGATATCTTTGTGCTTAAAATAAAAGTTCAAAGTTATTCTTCCGCCCATAGAAGGTCCAAGAATCACTGGTTTCTCAATATTTAGTTTTTTTATGACGTTGTATAGAACATCTATCTGTTCCATTATACAA
>Ga0256842_1003169_pt1 | contig 11140 bp, 4 predicted proteins | sample 4559240metaG_FD_185973 | JGI IMG/M metagenome (GOLD analysis project Ga0256842, IMG submission 185973) | Hydrothermal vent microbial communities from Guaymas Basin, Mexico - 4559-240 | ecosystem: Environmental > Aquatic > Marine > Hydrothermal vents | place: Mexico: Guaymas Basin | collected...
AAGAAAACAAAAGAATCGGGATCACCAATATTATTAGGGACAAAGAAAATAATTTTTGGATTACTTCAAAACGCGGGATTTTTAAAATTCCTTCTCTTCGTTTCCTGAATTTTACCCAAAGTAAAAGTTTCTTCGGCGAAGTTACATCGGTTAAAGAAATGTCTGACGGTCGCCTCCTTGTTTCCATGGAAGACGCCTTTGCGTTTTTTGACGGATCACACTTTAAAACCTTTCGCTTTATTCGACAGGCAAATACTTTTATCCGTGTTTTGCAAACGCTGAATGAACCCCATTCCAATAAGTTCATCGCTGTCGTCCAGAATTTGGGCATTGTAAGAATTTATCCCGACGGACACTATTCGGTCATACCTAATGTATCTGAAAAGTTTCTGAATTGTATTGCACCGCTCCCAAAATCCAATAGTTATTTAGTCGGCACCGCCAACGGTTTGCTCCGGTTGTCGGGCAACCGCCTGACGTCTATCCTGATTCCTGCATTAAAAAATAAATACATACGCAAAATTTATATGGAAGATAATGGCAACTTTTTTGCCGGAACCTTGCGGGCCGGAGTTTTCCGAATTTCAAGCGACATGCGTTCCGTTAAACAAATCAAAGGACAGAGAAAACAGGCAAATAATATTTATGCCTTTCTGAAATTAGACCGGGATCGCACTTTAGTCGGCACCTACGACGGCCTGTACGAAATTAAAAACGATTCATTGGTTCAAAGCACACTTTTTCGGCAGCACCTGCCTGTTTTTGCCCTTTTAAAAGACCACAGCGGCAATATTTGGTTAGGTACGAACCAGGGCGTTTTTATCATCCGTCCGAACCGTAAAATCGCCCATTTTGACGTACGCCACGGTTTGAGTGGAATGGAATGCAACCGCGACGCTCTGTATCAGGATTCGCAGGGCAGGATATGGATTGGCACTAATAATGGTTTATCGCTCTACCAGCCTGTGTACGATGCTCCCGCTCCTGCACCGGAATTACACATCATAAAAATCGAGTCATCAAAAAAAACATCCCTGGTCCATTCGGGTTCAAATTATTTGGTCTTTAATCTTTTATGCATTTCATTCAAAGATGAACGAAATATTGCCATCCGCTACCGTTTGAAAGGCTGGAATGACTGGCAGTTTTTACCCAAACTGTTGTCACCCAGAATCGGTTATTGGCAACTTCCCTCCGGAGAATATCAATTTCAAATTCAGGCGCAAAATATAGAGGGTAAATGGTCGCCCATTTTAAAATCGGAAACCTTGGTTATTCCCACACCTTTTTGGAAGGAATGGTATTTTTTAGCCATTGCTATTTTAAGCTTAATTATTTTCCTCTATTTTATTATCTTCACCTATTACAAGACACAAATGAACAAAGAACTTGAGCGTGAAGTAGAAGAACGTACGCGGGCCTTAAAAGAATCCGAGGATAAATATCGTCAACTATTTATGGATTCACTCGACGGAATTTTTATCTCCACACCGGCCGGAAAGTTTTTGGACGTTAATCCTGCGGGCGTTAAATTTTTCGGATATGATAGTAAAGAAGAATTACTACGCGTTGATATTCCTAAAGATTTATATGCCAATCCGGAAGATCGCGATCGTTTTAAGCAGGAAATGGCTGAAAAAGGCCATGTGCACAATTTCGAAACAGATTTTAAACGCAAAGACGGGAAAATTGTAACTGCCGTTCTCTCGTCTACCTGTGTTTACGATGAATACGGAAACATCAAAGCATACAGAGGCTACATTCGTGATATTACCGAATGGAAGGAAATGAAACAACGTTTAGCCCACTCGCAACGGATGGAATCTTTGGGATTATTAGCCGGAGGGATTGCTCACGACTTCAACAACATTCTTGCCGGTATTTTAGGCTATGCCTCGTTGATGAAAATGCGCATGAATCAGGAAGACAAGCTTTATCGTTACGTGGACATTATTGAAAAAAGTGCACAACGGGCTGCAGAATTAACCAATCAATTGCTAATTTTTTCCCGCCGCGGACAAACGAAATTGGTTCCGGTTGATCTTACTTCTGCTATTGATGAAGCATTGAAAATTATTCAATCGACTTTCCCGAAAACAATTGAATTAATCGTTGATATTGAAAAAGATTTGCCCAAAATTTTAGCCGATCCCACACAAATGCAACAAATTCTCATTAATCTGACAGTCAATGCACGTGATGCATTACCTGACGGTGAAGGCAAAATTACGATCTCCGCTTGTCGTTTTTCTTTGCAAAATACAAACGTGCTCAATAATCCGGACGCCAAACCCGGAGAATACGTCTGCCTTAAGGTAAGCGACAATGGTGTAGGCATTCCGGAGGCGCTTCAACAAAAGATATTTGAACCCTTCTTTTCCACTAAACCAAAAGGAAAAGGAACGGGTATGGGCCTGGCCATGGTTTACGGTGCGCTTAAAAACCTGGGCGGATTTATTCAGTTGGACTCCCAGGTAAATAAAGGAACAACCTTTTCGCTTTTCCTGCCCGTGCGTACCATGCAGATGAACGAGTCTGCAGAGACTCAAAATACGGTCAACCTGCAAGGCAACGAGAATATTTTGGTGGTAGATGATGAAGAGATGGTTCGCAATTTTTGCAAACTGGCTCTCGAAAAATACGGATACCGAATTACTCTGGCACAAAACGGCCAGGAAGCACTGGATATTTTCCGGTCCTCCGGGCAGAATTTTGATTTGATCATTTTGGATATGATTATGCCGGTTCTGAACGGCATTAAAGCTTACAAAAAAATACGCGAAACAAATAAAACACTACGTTTTCTGATTTCCAGCGGATACAGCGATTCGGACAAAATGAGCCAGCTTAAAAAAGATCCGCTGGTGGATGTAATTTACAAACCTTACCGCGCCAACGATCTGGTACAAATGGTTCGAAAGGTTCTGGATTCAGCTAAAAAGAATGAGCTGAATTGAGCAGCAAATAAAGCGAAAAGGCCCTGGTGCAGACCAGAGCCTTTTTTAATAAACAAAGTTTTTTAACGCTTTAAAGCGTTTCCAGAGCCAGCTTGAGCTTGCCGAAGGCCCAGTCAATTTCTTCCCTGGAAATAATCAACGGCGGTGCCAGACGAATGACATGCTCATGCGTTTCTTTACAAAGCAGGCCTTCATTCTGCAAAAATTCGCTGAATCGGCGCGCTCCGCCTGCTTCCGGCTTTAATTCAATACCAATAAATAATCCACGTCCGCGAATTTCTTTAACATGTTTACTGTTAATCGCCTTTAATTTATCCATCAAATATTTGCCCAAATCCGCCGAACGTTCCGGAAGTTTCTCGTCCACAATAACATCCAGAGCGGCCATGGCAATTGCCACAGCCAGAGGATTCCCGCCAAAGGTACTGCCATGATCACCGGGTCTGAAAACGCCCAAAACTTCTTTGCTGCTCACCACCGCCGAAACGGGATAAAATCCACCCGAAAGTGCTTTACCAATAATAATCATATCGGGTTTTACGCCTGCTTCATGCTGATAGGCAAACAATTTTCCGGTTCTCCCCAAGCCGGTTTGTACCTCATCCAATACAAACAAGACATTGTTTTTACGGCAAATATCCTGAACTTCTTTTAAATATCCCTCCGGCGGAACAATAATTCCACCTTCGCCCTGAATGGGCTCCAGCATAACGGCTGCCGTATTTTCCGTCACGGCCTCGGCAATGGCTTTGGCATCTCCGAAGGGGACAATTTTAAACCCCGGAGTAAAGGGACCAAAATTTTCTTTGTATTGCTCTTCCGTCGAAAAACCAATGATCGTAGTTGTACGTCCGTGAAAGTTATTGGCACACACGATAATTTCAGCTTTGCCATCCGGAATGCCTTTTTGGGTATACCCCCATTTACGAGCCGCCTTGATAGCCGTTTCAACGGCTTCCGCACCCGTGTTCATGGGCAGCACCATTTCCATTTCACATAAATTGGCCAATTTTTTACAGAACAATCCTAACTTGTCATTACGGAAAGCCCGCGAGGTCAGCGTTAATTTGCGCGCCTGCTCTTCCATAGCTTTCAAAATACGGGGATGGCAATGCCCCTGATTGAGGGCCGAATAGGCGCTTAAAAAATCCATGTATTTATTGCCATCCACATCGTAAACCCAAACACCCTCACCCCGTTCAATTACAACATCCAACGGATGATAATTGTGCGCTCCGTAAGTATCTTCCAATGCAATGTATTCTTTTGAATTCATTATGTCTCCCTTCTGTAAACTTTACACAGCCTGCTGCTTAACCTCCGGCAACATAATTAGGTTAATCAAACAAAAAATAATTTACAAATTTAAAATTCAGAGTCAATGGGTAACCATAAAATTTTATCCCCATAACCTTTTATTTTTAAACGTCTTGAATATACTTAAATAATGAAGTATAAAAATACATGGAAGAAAAAAAGAATTTGGCGTACAGTCGGCAACCGACCTTTTAGCGGATATAAAAAACCTGTAAACGACACATCGAAACTGTCAAATTTCTCCAACAGCACCGACCAAATTAAAATTTAAAATTTGGACAACCCGGCCATTTATTTGGACGAAATCGAAATATCACCGTTAGTCGTTCCCAAACTAATATTTACTCCGCCTCCATGGACCACCGTGCTAAACTCACGGGATGAATGCTGTATTTTCTCCATTCCCGCTAAATTGCAGTTAATTTTCCCGTTGGTCGAATACGCATTAATTTTGCAGCGTGCTTCTGACGGTAAAGCCAATTCAATTTCACCATTGGTCGTCCCTACATCGATGTCGCCTTCTTTGGGAAGTTTATTAAAGTAGATATAAATTTCACCGTTCGTACTCTGCAAATTTGCCAGATTGCTTATACGCAACGCATTGATGCTGCCGTTCGTTGTCGAAATATCTATTGTCCCCTGCAAATCATCCAGCTCAATATCGCCATTGGTGGAATACGCCTTAACATCCATAGTTGCAGGAACCCGAATTTCCCAATTGACGCTGTAGTTTTTAATGCCCATCCCAAATAATAAACTCCACAATCCGCGCCTTTTCGATTCCGGAACCTTGGCGGATATTTTTAATGTACGCCCCTGACGATTGGTAATAACTTTAATCTTTTGTAACAAAGCACGCGCTTTTTCACCCAATCCGTCAACCTTTTTGCGCGCAATTATCGATATGGAATCCTTGTCCCAGCTCATCACCACAATAGAACCGTTCGTGCTGTTAATTTCCACCGTTTCAATACCCTTAGCCGGGAACTCTTTGCCCACAACCTCCCGCATGCTATCAGCCCACAATCCCTGAGCAGCCGCAATTAAAATTGCCAATAAAATAATTTTTACAGATTTCATGCATACCCCTTTCAAAAATGTGGCTAATTCAGGCGATATAAGGTGATACCATAATTTCGTTCATCATACGGCGCCGGAGCATTCCAGTGCCGGTAGGAATGACTATCATCCGATTTATAATAAACACGGTAATGCCCCGGTTTCAAAGTAATAATCGTATCAGCCAGCCGGTTTTTTTCCGCGCCTCCGGCGTGTACCGTATTTTTAAAGCGCATCTTCCAAACCGTATCTCCGGTTTCAACATTCTTAATCCAGCCATAATCGTACATACCGTTTTCATCCCCTTCGCCCAAACAATAAATACGAATTTGCGTTGGTTCGTTCAGATAAATATCCTTTTTTAAGAATTCATCATCACCCACCTGGATAAGTCGTACCAATACATTTTTTTGGTCGATGCCCGGACGGGCAATGGCTTTAATCGCATCTTTAGGGCCTAAATTATAAATCACAATGCCCCACATATCCGGTTGCTGAGGCGGTTCTGCATTCCAGCCTTCGTATGAATGGGAATCATCGGTTTGGTAATGCACAACGTAGGTGCCGGGCTGTAAAGTAATTATGCCATCAAACAGACGGTTTTTGGATGATCCCCCGGCGTGACGTGTTTGATCAAAATCCATTTTCCAGACAATTTTCCCATCTTCTGCCCGGCTTATCCAGCCGTAGTCAAACATTTCGCCGTTGCGCCCTTCTCCCAAACAGAAAATACGGATTTTGGTCGGTTTATTAACTTTAATAAATGCTTCCTTGTATGCGTAATCGCCTATCTGTGTCATGTTTACAACAGCATTGGATTTACGCCTGCTTAATTTGCCAACTTTACTCCAATCGAACCCAGGCTGAGCAGGACGCACTACAATGCCCCAAAAAAAAGGATCATACGGTGGGTTAGCGTTCCATTCTTCCGCTGAATGGCTGTCATCGGTTTTGTAATATACAAGGTAATCGCCCGGTTTAAATTCAATCGTCTGCCGTACAACGCGATTTTTTTCAGCCCCGCCCCCATATTCAGTTTGTTCTTCTTCCATTAACCAAATGCGCTCGTTCGTGCGTGCGTCAATAATCCAGCCGTAATCAAACATTTTGCTCTTAAAGCCTTCGCCCTGAGCATAAATCTGCAATCGCGCTTTTTCTTTAAGCGAAAACCCCACCTTTTCAAATGAATCATCTCCCTGATGCACCAGATGAACAATGGTTTTATTTAAATACTGCGTTTGCTCCTTGCGTACATCTCTGACATCCAGAGCTTCATCGACCCCGGAAATGCGTACAATCCAGTCCTCCGCTTCTTCGTCCCATTCACTATTCGTTCCCACAATTTTCTTTAATAAGCGATGTAAAGAAATAAATCCGCCGCCTGTAAAGAAAATAGGCTCAACGCTGGAAAAATACACTTCATACGTACCTTTGGGTAGTTGCACATCCCCTTCAAATTTTCGGTTGTAACCCGAATGCCCGATTCTCTTTGTATTGTCTAAAGTCATGCGCCAAACCATTTTTCGCGTTTGCGCATCCAGAATCCAGGCATAAGCAAACATGCTGTTGGGATCGGCCTGAAACGACCTGAAGTGCATGAACTCATGCTTATAGCCTGCGCCGATGGCTTTAATATGCACCTTACTGTCTTTGGATAAAATAAATCCGGCAACAGAAACCTGTTGGTTCCCTAAATTTTTCAACTCAACCGTTTGATCCTGTGCCCATAAACAACTGCCTAAAAGCAAAGTGGCAACGATAAAGCCATATTTCAGCATCCCTGACATTTCTTGCATCCTTAAAATGGTTTACTTAAACGAACCGTAACAGCATACGGTTTTTTGTTTGTGTCCAGCCGTTTGGCCAAATTAATCCGGAAACGGCCCGAAGCATTACTTAAAGCAATGCCGATATCTGATTTTATTTTTCGCCATTTCAGCGAGGTAAAGCCCGCATTCCAGGCATCTTTGCTGCTTACATCACTTCGTGACCAAACCGTACCGGCATCAAAGAAAATAATGTAACGTACATCTTCATCCATTCCAAACGGAGAAGAAAATAATCTGGGGTGCATATTGTATTCAATATTGGCCAAAAGCAAACGATCCCCGTCCGTATCACCGGCACGAACCGACCGGTAATGAAATGCGCGCAGCGTGCTGATCCCGCCGATACGAAAGCGCTTCTGGATGGGTACATTACCTTGGGAAGTAGCAGCTTTTAAACGAATATCCAGCCGTTCGTAAGCTGAAATCCGCTGATACGTGCGCAATTCAAAAATGTATTGATTAAACGAAAAATCACTGTGCCTTTTTTTCGCTGAGCTTTCTGCGGAAAGCTTGCCGAACCAACCGGCATGGGGAGTTCGCCGATCATCTCTTGAATCCAGTTTTAATTCCGCATACCAGCTTTTCATCAGCCCTTCATCAATCTCCGGATTGGCGGCAAAACGGTCTTTATCCTTAAAAAGAGCCCAATCAGTAACTTTCGGTACACTGGAATAAGTATCGGAACGATAGGCCAGCGTACCCTTTAGCCAGCGACCTAAATTTTGGCTGGCTTTTAGTTCGTATCCCTTACGATGATAATAATCCTGATAATCATCATTTAAAAAGAAAGCGGCTAATGTGTTTTCAGATGGCGAAATCAGCCAATTGTCTTTGCTTTCGATTTTATCGTAAATGGATGCGCCTAACTCAAACCGATATTTCTCAGAGCGGAAAAAACCGCGATTGACTTCCGCTTTGTAGCGTAATTTTTTATCGGCAAACCCGTACCCCAGAAATCCATGGAGAACCAGCCGGCGACGGATGTCCGTTTGCGGCTTTGGGAATAGGATACCCAAAAAGAGCCCCTGCACACGATTATAACGAAGAAGAAGATCCTGGTCGCTGTTACCCACCGTAACCGAGCTGTATTCACTTTTATAATGATAGGTGTATTTCCCCAAATAACAATCAATCACATCTTCATCATAGTCCTTGCCGAACTCACGAGCAGGGAAGAGATTCCTTACATTGGTTTCTATTTGAATGCCGCTGACAAAACTATTTTCATCCTGATAAATGCTGCCGTTAACGGCCGTGACATTTCCATAAACTTCACTGCCCGCTTTCAGATGCACATCGCCAAACAGTACCAACACATCGCCTTTGACGATACCGCGCACAGACAAATCTCCGTCTGCAACCATGATATTAGCATTAACGGTATCCTTGGTACCAACGCTAAAATCTTCTTTATATTTAAGCGTTTTGCGGTTGGTTTGGGTAACGTATTTCTCTAATGCGCGCCTTTCAATCTCGTGTCGCGAAAATAATTTATCCAAATTCCCTTTTTGGGCAAGCCCCAGAGAAAAAGAAATTAAAATGAGTAACAGTGTCTTAAAACCGAAATGCATAGCATTTTCCCCGCAATAATTTTTTACACTTTTGGTTATATTACGAAAAATGCATAATAAATGTTACAAATAGTTTTGCTAAAAAAGCTGAAATGGATAAAAAACTGAAAATTAAAAACGCAACCGGTATAAAAAATTTTTTTCTGCCGTATAAAACCTGTAAAAGTGTGCAAACCGGCTTGCATACGAAATGTCATTCTTTTAAATTCTATTCTAAGCTGAACTTACGTAGTTCCGCTTTATACGTTCTGAAGTCGGCACGGAATAAACGCGAATGCGCAGGTATGCGCCAGTACTATACGGAGTTAAAGCAAAATCAAATGGAACAATCTTCCCGATTTAAATACATGTATAATAAAAATAAATTGCATTCTCCAAAATTCAATTTTGCGGGAAAAGCAATCAGTCGTTTTTTAATTCTATTTTAAAAGTCAGGAGTTTAAAATGCTTTTTAAAGTAACTTCATTCCTTTTAATATGCACTGCATTGCTCTTTGCCAACGATTGGGATTTTTTAAACACCCAGCGCATTGGTGCGCAAAAATTCATTGAACAGCATCCCCAATGGAATGGTGACAGCGTGGTGGTAATCATTCTGGATACTGGCGTGGATATGGGCGTACCGGGTTTACGCACCTTACCTGACGGCCGCGTCAAAGTAATTGACGCCCAGGATTTTTCCGGTGAAGGCGATATTTATTTCGAAAAAGCAAAAACCGGCGAAGAAAACGGCGAAAAATATTTGCTCCATTCATCCGGAGCTAAATTGTTCCGCTACGATAAACTTTCCCTTCAACCCGTGGACAGCGTTTTTTACATCGGCGTTTTAAATGAAGATCACTTTAAAAACACAAGAATCCCCGATGTAAACAACAACGGGAAGAATGACGACACCTTTGGTTTTACAGTATTTAAAAGTAAAGATGGCTGGATCACCTACATCGATCTGGACGGCGACGGAAATCTGGATGATGAGCAGCCTGTCTGGAATTACAAAACAAAACATCAAATAGTCCGCTTCCGCGGTCGCGATACGAAATCGGAAAAGAACCTGGCCGACTTTGCTATTAATATTTTCCCGGATGAAAAACGAATTAATTTTCATTACGACGGCGCCGGTCACGGTACGCATGTCGCCGGTATTTCCACGGGATATCATATTAACGGCCAGCCTAACCTTAATGGCATTGCTCCCGGCGCTAAAGTGATTAGCTTAAAAATTGGTGACTGCACTTTAGCCGGAGGCGCTACAACTACCGGAAGCATGCTTAAAGCGTATGAATATGGTGTGGAGTTTGCAAAAAAATACAAAGGCCCCGTTGTGTTTAATATGAGTTTCGGCATCGGCTCGGAAATTGAAGGTCGCGCGGATATGGAATATTCCCTGGACGATATGCTTTACGAAAACCCCAGTTTGCTTTTTTGTGTCAGTGCAGGAAATGAAGGCCCAGGCATTTCCAATGTGGGACTTCCGGCCGCCGCACGCCGTGTTTTGAGTGTTGGGGCAATGAATCCATGGCAAACGGCCCGGGATTTATACGGCGGCCACATTAATAAGGACAAAATATTCGTCTTTAGTTCCCGCGGAGGCGAATTAAACAAACCGGACATTGTTACCCCGGGCGGTGCTGCTTCTACCGTTCCTCCTTATGCCCGGCGCGATCGCATGTGGGGCACCAGTATGGCCTCTCCGGAAGCCACCGGCGCAGTTGCGCTGCTTATGTCCGCAGCCGTACATCAAAATCCGCCTTTGCCCATTGTGGGACAAATCCTTAAAAAAGCCATCATTAATTCCGGTGATCCTATTAAAGGCTATACAATTCTGGATCAGGGTGCCGGCGTATTTAATGTACCGCGCGCATTTGAATTCTACAAAGAATACATTAAGCGTCACGATCAGAATCATGTTTTGGGCTATCGTATTGAAACGTTAAGTCCCATTTACAAAGATGAAACAGGGCGGGCCGCATACTGGCGTTTTGGCTCGTATGCTCCGGATGAAAAACATGTGCAGCGTTTCCGAATTTATCCGGACTTGCCCAAAAACATGGATGCCGATCAGAAAAATCAATTTTACAAAGCGTTCGATTTGCGCTCAACCAAGCCCTGGCTGAAACTCATTAAAAAAAGCACCTACATCAAGGGTCAGCAGCCAGCCACCGTAGAAGTCTATTTCGATCAATCCAAAATGAAAGAACCGGGTTTGTACGCCGGCAAAATCGAGGCATATCGCAAAGACAAATCCATTAAAGCTTTGAATAAAGAATTCGATTTATGGTGCACCTATGTTAAGCCGTTCGTTTTTAACGAAGCCAATCATTATCGCCTGAACGCACCTGAAATCAAATTAAAACCCGGAGATATTCAGCGTGTATATTTTGATGTTCCGATTCGCGCCAAAGCCTTTA
>Ga0256842_1003170_pt1 | contig 11139 bp, 9 predicted proteins | sample 4559240metaG_FD_185973 | JGI IMG/M metagenome (GOLD analysis project Ga0256842, IMG submission 185973) | Hydrothermal vent microbial communities from Guaymas Basin, Mexico - 4559-240 | ecosystem: Environmental > Aquatic > Marine > Hydrothermal vents | place: Mexico: Guaymas Basin | collected...
GATGTCGGCTCATCACATCCTGGGGCTGGAGCAGGTCCCAAGGGTTCGGCTGTTCGCCGATTAAAGTGGTACGCGAGCTGGGTTCAGAACGTCGTGAGACAGTTCGGTCCTTATCTGCCGTGGGCGCAGGAGACTTGAAGGGAGCTGTCCTTAGTACGAGAGGACCGGGACGGACGCACCTCTGGTGTAGCAGTTGTGGCACCAGCCGCAGGCGCTGCGTAGCTATGTGCGGAATGGATAACCGCTGAAAGCATCTAAGCGGGAAGCCAACCCTAAGATTAGGTCTCCCATCAAGCCTATGCTTGCATAGGCTTGGCTAAAGGTCCCTTGGAGACTACGAGGTTGATAGGCGCGAGGTGGAAGTGCAGTAATGTATGGAGCTGACGCGTACTAATAGACCGTGAGGCTTAGATTTATCCTGTTCTTTAATGGTTAGGTGCTTTAAATAACTTATACTTCCCCTGGTGAAAATAGTGTACGAGGAAACACCCGATCCCATTCCGAACTCGGCAGTTAAGCTTGTATACGCCAATGGTACTGCGGGAGAGCCCGTGGGAGAGTAGGTATTGCCAGGGGTTAATTTTATTATGGAAAGAAAATTTCTTTTAGAAAATATATACGACTTTCATATTGTTCTCTTTCAACCGGACATACCTCCCAATACGGGAAATATAGCAAGATTGTGTGTCGCTACAAATTCTACTTTACATATTGTTAAGCCTATGGGTTTTAATTTAAGTGATAAAAAATTAAAGAGAGCCGGATTGGATTATTGGCAACATTTAAAGCTTAAACTCCACAATTCTTTAGATGATTTTTTGGAATTTACCAAGGGTAAAAGGCTATTTTTTTCCACTACAAAATCAGAGAATATTGTTTACTCTAAAAATTATGTAAAGGGAGATTACTTTGTTTTTGGCTCAGAAACAAAAGGACTTCCTGAAGAATTATTGAAAGAAAATTTTGAAAACTGCATCAATATACCAACTACCGATAAAGTTCGCTCAATTAATCTTTCCGATAGTGTTTCTATCGTTTTATACGAGGCTATACGGCAGGTCGGATTTAATGAATAATAAAGAGGGACTTTCTATCAACCTTTAATCGCTTAGAACTATCAACAGTGTGAATTATGAAAGGCAATGTTATGGTTTGAAAATTTTTGTTGAACAATCCAAATTTACGGCAAGGACATATTTTTAAGCTTTAGGGAAAATATTACAGATTATAAAATATAGAAAAATGAGTTTGAAGTCACCGAAAAATGCTGAGATTTTGTTTTTTGCCGAAGTATTGTTTCTGTTTTCCATGGATACGGGAAAATTATTTTTCAAAAGTATGGGAATTATGTTTGACCTTTCCAGCTTTTTTAATTAAAAGCGACTCAGCTTATTCTTGCTTCACATATCGGACTTTTTTCTTGCTGTTTTTACATCTCGTAAGTTTTCAAATTGCACAGCTTCTATTCTGGATTGGAAATGAATAAAGAAAACCCCGCCACACATTCCGTGTAAACACCAGAATGTAGGGAGGGATTTTTATAGAGGTTTTTTTGACTCTTTCCTATTATTTCAAAACCTTATCTTCTAAATAGTCTTTTATCGTTTTCTTAATATTTTCCGGTAAAGGCACATAGCCAAGCTGTTTGGCTGTATTATCTCCGTTTTTGAATGCCCAATCGAAGAATTTTATCGTTGCTTTATTGCTTTTTGGCTTATCGTTTGCAAGCAGTATCATTGTAGCAACCGTTAATGGCCAGCTGTTTTTACCATCTGCAAGTAGAAGGTTTGAAGGTATGTAAAAGGATGAGTTAGCAGACCAAGAAGCTTTGGCTGCTGCAGACTTAAATGAATCGATGGTTGGTTTTATAAAATTGCCTTTCTTTGTCTGAAGCTGAACCGTTTTGAGTTTGTTTTGAAGTTTGTAGGCATATTCAATATAACCTATAGAGTACGGTATCTGTTTGATGTAGTTTGTTACGCCTTGATTTCCTTTTGCTCCTTTGCCTGCTGGCCATTCAACAACCTTGCTATATCCTATCTTTTTATCCCAAGCCGGGCAGATGTGCGATAACCAGTATGTGAAATTCCAGGTTGTGCCGGAACCTTCAGACCTGTGAATAACGGTTATAACCTTATGTGGCAGATTTAAGCTTGGGTTATCGTTCTTTATCTCTGGATTATCCCAATATTTGACTTTCCCCATAAATATGTCGCATACCGCTTTGTTTGAAAGTCTCAATACGCCATCTTTTATGCCTTTTATGTTATGGACAACAACGATAGAGCCGACAACAGCCGGAAACTGATAAAGCTTTCTCTTTGATAAATCTTGTGGTGATAGCATCTTGTCCGAACCGCCAAAATCTACTACCCTTTTTGTTATCTGTCTTATGCCACCGCCGGAGCCTATACCCTGATAGTTTATCCTTTTACCGGTTTTTGCATAATAAGTATAAGCCCAGGCTGAATAAACCGGATAGGGGAAGGTAGCACCGGCTCCGTTTATAATGCCTGATGCGTAAGAAGATACAGTAAAAGCAAGTAAAGCTGCAACTGAAAAGATAAGCTTGAATAAGCTTTTCATAGAAACACCTCCTAAAAATTTTTCAGTATTACCTTAATCTTTGAATGTAAAGAATACTTTTAAAAGTTGTTAAGAAGTTGTTAATATGATTTATGATTAAAAAAGGAATCCGCCAATCTGCTTTTTTACATATCCTTAACCGTATTTTAACATTTTCTTAACATATTTTGTCACAATAGCACGGCATGGATAGGTTGTATGTTTTTAAAGATAGATTGTTTTTAACTTTGACTGTTCTTGCTTCAATCATCACAGTCTCTATAGTTATTGCCATATTTGTAGTGCTTCTGTTGGCTTCTCTTGATGCCATTAAACATTTTGGTGTTTTTCACTTTATCTTTTCTCAAACTTGGAGCCCGCATAGACACATATTCGGTGGCGCATCTTCAATCTATGGAACAGTTATGACAACGATAATCGCGCTTTTTTTTGCAGTTCCAACTTCTTTGGGTATTGCCGTTTTTGTAACTCAAATTTGTCCAAAATCGTTGAAAGGAATCTTCTCTTACTCTGTTGAACTACTTGCCACTATACCGAGTATAATCTACGGTATGTGGGGTCTGTTTAGCCTTGCTCCTGTGATGAGAAATTACATTGAGCCGGCACTGCAGAGGTTATTTTTGCCGATTCCTGGATTAAAAGTTTTGTTTGAAGGTACGCCTCTGGGTATAGACCTATTAACTTCTGGTCTTGTTTTAAGTATAATGATAATCCCATTTATAGCCTCCATAGCAAGGGATAATTTTGAGCTGACACCAAAGGAGTTTTCAGAATCCGCCTATGCTATGGGTGCAACAAAATGGGAAGTTATAAAGGATGTGATAATGCCATATTCAAAGGTTGGACTCTTGGGTGGCATCATTATAGCTACAGGCAGGGCTTTGGGCGAGACGATGGCTGTAGCATTTGTGCTTGGAAACGACCATTCAATCCATCTGTCTTTAATTGAATCTTCTACAACAATTGCCGTTACGCTTGCAAATGAGTTTACGGAAGCGGATTCTGCTCTATATGTATCTTCTCTATTTTACCTTGCTTTTATTTTACTGTTTTTAAGTTTCTTTTTACTCAGTGTTGCAAAGTTTTTAGTTAAGAAAGGAGTCAAAAGGCATGGATAGGGTAAGAAAAAGAAAGCTTATAAATAAAATTGCCTTAGGTTTAAGTGTTTTTGCTGCTTTTTTAGGTCTTTTCTGGCTTGTTTTTATAATTGTTAGTGTTTTAAGTAAGGGCTTTTCTGCTATAAACTGGTCTTTGTTTTTTAAAGATCCTGCACCGCCGGGATTCTCTGGTGGTGGCTTAAGGTCTGCATTTGTTGGGCAGGGGATAATAACGATTGTTGCTTCTTTGATAGGAATACCTATCGGTATTATGGGCGGCACATTTCTTGCAGAATACGGCAGAAACTTTAAATTTTCACGATTGGTAAGCGACATTGCAGATATAATGGTAAGCTTACCGTCTATTGTCGTCGGAACATTTGTCTATAGCATTATGGTTAGGCCTATGGGTCATTTCAGCGGATATGCCGGAGCTTTTGCCCTTGCAATTATTATGATACCTACGATTTTAAGAACAACGGAGGAGATGCTCAACCTCGTCCCGTGGGAGTTAAGGGAAGCGGCATTTGCCTTAGGCGCTCCCTATTATAAGGTTATAAAGGATGTTGTGTATCGTTCCGCCGCCGCAGGTCTGTTTACCGGTGTTCTACTTGGTGTTGCACGCGTTGCGACAGAGACGGCACCGCTGTTGTTTACATCGTTCAACAATCCGTTTTTTACGGTTAATCCCAATCAGTCTATGCCCTCTTTGACTGTTACGATATATCAGTATGCGATGGGACCGTATGAAGAGTGGCATAGGTTGGCGTGGGCGGCTTCATTTGTTATCGTTGTGACGGTTTTGCTCCTTTCTATAGCCGGAAGGTTTATCATAAACAGGAGGTTCTCAAAAAGATGAATCAGGTGCTTTTAAGCGTAAAGGATTTAAATTTTTTCTATGGTGAGACTCAAATATTGCATAATATAGATTTGGATATCTATAAAAATAGAACAACGGCTTTAATTGGTCCCTCCGGATGTGGTAAAACGACATTTTTAAGGTGTTTTAACAGGATGCATGACCTTTATAGAAACAATAGATATGAAGGAGAGATACTTTATAAAGGCGAAAATATTTTAAAGGTAAAAGACCTTATAGAGTTAAGAAGTAAGATAGGTATGGTATTCCAAAGACCAACGCCGTTTCCAATGTCTATATTTGATAATGTTGCATACGGATTGAAACTGAAAGGTGTCAAGGATAAAAAAAAGATAAGAGAAAGGGTTGAGAAGGCTCTGGTTGGAGCTGCTTTGTGGGATGAAGTAAAAGATAAGCTTTACTCTCCTGCCTTGGATTTAAGTGGTGGTCAGCAGCAGAGAATGGTTATAGCAAGGGCTTTAGCCGTTGAACCTGATATAATTCTCTTTGATGAGCCAACCAGTGCACTTGATCCAATAGCGACATCAAAGATAGAAGAGCTTTTATCTAATTTAAAAAAGATTACAACAATACTCATAGTTACTCACAATATGCAACAGGCTGCAAGGGTTTCTGATTTTACCGCATTTATATACAAAGGGCATTTGATAGAATTTGAAGAGACGGAAAAACTGTTTACAAATCCAAAGGAAGAGTTAACAGAGAGGTATATAACCGGAAGGTTTGGTTGACAAGAAGGGGGCTTTATGGTTAAAATAGATGACGATATTAGAGAGTTAAGAATTAGAATAGCCAAAATGGCATCAATATCTATCGATATGATTGAAAAAGCGTCGGAGGGTTTGTTTAGCAGAAAGTCAGAACTGTTCGATGATGTTATCAAAACAGATAACCTTGTTGATGAGATTGATAACGATATAGATAAAACCGTTGTCAAGATTTGTGCAATAAGGCATCCGGAAGCGGGTGATTTAAGGTTTATTTTATCCTGCGTAAAGGCAAATGTTGCCATAGAGCGTGTTGCCGATAATGCAGTCAATATAGCCGAATGGGGTTTAAAAATAAATAAATATCCACAGCTAAAGCCTTATATAGATTTGCCGAAGATGAGAGATATAGCTACTGAAATGGTCAAGGATGCCGTTGATTCGTTCCTTGATAGAGATGTTGATAAAAGCAGAGAGATAATAGAAAAGGACGAGATTGTTGATAATTTGGAGATTCAGGTAATAAGGGAGCTTATGACTTATATTGTCGAAGACGCCCATAACATAAAGACGGCTTTGAGATTGTTGTATGTTGCAAGGGCATATGAGAGAATAGCAGACCAGGCAACAAATGTAGCGGAGCTTGCAATATTTACTGCAACGGGTGAGGTGGTGAAGCATAGAAGGATAAAAGAGTGAAAGAAACAATATTAATAATTGAAGATGACGATTACATAGCTGAACTTATAGAGTTTAACTTAACAAAGGAAGGTTATGAAGTCATAATTGCAAAAGATGCAAACGAAGGATTGATGTTTTTGAAAATAAACCATATAGACCTTATTTTGCTTGATCTTATGCTTCCCGGTTTGCAGGGCGAAGAGTTTTTGGAGTTAATAAAGAACAAAGAAAAAAAGGATTTGCCCATTTTGATAATAACCGCAAAAACAAATGAAGAGCTGTTTGTTAAACTTTTAAAAAACGGTGCTGACGATTTTCTGATAAAGCCGTTTTCCATTAAGGTTTTATTGGCAAAAATAGAAGCAATTTTAAGACGCACAAGAAGAGATAGTTTTAACTCTATAGAAGCCTTTGGGATTGAGATACTGCCTGATGAATTTATAGCAAGGGTTGATAAAGAAGAGCTTGAGCTTACAAAAACGGAATTTGAGATATTGAAGATGCTGGTTGAGAATAAGGGAAAGGTGTTGACAAGGGAGAGAATCCTTCAGGGTGTATGGGGTTTTGATGCGATGGTTAGCGACAGAACTATCGATGTGCATGTATCAAAGATAAGAAAAAAACTTAAAGATAAGGGAAACCTTATAAAATCCATACCAAAGGTTGGCTATAAACTAATTTTATGAAGAGATTTATTAATCTGTTTAGCATATTTCTTACAGGCGAGCTGATAATCATTCTTATTATAGCTCTATATTTTTATTCAAGGTTTGACTCTGCCGATGACCTCCTAAACGGTATTGCGTTTTTTCTTATTATTTTTACTGCTCTTGCCTTTGCGCTTGCTATATTTTTAAGTAGCAGAGAAGAGAGAGCTTATAAATATCTAAAAAACGTAATAGATGATTTAAAAGAGTCAAAAGAGCCGAAGTTTCCACAGCTTAATGATAGGGAGCTTATAAGAATTTTCTCTGGCATAAAAGAGATTTATAAGATACTCAAGAAAAACAGCATAGAGATTGAAGATGATAAAGATAAACTGAGATTTGTTATTAATTCTATGGATGATGGTGTGATTCTTCTTGAGAAAGAAAATATCGAACTTATAAACAGGGCGGCTTCGGACTTTTTGGGTATAAAAGACAAAAGCGGTAACATAATAGATTTGCTCTCCAATCATACTTTTGTCGATGTTTTTAGTGAAATTTTAAGCAAAGGTAGATTCGAAAGAGATATATCAATTCTCGGGCGGTGGTTTTTTGTTAAATCTATAAGCCTTAACGATAAAAAGCTTGTAATAATAAGGGACATAACGAAACAGAAGAATTATGCAATTCTTAAAGCCAAATTTTTTGAAGATGTATCGCATGAGCTTAAAACGCCTATTACATCTATAATGGGTTATGCCGAAACACTGCTTGATGGTGATATTGATGAGCAATTAAGAAAAAGGTTTCTTGAATATATATATAAAAATGCTCAAAATTTATCTGAGCTTGTTGACGATATATTAACACTTCACAGACTTGAAAAACGGAAAGAACCGACAAAAGGGTCGTGTAATTTAGCCGATATATCGGAAGAACTTAACATATCCTTTCGAAGCTTAGCCAAAGAGAAGGGTATTGACCTTATCGTTAATGCAGAGCAAAAGGTTGTGCCAATAGCTTGCAGTTATTTAAAATCCATACTCTGGAATCTCGTTGATAATGCCATAAAATACACAGAGAAGGGTTACATAACCGTTACATATAGGTGTGATAATTCTAATCTTATACTGAAAGTCGAAGATACGGGTGTCGGTATAAGCCCGAAGCATCTGCCTTACATATTTGATAGGTTTTACACAACGCAGAAGAGTAGAAATAGAAGAATGAGTGGAACGGGTCTTGGCCTTGCCATAGTAAAGCATATAGTGCAATTGCATAACGGCAGCATAGATGTAAAAAGCAAGCCTTCAGAGGGTAGTGTGTTTACGATTAAGATGAGCATCTCCGATTTATATAAGCTGTCAAAATCTAATAATTAGTTAATTTTTTTATATTTTGCTTTGACAAATCATCTGCTATAAATATACTCTTACTAAGCAAAATGTTCGTGAAGGGGTGTTGGATGAAGGATATAAATATAGGTTTACTTGGTGCTGGCACTGTTGGCAGTGGAGTTATTAAGATACTAAAAGATAATGCTGAGATTATTAAAAAACGACTCGGTTTTAATCTGGTTTTGAAGAAAATTTATTCAAGAAGCATCAGAAATGAAATTAAAAATGATATTAGTTCGATTACGGCAAGCTCATACGAAGAACTTTTAGGTGACGATATAGATATAGTTGTTGAACTTGTTGGCGGTTGTGATTTTGCAAAAGATTTTATGTTTGAAGCTATAGAAAAAAAGAAAAGTATTGTTACTGCAAACAAAGCCCTTCTTGCGAAGTATGGTTTTGAAATTTTTTCAAAGGCTTTTGAGAATAAAGTTGATATTGGATATGAAGCTGCTGTTGCCGGCGGTATTCCTATAATTAAAGCTATTAAGGAATCCTTGTCGGCAAACAATATAAAATCGATTAAAGCAATTGTAAACGGAACATGCAACTACATACTTACGGAGATGCTTGAAAAACAGGTGCCGTTTGAAGAGGCTTTAAAGGACGCTCAAGACAAAGGTTTCGCCGAGGCTGATCCGAGTTTTGATATAGGTGGAGTTGATGCTGCGCATAAAATGGCTATTTTAAGTTCCATAGCATTTGGAGACAATGTAAAAGATGATTCTGTTTATAGAGAGGGTATAAAAGGCGTAACGCTTCTTGATATAAAGTTTGCAGATGAGCTTGGTTATAAGATAAAACTGCTTGGTATAACAAATCTTCTTGACGATAAAATTGATGTGAGGGTTCATCCTACAATGGTAAAAAAAGAGGATATTTTAGCGAAAACGGATGGCGAATATAATGCAATAAAGGTCTTGTCCGATATGGCTGATGATACTGTTTACATAGGAAAAGGAGCGGGGAGCCTACCTACGGCAAGTGCAGTTGTGTCTGATATTATGGATATAGCAAGAAACATAAGGCACAATTCTCATCTAAGGATACCATTAATGTCATTCCCGTTTAACTATGTTAAAAAAAGAAAAATGGTAAATATAAACGACCTGTCAATGGATTATTATTTGAGATTCTCAGTTGCGGATTCGGCAGGTGTTTTGTCTAAAATATCCGGAGTTTTAGGTGAAAGGAATATAAGTATAAAGAGTGTTATACAGTTAAATAAGGGCAAAGATTGGGTGCCTTTAATAGTTATGACTCATAAAGCCAAGGAAAGGGATATACAGGATTCATTAAACATTATACATAAAATGGATATCATAAAAGACAAAACTTTACTTGTAAGGGTTGACGATGAATAAAAAATTATGGGGTGGTAGATTTTTAAAATCCACAGATAATGCTATGGAAGCGTTTTCAGAATCTATAAGTTACGATAAGAGATTATACGAATATGATATTATGGGTTCTATTGCCCATGCTCAAATGCTTGCAGCACAGAAGATAATAAGCGAAGAAGAATCAGATGAAATAATAGCTGCCTTGAGAAAAATAAAGCAGATGATAGATTCCAAAGGGTTTGATTTCAGGATAGAAGATGAAGACATTCATATGAATATAGAAAGACAGCTTATTGAACTTATCGGAAAGACTGGGGGAAAGCTTCACACTGCAAGAAGTAGAAATGACCAAATAGCACTTGATATAAGGTTGCTTTTAAGGGATATGACAATTGAAATATCTGATAAATTAAAAGTTTTGCTTACTGAAATTGCCTCTTTGGCAGAAAAGTATATAGATGTAATAATGCCCGGTTTTACACATATGCAACATGCTCAGCCTATTTTTTTCTCACACTATATTCTGGCATACTACGAAAAATTTAAACGAGACAGAGAGCGTTTTTTAGATAATATAAAAAGAATTGATGTTATGCCTCTTGGAAGCGGGGCTCTTGCGGGAACGAGTTTTCCCATTGACAGAAAATTTGTGGCTGAAAAATTAAAATTTTCTAAAATTTCAAGAAATTCAATAGACGCAGTTTCAGATAGAGATTTTGCAATAGAATTTTTAAATAATGTGGCTATTTTTTCTATGCATGCGTCAAGATTTGCAGAGGAGATGGTGCTTTTTTCAACATCCGAATTTAAATTTGTTGAACTGCCGGATGAATTTTGCACAGGTTCAAGTATTATGCCTCAGAAAAAGAATCCCGATGCTATGGAGCTTATAAGAGGAAAAACGGCAAGAACATACGGCAACCTGATGCAGATGCTGACTCTTATGAAATCTTTGCCTTTGGCATATAATAGAGATATGCAGGAAGATAAGGAGTCTTTATTTGATTCTCTTGATACAATTTTCGGGGTTTTGAATATTTTAATTCTAATTGTTCCTAAAATCAAACCAAACAGGGATATTTTGGAAGATGCTTTAAAAAGTGGTTTTATTACCGCAACGGATCTTGCCGATTATCTTGCCAAGAAAGGCATACCCTTTAGAGATGCCCATAAAATTGTAGGAAATATAGTTTCCTACGCTGAAACAGAAAATAAGAGACTTGACGAGATGTCTGTAAATGAACTTAAGAAATTTTCAGATAAGATAGAGAGTGATGTTATAGATGTTCTTCACTACAGAAAAGCGGCAAACTCAAGAAAGAGTTATGGAGGTACGGCGAAGGAAAATATCTTATCCGTGATAGAAGATATAAAAAAGGAGTTGTCTGTAAGAGAAAATGCGAAAATTTTGTGCGAAAGATGTTCATATCCCGTTAAGATATACAATAATCCGATTCCTACGGTTGATATAATTATACAGATTGACTCTAAAATTGTATTGGTGCGAAGAAGAAATGAACCTTTTGGCTGGGCTATTCCGGGAGGTTTTATAGATTACGGTGAATCGGCTGAGGCTGCAGCTGTTCGCGAGGCAAAAGAAGAAGCCGGTTTGGATGTTAGCATTACGGGTCTTCTTAATGTTTATTCCAATCCGGATAGAGATCCGAGATATCACACAATCAGCACTGTATTTAAAGCAAAAGCAAGAGGTATTCCGAGAGCGGGGGATGATGCTCAGGATATAGGACTTTTTGAGCGAAATAATTTGCCTGATGATATAGCCTTTGATCATAGAAAAATA
>Ga0256842_1003171_pt1 | contig 11131 bp, 11 predicted proteins | sample 4559240metaG_FD_185973 | JGI IMG/M metagenome (GOLD analysis project Ga0256842, IMG submission 185973) | Hydrothermal vent microbial communities from Guaymas Basin, Mexico - 4559-240 | ecosystem: Environmental > Aquatic > Marine > Hydrothermal vents | place: Mexico: Guaymas Basin | collected...
TCTCCTATTTTTTTCAAAATTCCAAAATTCCAAAATTCCAAATAGCTCCTATAATATAAGCTCCTCTAAAGCTTTGCACTTTTGAAATCTCTAATCCTGCTTATATAAATCATTATCTGTAATTTTACTAAATGAATAAGTTGGAGTTTTCTCTTCTGTTTTCTCATATTTTAGTAATCTTTTTTCAAGTTGGGCTATTTTTTCTTCTAGTTCACTCATAATAATTTACCTCTCTTACAATTATAAAATGGTGGGTTAGGAAACCCACCCTACTTTACCCCTACCATTTTTCTTCTCATATAAGCAATCTTACTTTGAAGTGGTAACTCTTTTGGACAATGGTCTTCACAAGCAAGGAGGCTCATACATCCAAATATTCCATCATCATCACCAATTAACTCATAGAAATCTTCATCACTTCTATCATCGTGTGGGTCTATTTGAAATCTTGCTACTCTATTTAATCCTACAGCACCTACGAAATCTTCTCTCATAATAGCAGTGGAACAACTTGCTACACATAATCCACACTCTATACAACGGTCTAGTTCAAATACCTCATCGGATACTTTGGGTTCTATTGGCTTTTCTATTTTTGAAATATCAGTTTTTTCATTGGCTACAATCCAACTATTTACTCTGATACTCATATTTTTCATCCACGAACCAGTATCAACTGATAAATCTTTGATAAGTTTAAAGGTAGGTAGAGGTAGGAGTTCAATCTTGCCATCTTTGAAATTACTTGTGAGTGTTTTACATGCAAGTTGTGGTTTACCATTTATTAGCATTCCACATGCTCCACAAATCCCTGCACGACATACAAAATCAGAACTTAAATCATAATCTATTGAGGATTTTATTTTGGTAAGAGCGATATATAGTGTCATTCCTGCTGTTTCTTCAAGTTTATACTCTTTAAATTCTGGCTTTGAATTTTCATCAGATGGATTATATTTTAATGCTCTAATTGTAATCTCTCTACTCATTATTATCTCCTAATCTTTGATTTATGGTTTTGTACTCTGGTTGTAACTCATAAGGCATTAGTTTATCTTGTAGTTCGTATCTATCTCCATTATGATTAGATATTATCTCATCTACCTCATCTTGTCTTTTTTGGCTTAGTGGGTTTTCAATAGTATTTCCCTTTTTGCCATATCCTCTAAATGCAGGTGGCATTTCCATCTTCATAATGTCAAGTTCTTCATACTCTAAAGTAGGTTCTATATCATCTTCACTCTTATAATAGCTAATTGTTCTATTTAGCCAATTCTCATCATCTCTTTTAAGATAATCTTCTCTAAAGTGAGCCCCTCTACTCTCTGTTCTATCTCTTGCACCTTTTGCTACACAAAGAGCCACTTTTAGCATCATTGGTACTTTATATGCCTCTTCTAACTCTTGATTTAGAAATCTATTTTTTGTAGCTACTCTAATATTTTTACTCTTTACTAATAACTCTTTTAGTTCATCAACAGCATCTGCTAAATCTTTGCCATTTCTAAAGATACCTACTTTATCTTGCATAATATGACGCATTCTATCTTTGATGTCATATATATTTTCATCTCCATCAAGTTCTAATAGAGAATTTAGATAGTTATGTTGTTTGATTAATTGAGTTTCAATATCTTTGGTACTTATATCAATATCCTCTTTTAAACAGTAATCAGCAAAATAGTTACCCACTATCATACCTGCAACCACTGTTTCACTTACAGAGTTTCCACCTAATCTATTAAACCCATGTAAATCCCAACAAGCAGACTCTCCACATGAGAAAAGTCCTTTGATATTTACACTCTCTCCTTTTGGTGTAGTTCGTATCCCACCCATTGAGTAGTGTTGCATAGGTAAAACTGGCATCCAACCTTTTTTGCCCTCATCAGCAGGGTCAATACCATTAAATGTCATACTAATATCTCTTACATCTCTTAGGTTTTTTTCTATATGTTCTCTTCCTAAAATAGAAATATCTAGCCATAAGTGGTCTCCATAAGCAGATGGTACACCTTTGCCTTTTTTGATATGTTCTAACATTCTACGACTTACTACATCACGAGATGCTAAGTCCTTTTTTTCTGGTTCATAATCTGGCATAAATCTATAACCATCTTTATCTCTCAATACTCCACCATCTCCTCTACAACCCTCTGTTAGAAGTATTCCTGATGGTACAATTGGAGTGGGGTGAAACTGAATTGCTTCCATATTTCCCATATATGCACCTGCATTTAATGCGATTGCATGACCTGTACCTTTACATATAGTAGCATTTGTTGATTGTTTGTAAATTCTACCATATCCTCCAGTTGCTATCATTGTACCTTTTGATACATAGGCGATAAGTTCTCCATTTTTAAGGTCTCTTACTACTGCACCATAACATTGATTATCTTTGACAATTAAAGATATTGCCTCTTTTTTATCATCAATATTCACTCCTAATCTCATCGCCTCATTTGCTACAGCATAAAGCATTGTATGTCCTGTAGCATCAGCCGTATAGCAAGTTCTCCATTTTTTAGTGCCACCAAAATCTCTAGCATTAATCAGTCCATGGGCTTTTTCTTTTTCATTAATTATAGTTTTTTTGGTGTTTAAGACTATCTCTCTATCACCTTTTTGTATCCTACTCCATGGCACACCCCACGAGGCTAATTCACGAATTGCTTTTGGTGCAGTATTTACAAACATTCTAGCTACTTCTTGGTCGCAACCCCAATCACTTCCTTTGACGGTATCTCCAAAATGTACATCTTCATTATCACCCTCACCCATAATACTATTAGCTAGACTAGCTTGCATTCCACCTTGTGCAGCAGAGGAGTGTGAGCGTTTGACAGGCACTAAACTAATTACAATTGTATCAAGTCCTTTAGCACTACTTGCTATAGCACTACGAAGTCCTGCAAGTCCTCCACCAATAATAAGTGAATCACTATATATAATTTTCATTTTTTATCTCCAATACTATATCTATCTCCATAATTATCTCTATGGTCATATCCTATTTTTATATAACTAGCCAATGAAAATATACCAATTAATAGATAAAATATAGTTACAGCTTTTATAATTTTTCTTGTTTTAATTCTATTATTTTTGGGATTATCTCCATCAAACCAACCCCATTTAACAATTAATCTATATACTCCCACTCCAGCATGAAGCACCACAGAGACTAAAAGCATAAGATACATTATCCACGCACTATCACTATATATTCTATCAGATGAAGCAAAAGGACCGATATTCATAGGATTTGTCATAATTACATATAGATGAATAGAAGCAAGAAAAAATAGCATAAAACCACTACTTATTTGAATAAACCATAAATTTGTATCGCTATGTTTCATAAGTTTAGCATGAGTTTTAAATCTCATATACTCTCTATAAGATGATGGGAATTTTCTCATTGCCAAAAGTGAATGTAGTATAAGTATCGCAAATATTGAGATAGCTAAAAAAACTATAAATAGAGGAGAACCACCCTCTATAATAAATTCACCCTCAAATAGCTTTGTAAGGATATACATACTATCTTTGCCAAATAGTATAGAAGATTCAAAAAGTAGATGAAAAATTATAAAGATAGCCAAAACTAATCCAGTAGCACTTTGTAAAAAATCTAATTTTGCAGGAATTCTACTTTTTCTTTTTTGTTTATCTTTACCCAAAAGACTCTCTATAACACTATTATCACTCATAATACTCTCCATTATTTAATAGAGAGTATTATATCTTTTTTAAGATAAATAATTACTATTAGCTATTCAATTGTTCCATTATACTCTTGATATCTATTCAAACTATCTGTAACATACATTATAAAATTTGTGCCTTGTGGTTGAGCTTCTGCATTATCTAATGATAAAATTTCACTTCCATCATCACTAAAATCTGTGGCTATATTCTTTTCTTTATTTAATTGATATGTAATTATAGGGTAATCTCCTGTTGCTGTAACTGTGGGGAATATAAACTCTATAGTAATATAAGATTGAATATCATTAGTTGTCTGAACTTGAATAATATCTTTTACTAAATCATTATCTTTTAGTTTTTTGATAGTAATTAAATTCATATTTAATCTATAATTCCAGTTACCATCAGAATCTAATTTAATAAAGCCATATTTAGTAGATAACTCTTGTGGTATAAATGAACCACTACCATATAGTATAGATAACTTACCACTTACAGCTAATTTTTCCTCTTCTCTTACTTTATCAAATAGATTTCCATTGATTATTGTATCTTTTCCATTGATAGTTATAGATATTTCTGCTTCTACGGCATCTATTGTTTTTACTTGAAATATATCTTTTTTATATTGATTATTTTTGAGTTCTTTTATAATATCCATATCAATATTAAGCTTATATAACCAATGCCCATCACTACTAATCTCTAATATACCAAATTGACCATTATAGATTTTATTGACAAAATTAACATTAGATTTATTAGTTGATAAATCACCCTCACTTCGTTCATAATTTTCAAACATACTTCTATATAAATCACCACTTATCTTTGTAGGTATAGATATATTACCCTCTATAATCTTAGTAGATACAATTGTACCCAACAATATACCATTTTTTGTAGTACAATTAACATCTAAATTTTCACCCTCAAACATCTTGCCAAAGTTTATAATATTTTTAGATGTATCTAATCTAAACTCTATATTATTACATAATATGGCTCCATCTTCTGATTGAGTATTAATCTTATAGGTTAAATAATCAAAAGCTAAATATGGATTTACAAGTGTAAATTGATTAAAAGAGTTTTTTAATTGATTAAGAAGTGATTGTATTGTAGAGTTTGGGTCTGTATTGGTTGTATTTAGATTAACAAATCCTGTGGGAGGAAATGATAATGTATATCTACTATTATCTTCTAGTAAATTACCCCTTAAAACCAATTCACTACTCTGTTCTATTATATCAAAATCTTTGGGTGCATCTAGTGTAGCTAATACTTTTTGACCAAGACCATTTGATATAATACATACAAAACTACCAATTACATTTATACTATTTTTATTATTTGAAATATATATATATTTCTCTAAATCCAAACCACGAGTTTTAGATGAGGTATCAACCAATGAATTAATACTATACCCCTCATTAACTAATGTCTCTCGTATCACTTTTGTAGAAGATACGACTACATCAGAAGAGTAAAGAGTATTACTATTATTTGATTCAATATTTTGATGCTCTTCATTATTATATTGAATATCTTCCAATACAGATACGCTATCATTACTTATATCACTACTACTACAACTTGCCAACATAAGAGCCACAACAGCACTTAAAAAAATATAGTTCTTTGTTTTCATAATTATCACCTAGTATGTATATTTAAGTAAATGTAGATTAAGCAATTATACCATAGTTTAAATTAATTAACAATTTTTAGCATTTTTAAACTCTGCAACTTCACTCTCTACCATATTATCTATCATCGTAATATATAAATCATTGATAAGGTTTGGCGAGAGTCCCAATGATATTGCCTTAGCCCTTGCATTAGATATAATAAAATCTATCCTATCGTCTGATTTTATCTCATCGATAGATGTCTTAAAGTGAGCTATCTGCTTGATATAACTATTTCTTTTGGCAATTAATTCTACAATATCTCTATCTAATTTATCTATCTCTTCTCTTGCTTCCTCTAAACTATTACACTTTTTCATATCTTCTCCTTTTTTAAATTTAATTATATCACAATATTAACAATTTTGTATTGCTAATCCCTCAACTAATCCAAAATCAACTACAATAGAACTATCAAATCGTAATATTTTAAACAACTCTTTATATATCTCCACTCCTGCATATATCACCTCATCTCTACCACTTCCAACAGCTTTTATAAGCTCTTGAGGATTTAATAGTGATAACTCCCTCTCATATCTATTTAGCTCCTCAATACTCAATGAAGTCCCCTCTACAATCATTGGGTTATAAGAGAGATAATCCAATCCACACTTTAGAGATGCTATTGTAGTTGGCGTACCTGCTGTGGCTAAAAAACTATCTACCAAACCATATTTAGAGTATATATCATTGACAAACTCCAACATACTACTCATCAACTTAGGAAGTATATTTCTCATTTGATTAATATTAGGATATGATTGGGCTATGGTAACTATGCCAACAGGAAAGCTTTTTGATACTACTCTATCTTGATACTTAAATATAATCTCTGTAGAACCACCACCAATATCAATTAGTACAAAACTCTTAATATCTGGTGCAATAATATCTAATCTACTCTCTACTGCTAAAAGTGTATATTTAGCCTCCTCTTCTCCTGAAATTATCTTAAATCTCATACCTGATTTTTGGGCTATAAGTTCTAATATCTCTTTAGAGTTATTAGCCTGTCGCAAGGCTTGTGTAGTAACGGCAAATATTTTATCATCAAAATCAATTACCTCTTTTGCATCATTAATAGTATCTATCACTCTTTGAGCAGACTCAATCATAATCTTACCACTACTACTTAATCCATCAGCTACCTTTACAATCCTTGAAAACTCTATTATAACTTCTTTTGTAGCACAATTAAACTTGACAATCCTAATAGAATTTGAACCTAAATCAATTGAAATCATAGCTTAATACTCTTCTCTAAATCTAAACTTATTATCTGTTAATATATTTCTAATCTCATCTTGATGAACTTTGCCTTTGGTCTCTAGTGAAACAGATACATTTGCATCACCAAACTTTAAATCAGTTGAAGTCCTATCATACCCAATTTGGACAATATTAGCACCCACCTGTTCTAAAAGTGTAGTAAATAGCTTTAGACTACCTGCTTTATCTATCAAAGTAACTTCAAGTTTCATCTTACGACTAGATTTCACAAGCCCCTTTTCAATAATAAGTGAAAGCATAGTAACATCAATATTTCCTCCACTTAAAATAATAGCTATTTTACTTCCCTTAGCAAGATTAAGTTTATTATGCAATAATCCTGCCACACCCACAGCACCTGCACCCTCCACTAATACCTTTTGTTTTTCTAATAAAAATAAAATAGCATAAGCTATCTCTTCCTCTTCTACAAGTTCTATATTATCTACACTATCTAAAATATAATCTAGCGTAATAGGTGATGTATCTCGCACAGCTATTCCATCAGCAATTGTCCTTACACTAACAGAATCAATAGGGGTTTTTTTATCATAAGAGTTTTTCATAGCACTTGCCCCTGCTGATGCAATTCCAATAATCTTAATATTAGGATTAATAGATTTTGATACCATAGCAACACCACTAATAAGACCACCACCTCCAACAGGTACTATAATTGCATCAAGATTATCAATCTCTTCTAAAATTTCCAATGCTATCGTCCCCTGTCCTGCTATTACAGTATCATCTTCAAAAGGATGTACAAAATCATAATTTCTCTTTTGAGCAAAATCTTTAGCATAACTATAAGCCTCATCATAATTAGCACCCCTCAAAATCACAGTAGCACCCAACCCCTTAACCCCTTGAACCTTAGTAAGAGGAGTAGAATCAGGCATAATAATAGTAGCATTAATCCCAAAATACTTAGCACTATAAGCCACCCCTTGTGCATGATTACCAGCACTTGCAGCAACTACACCATCTATCTTTTTATTCTCAACTAACGAAGCAATAGCATTAAAAGCCCCACGAAGCTTAAAAGCCCCAGTAAGTTGTAAATTCTCTTTTTTAAGATAGACCTCATATCCACTCTTTTGACTTAATATTGGAGCATAAGTAATAGGAGTATTATATACCACATCTTTAATCCGTTTTTGTGCTTTTTTTACATCATTTATATTTAACATTTTATTTTTTGGTTTCCTTATAATTTGTATTCTTTATATATATTTTCTAATTTTTCTAAATCTTTATCATTTGAAATCATAACAAGATAGTTTCATTATAAATTTTTGGTGTAATATCTACCTGTCTAAATAAGTCCAATTCTTTTTTGAATTCTCTAAAAATCTTTTTATTTTTAGAAGGTATTGTTCTTAAAGTTTCAACAATAACCAATCTATTGATAAATAATTCCCCATCATTTATCAAATTTTTTATTTTTTCTTTAGCTTCTTTTTCATTATTTAAGAAATCAATAATGATATTTGTATCAATATAGTAATCCATTATCTTCCTCTTCAATAATATTAATAAGTCTTAACAACCCCTCTTTAGCTCTTTTTTGTCTCATTTTATCATCTTGTGTAGGATTATGTATTCTCTCCATATTCACATCAAAACCAAAAATATCTGTTTGAATATCATTTAAAAAATTATTTTTTACCTCTTTTTGATTAGATATTTTAACAATACCATTATCTTTATATATATTATAATAAATAGCTTCCATACCAGCACCTAAAAGAACTGTTGGACTATGTGTTGTTACAATAAATTGAATTAATGGAAAAGTTTCTCTTAACTGATTTATAAATTTATATTCCCATTTTGGGTGAAGATGTAGTTCTACTTCGTCTATAAGAACTATACCTTTAAACTCTGCTATACTCTCTACATTTGGTTGATTAGTAGATAATCTTGATATTAAATCACAAATAATAGTTATTACACCTTTATATCCTGCTGAAAGTTGTCTAAAGCTAACTTCTGAACCCTTTTCTCTAAAAGTTACTTTTAATGGTGTAATATCTATCTCTATATCACTATTAAGTAATTTTTGTAATAACTTTTTGGCACTATCTACAGATATAATATTTTTTTTACCCAATTTCTCATTATATCGTTCAAGATTATCAAGTTCTATAAGCCAATCAATAGCACTCTTTAAATCATAAGAGTTATTAAAAAGTGTAAGATAACCTGCCATATCCTCTTTGACTTGACAATAATTATTTCTTGATGAACCATAAGCAAAAAAATTATCTCCACATAGCTCTTTATCATTTATCTCTAAACTATATTCATCTTCTTTTTCTCTAAAATCTTTTAATCCCTCTTCAATATTGCCTTTTAAAGCAACTGATATTGCTTGAAGTAGTAGAGTTTTACCATCTCCATTTTCTCCTACTATATAAATCTCTTTTTTATCTTTTAGATTATTTAGTTCTATATTTTTAATAGAAAAAAAATCTTTTATTTTAATATTATCTAATTGTTTTATCTCATCTTTATCAATCATTCCAAACCCTACTCAAAAATCTTAACAACATCTATATCACAATCCAAACAATCAACTCTCATCTTATCATCTACTCCATAAGCTCTATCATATAGGTATCTATTATCTACTAACACAAATCTATCAATCATCTTAAAATTACTATTTACCAAAAAATACTCCTTTACTCCACTTGCTTCATATAAATCTTTTTTAATTCTCATATCTTTATATGCTGTTTGTATTGATAAAACTTCAAAAATAGCATAAGGGATTTTTAGATTATTATAAAATAACATTATATCAGGTTGGACTATACTTATATCTCCATTAATCTCTAATTTAATATCAAAAGGGGTAATTTTGGGAATATATTTTTTACTCTTTTTTGTAATACTCTTAGATATAAAAAATATATTACCTACAATATCTTGATGATAAGCACTCGCACCTGCCATCATATATATATTTCCAAATATTAATTCTACTCTCTCTTTTGTACTCTTATCTATCTCTAAATAATCTTCATAACTGTAATTTTCTAATTTAAGTGCTTCATTCATAATAGTTCCTTTTACTCTTATGATTATACTACAATTCATTTAAATTTATAATAGAATCTTATTTAATTATTAGATTGTTTTTTTAGAGGATAAAAGTCTTAACATAACATTATTTCTATTGTAAATATAGTTTCGCCCAAATAAAATCTATAACTCTTTTAAATCAATACTAACTCTACTCATCTTCGCCCCACTATCAAGGCATCTTATATAGTGTTTGCCCTCTTCTAAATATCTATATAGTGGCGTTTTAGAGGTAGCTTTTATTGGTAATTGATTATCTATAAGCCAATAAATTGTACTATTAGTCTCAAATGAATAGCACTCTAGTTTAATCTTTTTAAGCTCTTTAGGTAGTAATCTATTATTGCTATATTTAGCTCTATTTATTGGTGAGGTTATTAGAGGTTTATAATTTTTCCACTTATTAAAACATATATTATCTTTTAGTTGATTGATAGATGAGATTAACCCACTTTTCAACATTTTAGCCAATATCTCACCACGAAATCTTTTACATGGCTTTTGATAATTTATCCCTTTGATAACTTCATCTATTATATAATTTTTACACTCCCCTACTTTGATAATATCTTGACAAATTTGCTTATCAATTATATTTGAGGGCTTTTTAAACCAACTCTTATCATCAAGAAATTTAAATATCTTTAGCATTGTAGGAGATGCTATTTTTATACCTGTTGGTTTAAGAGTTTTATTGACTTTTTTGGAGCGATTAAAGTTACCATACCAAATAGCCACTGTATATTTAGGAGTGTATCCAATACTTAATAAATCTTTGGCATAAGCAGAAGTGCCAGTTTTGAAAGCTACTCTTGATAATCCCTCTACAAACTCCCAAGATGATGATAGATTATTTCGTGGTACATTTGATAATATATTAGAGATTAGATAGGTAGATTGTGGGGTGAAAATCTTTTTGGTTTCTCTCTTTTTTGGATTCTTAAAATATGAAGCTTTTTGATAAATCCCACCATTAGCCAAAGATGAGTATAGTTGAGCCAATTCCAAAAGAGTGATACCCGAACCACCCAAAGTGATAGAACTGCCATAATAATTTTTGGGCTTATCAATAGATTTAATCTTAGCCTTAATTAATAAATCATAAAGCGAACTTCTGCCCAAAAGTCTATCAAGTTCAACAGCTACGGTATTAAGTGAATATTGCAAAGCCTCACTAGCACTAATTATACCTATAAATCTTTTAGAGTAATTTGTAGGAGAGTAACCTCCAAGATGGATAGATATATCAAAAAGATTTGATAAAGGGGTAATCAATCCTCTCTCAAATGCTAAAGCATAGATAAATGGTTTAAGTGTAGAACCTGCACTAATAATAGCCATTATCCCATCATTTTGCCCAC
>Ga0256842_1003172_pt1 | contig 11130 bp, 7 predicted proteins | sample 4559240metaG_FD_185973 | JGI IMG/M metagenome (GOLD analysis project Ga0256842, IMG submission 185973) | Hydrothermal vent microbial communities from Guaymas Basin, Mexico - 4559-240 | ecosystem: Environmental > Aquatic > Marine > Hydrothermal vents | place: Mexico: Guaymas Basin | collected...
CCCCGGCGCAAGGCCTCGCGGGGCGGCCCGACGTCGGCCGCCTCCGCCTCTACTGCTCGGAAGAAACCCATTCCTCGATCGAGAAGGCGGCGATCGTCACGGGTGTCGGCACGGAGGGGGTCCGGCGGATCCCGGTGGACGACGAGTACCGCATGGTCCCCGGGGAACTGGAGCAGGCGATCCGGGAGGACCGGGCGGCGGGATGGCTCCCGTTCTGCGTGGTCGCCACGCTTGGAACGACCTCGTCGACCAGCGTCGACCCGGTCGGCGAGATCGCGGAGATCGCCTCCCGCGAGGAGCTCTGGCTCCACGTCGACGCCGCCTACGCGGGCGCCGCCGCGCTGCTCCCGGAAAAACGGCCGCTCTTCGCCGGCTGGGAACGGGCCGATTCCATCGTCGTCAATCCCCACAAGTGGATGTTCACGCCGTTCGACGCCTCGCTCCTCCTCTGGCGCCGGGGCGAGACGTTCCGGGAGGCGTTCAGCCTGCGCCCGGAGTACCTGAAGACCGGTTTCGAAGCCCGGGTCCACGACTTCCACGAGTACGGGATCCAGCTCGGGCGCCGCTTCCGGGCCCTCAAGCTCTGGCTGATGATCCGCTGGTTCGGCGCCGACGGAATGGCGGCCCGGGTCCGGGAGCACTGCCGCCAGGCGGGGAAGCTCGCCGCGTGGTTCCGCGAGCAGCCGGACTGGGAACTGCTCGCCCCGGTCCACTTCTCGACCCTGTGCCTGCGCCACGTCCCGGAAGGGATGCACCGCCTGCCGGACGGCGACGAACGGGAGCGGGCCCTCGACCGGCACAACGAGGCGATCCTGGCCCGGGTCAACCGGGACGGGAGGATCTTCCTCTCCCACACGCGGCTCCGGGACCGGTACACGATCCGGGTGACCCTGGGCAACCCGCGGGCCACCGATGCCCACGTGGAGCTGTGCCGGCGGCTGCTCGTGGAGGCGGCCCGGGTGGAGACGAGCGGCTTCCCCGGGTAGCCTCCCCGGGCCCCCGGCCCCATCTTTTGCCCCGGCCGGTCGCGGCCGGGAGGAACGTTCGTGTCCCTGCTTCCCGAGGGCACCCCCCTCGAGGTTCATCCCCTCCTCTCCCTCGAGGAGATGGAGACGCTGGCCCCCGCCTGGGACCACCTGGCCCGGGCCTGCGGGGCCCCTCCCGTCGCGTTCCCGTCGTTCGTGCTCCCGTGGTACCGCCACCGCGCCCGCCACGACCACCCGGTCGTCCTCGCGATCCGGGACCGACAGGGAGACCTGCTCGCCCTGCTCCCCCTCCTGGTCGGTCGCCGCCGCAGGGGACACCTGCCGGTCTCGCTCCTGCAGTGCGCGACGAGGAACGCGTGGGCCCCGGGAGTGACCGCCCTGCTCCATCCCGGGGCCGACCGGGAACTGCTCGCCGGCTGCCTCGCGCGCCATGCCCTGGCCCTGCCCGACTGGCGGATCGCCGAGTTCTTCCCCCTGGAACCGGGCGGCCTCTTCGAGAACGCCCTTCGGCGCGAGATCGTCCGGCAGCGGCTCCGCGCGACGTCGTTCCCGCCGGCATCCAGCGCGGCGATCGTCCTCGAGGGGGCGGAGGACGAGGAAGCCCTCCTGGCCCGCTTTACTCGCGGCCGACGCCAGCGGGTGCGCAAGGGCTGGCACCGGCTCGAGGCGGGCGAGCTGGCCGTCCGGGAGATCCGCTCGCCCCGGGCCCTCGGGGAAGCCCTCGACGACGTCTTCGCGATCGCCGAGGCGAGCTGGCAGGGCCAGCGGGGCACCTCGATCGCCTCCTCCCCCGAGTCCCGGTCGTTCTACCGGGAGGCGTGCCTCCGTCTCGCCCGCGAGGGCCGCCTCGACCTGTGGATCCTGGTGGAGGACGGCCGCCCCGTCGCCTTCGACCTCCAGGTCGTCGAGGGCGACCTCGCCTGGAGCCTGCATCGTGGCTACGTCCCGGAGGCCGCACCGCTGGGACCCGGGGTCGTCCTGCTCGGGGAGGCCCTGCGCCGGCACCTGCGCCGGGGAATCCGGAGATGCGAGCTGTTCCAGCCCGCCACCGACGACAAGCGCCGCTGGAACCCCGACCTTCCGACCTGGCACGGCCTGCGAATCTTCGCCCCCCGGGCCGCCGCCGGCCTCCTCGGCCGCCTCGACGAGATCCGCCAGATCTTCCGCCACCGGTGAGGTGGACTTGACGGAACCGGTTTCTCGAGCCATCATGCCAACAGGCGTTTCAAACAAACGTTTGTTGGAGGTGGCGTGACAACCGACGAGACCGGGAAGGCCAAGGGCCGGGACACCCGCACCCGCATCCTGGACGCGGCAGAGAAACTCTTTGCCGAGCAGGGGCTTGCCAGCACCTCCCTCCGGCAGATCACCCGGGAGGCGGGGGTCAACCTGGCAGCGGTCAACTACCACTTCGGGTCCCGCGAGCAGCTGATCCACGAGGTGTTCGCCCGCCTCGTCGGCCCGGTGAACCGGGAGCGGCTCGCCTGTCTCGACGAGCGACGGGCAGCGGCTGGGGATGCCCCCCTGCCCCTCGCGACGATCCTCGAGTGCCTCGCCGCCCCCGCCCTGCGGCGAGGCGGGGACCGGCTGCGGATGCGTCTCGCCGCCCGTGTCCTCTCCGAGCCCGGCGTGTACTCCCCCACCGACTTCCACCGACTCTTCGAGGAGATCGCCGAGCGGTTCCTCGGAGAGCTCGCCCGGACGCTGCCCGACCTCCCTCCCGCCGAGATCGCCTGGCGCTTCCACTTCTTCATCGGAGCGCTGCTCCAGGCGCTCCACGGGCTCGCCGGCGTCAAGGGAATGCCGGGCCCCTTCTCGGAACTCTACCGGGTGCCGGTGGAGGAGGTCCTCCGCCGCGTCGTCGCCTTCGGGATCGGGGGCTTCCTCGCCCCCGCGGTCCCGGGAAACACCGGGGAGGACGGGCCATGAGAAGGCCGGTCGCGCTCCTCGCACCGGTGCTCGCGGTGGTCGCGATCGGCGCCGGTTGTCTCACCGTGCCCGACCGGTCCGGCGGCCCCCCGGACCTCGAACCGCCCCCCGCCTGGACGGCCCCGGCGGCGGCTCCCCCGTCGACGGCCATCCCCGGCCCCCTGCCCGGCTGGCTTCCCGAGGACGCCGCCCCCGGCCTCCGGGAGGCGATCGAGGCGGCCCTCGAGCACAACCACGACCTCGGGGCGGCGGCCGCCCGGCTCGACGCCGCCCTCGCCCAGGCCCGCATCGCGGGGGCGCCACTCCTGCCCCAGGTCTCCGCCGGGACCCGCGCGAACCGCCAGCGAATGAACTTCTTCGGCCTGCCCCTGCCCGGGGCGAAGGGAGGCGTCTTCCCGGTGACGACGACGAGCTGGGGGCTCTCCCTCGACGTCTCCTGGGAAGCGGACCTCTGGGCCCGGGTCCGGGCGGAACGGCTCGGCGCCCGCCGGGAAGCCGAGGCGGGCGCCGCGGACCTCGCCGGGGCACGCCTGTCCCTCGCTGCCCAGGTGGCCAAGGCCTGGTTCGCCCGGGTGGCGGCGGCCCGCGCCGAGGCGATCGCCCGGGAGGAACAGGAAGTGGCGCGGGCCACCCTGGACCTGGTCCGGAGACGGTACCGGGGAGGGCTCACGGACGCGGCGGCCCTCCACGAGGCGGAGCGGGCCCTCGCGGAAGCGCGGGCGGGCGTCGCACGCGCGGCCCGCGCCCGGGACGCCGCGACCCGCCAGCTCGAGATCCTTCTCGGGGAGTACCCGGCCGGAAAGCGCGTGCCGGAGGCCGACCTGGCCCTGGAGCTGCCCCCGGTGCCCGCCGGGTTGCCGGCGGGGCTGGTCGGCCGGCGACCGGACCTCCGCGCCCTGGAGGCCCGGGTGGCGGCGACCGACGCCCGTCTCCTCGCCGCTCGGCGCGCCCTCTACCCGCGGCTCTCCCTGACCGCCTCCGGCGGCACGTCGACCCGGGCCTTCCGGGACCTGCTCGACCGGGACTACGAGGTCTGGAACCTGGTCACCAACCTGGTCCAGCCACTCTTCCAGGGCGGGCGGCTCCGCGGCAACGTGCGGGTCGCCGAGGCCCGGGTCCGGGAGCTGCTCCACACCTGGACGTCGGCGGCCCTTCGCGCCTACGGGGAGGTGGAACGGGCCCTGGCGGCGGAGGCCACGTTCCGGGCGGAGCGGGACCACCGTGTATGGGCGGTCCGGGAGGCGCGCGCCGCCGAGGAACTGGCGCACGACCGGTACGCCCGGGGGCTCGTCGACGTGACCGTCCTCCTCGACGCCCGCCGGCGGCGGTTCGCCGCCGAGCGGGCGCTGCTCACCCTGGACAACGACCGGCTGGCCAACCGGATCGACCTCTGGCTGGCCCTGGGCGGAAACGCGCCCGCCCCCTCTCCTTCCGCGGAGGCCCGCCGATGACGAACCGTCCACGACACCGCTTCCTGCGCGTCCTCCTTCCCCTCCTGGTGCTCGCCCTGGGGATCGCCGCCCTCGCGCTTCTCGTCGCCCTCCGGCGTCGGCCCGCGGTCCGCCCCCCGGTGATCCCCGTTCCCATCGTCGAGACGGTTCCGGTGCGCTACAGCCCGGAACGAGTGCTCGTTCGCGCCGAGGGAACGGTCGAGACGCGAACCCGGACGACCCTGGTCGCCGAGGTCGGGGGGAAGATCCTCGAGGTCTCGCCACGCTTCGAGGATGGCGAGTTCGTCCAGGAGGGCGAGCTGCTCCTGCGGATCGATCCCGTCGACTGGCGTGCGGCGGTCGAGTCCGCGCGGGCGAACCTCGCCCGCGCGGAGCTGGCCCTCGCACAGGAGGAAGCGGCGGCTGCCCAGGCCCGGCGGGACTGGGAACGGTTCGGCGAGGGCGACCCGGATCCCCTGGTCGTCCACGAGCCCCAGCTCGCCCGGGCCCGGGCCGAAGTCGAGGCGGCGCGCGCCGCCGTCGCCCGGGCGGAGCGGGACCTCGCCCGCACCGAGATCCGCGCTCCGTACGACGGGCGGGTCCTGGCGAGGAACGTGGACGTCGGACAGGTGGTGATGCCGGGCACCGCCCTCGGCTCTCTCTATGCCACCGACGCCGTGCTGGTCCCGCTGCCCGTCCCCGACGTGGAGCTCGCGTACCTGGAGGTTCCCCTCTCGCCCGGGGACCCCGCGGGGCCGGCGGTGACCCTGCGGGCCCGCTTCGGAGGGGACGAACGCAGCTGGAAGGGGCGGATCGTCCGGACCGGCGGCCAGGTCGACCCGAAGAGTCGCATGGTCCGCCTGGTGGCGCGGGTGGACCGGCCCTTCGCCCCCGGCCGGCCGCCCCTGGTCCCGGGCATGTTCGTCCGGGCCGAGATCCCCGGGAAGCTCCTCCCCCGGGCCGTCAGCCTGCCCCGGGTCGCCCTCCGCACCGGCGACACCGTGCTGGTCGTCGACGACGAGTCCCGGGTGCGCATCCGGAAGGTGCACGTGCTCCGTCGGGATCGCGATACCGTCCTGGTCGGGGGAGGCCTGGAGGATGGACAGCGCGTGGTCGTCACGCCCCTCGAGATCGTGACGGACGGCATGCGAGTCGAGGTCGCCGACGCGACCGGGGAGCACGATCGATGAACCGCGTCATCGCCTGGTTCGCTCGCAACGGGGTGGCGGCGAACCTGCTCGCCCTGTTCGTCGTCGTCGCGGGGCTCCTCACCCTGTGGACGATCAAGGTCGAGGTGTTCCCCGAGTTCTCGATGGGGTACATCAGCATCACGGTCCCCTACCCCGGCGCGGCGCCCGAGGAGGTCGAGGAGGGGATCACGGTCAAGATCGAGGAGCAGATCCAGGGCCTCCCCGGCATCAAGCGCATCCAGTCGACCGCCTCCGAGGGAGTCGGCACGGTGTTCGTCCAGCTCGAGACGTGGGCCGACACCCGCAAGGTGCTCGACGACGTCAAGGCCCGGGTCGACGCGATCAACTCGTTCCCGGAGGACGCGGAGAAACCGGTCATCCAGGAGGTGACGAGCCGCTGGCAGGTGATCTCCGTCGCCATCTCGGGGGACGTCGACGAAAAGACACTGAAGGAAATCGCGGAGAACGCCCGGGACGAGCTGGCAGCCCTTCCCGAGATCTCGATCGTCGAGCTGCAGAACGTGCCCCCCTACGAGATCTCGATCGAGGTGCCCGAGGAAAACCTGCGGCGCTGGCACCTCACGTTCGACGAGATCGCGGCGGCGGTGCGGAACGAGGCCGTCGACGTACCGGGGGGCTCGATCCGGAGCCGCGGCGGGGAGATCCTCCTGCGCGGCCGGACCCGGGCCTACCGCGGTCCCGAGTTCGAGCGCCTGGTCGTCCGCGCCAACCCCGACGGCACCCGGCTCCTGGTCGGAGACGTGGCCCGGGTCCGGGACGGTTTCGCCGAGACCGACCAGCGCTCCCGGTTCGACGGGCAGCCGGCCGTGCTCCTGCAGGTCTACCGGGTCGGGGAGCAGCGCGCCTTCGACGTGGCGAACGCGGTCAAGCGCTGGGTGGAGGAGGCGCGCCCTCGCCTGCCGGCGGGCATCGTGATCGAGACCTGGCAGGACAACACGAAGGTCCTGCGGGACCGGCTCGACACCCTGCTGCGGAACGCCCTGCAGGGTTTCATCCTGGTCTTCGTCACCCTCGCCCTCTTTCTCGAGCTGCGGCTGTCCTTCTGGGTCAGCCTCGGGATCCCGGTGTCGTTCCTCGGCGCGATCTGGCTGATGCCGACGTTCGACGTGTCGATCAACCTGGTCTCCCTGTTCGCGTTCATCGTCGTGCTCGGGATGGTCGTCGACGACGCGATCATCATCGGCGAGAACATCCACACCCACCAGCAGCGGACCGGGCGCGGCGTGGAGGCGGCGATCCGCGGGGCACAGGAGGTGGCGACGCCGGTGATCTTCGCGGTGCTGACCACGGTCGCCGCGTTCCTTCCCCTCGTCCACGTCGAGGGGGTGACCGGCAAGGTGATGCGGGTCGTGCCGCTGATCGTCATCCCGGTGCTGTTCTTCAGCCTCGTCGAGTCGCTGCTCGTCCTGCCGAGCCACCTCTCCCACCTGCCCCGCTCCTCCCGGGAACCGGGCCGGATCGCCTCCGCGTGGCACCGGTTCCGGGGCCGCTTCGACCGGGGGCTCCAGTGGTTCATCCACCGGGTCTACGCCCCGGCACTCGAACGGGCCCTCGCCTGGCGGTACCTCGTGCTCACCGCGGGCGTCGCCGCCCTGCTGGTCACCACGGGCCTCGTCGTCGGGGGCTTCATCCGCTTCGTGTTCTTCCCCACCGCCGAGGCCGACTTCGTGTCGGCGTCGGTGCGCATGCCCCTCGGGACCCCGGTCGAGGTCACGGAGGCGGCGGCCCGGCGCATCGAGCGGGCCGCCCTCGACCTGCGGGCCGCGATCGACCGGGAAGCGGGGAGGGACGGCGATCCCGGCCGCAGCATCTTCCGCCACGTCCTGACGTCGATCGGCGACCAGCCGCTGCGCACGCTGCGCAAGGTCCATTCCGGGGCGGTCCGCGAGGACAACTCCGGGTCGCACCTGGCCGAGGTGGCCATCGAGCTGGCCCCCGCCGAGGAGCGCACCGTCTCGTGCGAGGAGATCGTCCGCCGCTGGCGCGAGGCGGTGGGGCCCGTGCCCGGCGCGGTGGAGGTCCGGTTCAACTCGACACTCTTCGATCCCGGGGACGCGATCAACGTGGAGCTCGCCGCCGAGAACCTTGCCGAGCTGAGGCGGGCCGCGGACGAACTGAAGGGAGCCCTCGCCCGGATCGACGGCGTCTACGACATCGCCGACAGCCACGAGGCGGGCAAGCGGGAGTTTCGCGTCCGCGTCACCCCGCGGGGGCGTGCGCTCGGCCTCACCCAGCTCGAGGTGGCCCGCCAGGTGCGGCAGGCGTTCTACGGCGAGGAGGTCCAGCGCATCCAGCGGGGCACCGACGAGCTGAAGGTCAAGGTGCGGTACCCCGCAGCCGACCGGAAGACGCCCGAGACCCTGGAGGAGATGCGGTTCCGGCTGCGGGACGGGACCGAGATCCCCTTCTCCGTCGCCGCCGTCGCCCTGCCCGGCCGCGGGTTCGCGAAGATCGAGCGGACGGACCGGCGCCGGACGCTCAACGTGACGGCCGACGTCGACCTGAACCGGACGACGCCGACCGCCGTCGCGGCGCGCCTCGAGGAGGAGATCCTCCCCGAGATCATGCGCCGCCACCCGGGCATGTCCTGGCGGTTCGAGGGGGGGCAGCGGGAGAAACAGGAGACGATGGAGGGCCTGGTGCGCGGTTTCCTCCTCGCCCTGGTCGGCATCTACGCCCTGATCGCGATCCCGTTCCGTTCCTGGGTGCAGCCGCTGATCGTGATGAGCGCGATCCCCTTCGGCCTGATCGGCGCGGTTGTCGGTCACCTGCTGCTCGGTCTCGACCTGACGATCCTCTCGATGTCCGGGGTCGTGGCCCTGGCCGGCGTCGTCGTCAACGACTCCCTCGTGATGGTCGAGTTCGTCAACCGGGCCCGGGAACGCGGGGAACCGCTCTTCCGCGCCATCCGCGAGGCGGGCGTCGCCCGTTTCCGGCCGATCCTGCTGACGACCGCGACGACGTTCGCCGGGCTGGCTCCGCTGATGCTCGAGCGCAGCATGCAGGCCCAATTCCTGATCCCGATGGCGGTCTCCCTCGCCTTCGGAATCGTCTTCGCCACGGCGATCACGCTGGTCCTGGTGCCCTGCCTCTACGTCGTGCTCGAGGACCTGCGCGGCCTCCTGGGCTGAGGAGACACGGCCGGGGAGGTCAGGCCCCCCTGGCCCCGGCGCCGAGCGCGCGGAGGAACTCCTCGTTGCTCGGGTAGGCGGCCAGCTTCTTGAGCAGGGCCTCGACCGCGTCGACCGGGCTCATCGTGGAGAGGGCCCGGCGCAGCAGGTGAACCTTGGGCGTCCACTCCTTGAGGAGCTTCTCCTCCTTGCGCGTGCCGGTCTGGTGGATGTCGATGCACGGGAAGACCCGCTTCTCGAACAGCTTCCGGTCGAGGACGATCTCGGTGTTCCCCGTCCCCTTGAACTCCTGGAAGATCACCTCGTCCATCCTGGAACCGGTGTCGACCAGGCACGAGGCGATGATCGTGAGCGAACCGCCCTCCTCGCACCGCCGCGCGGCGCCGAAGAAGCGGCGCGGGTTCTCGAGGGTGCGAGAGTCGATGCCGCCGGAGAGGATCTTCCCGGACCCCCGCTGCTCGACGTTGTAGGCCCGGGCGAGCCGGGTGAGGGAATCGAGCAGCACGAGCACGTCGCGCCCCGACTCGACCAGGCGCTTGGCCCGCTCGAGGACGATCTCGGCCACGGAGACGTGGTTCCGTGCAAGTTCGTCGGAGCTCGAGGCGATCACCTCCCCGTCCGGGACCCGGCGCCGCCAGTCCGTCACCTCCTCGGGACGCTCGTCGATCAGGAGGACGATCAGGTGGATCTCCGGGTGGTTGACCCCCACGGCGTGGGCGATCTGCTGCAGGAGCGTCGTCTTGCCCGCCTTGGGCGGGGCGACGACGAGGCAGCGCTGCCCCTTGCCGATCGGGGCGACCAGGTCGACGACCCGCGGTTCCAGGGGCTCGGGCCCGGTCTCGAGGCGGATCGGGTCTTCCGGCGACGTGGGCGTCAGGTCCTGGAAGTGACGCCGTTCACGCCACTTCTCGGGCGGGAGGCCGTTGATCTCCTCGATCTCGTAGAGGGCAGGTCCGCGTCGGCCCGTGGGTCGTGCCTTCCCCCTGATTTCCACCCCCTCGTCGAACTTCCAGTTCCGGACGATGTCCGGCGCCACCCAGACGTCGTCGGGACGCGGCAGGTAGTTCGCCCTGCGGGTTCGCAGGAAGCCGTAGCCCTCGGGCAGCAGCTCGAGGACGCCCCAGGCCTCGATCGGTTCCTTCGGCGCCTCGACGACGGCACCTTCCCCACCCGTGGCAGTGGTGTTTCCGTTGGCACCGCCACCCCCGCCCGCCGGACGGCGGCGGCGACGACGGCGCTTCCAGGACCCCTTCCGGTTCCCACCTTGCGACCGCTGTTCGTCCTTCACGTTCCCCTTCCTGTCCCGCTTCCGGCGGCCGCCGTGGCCACCGTCGGATGCGGATCCGCTCCCAGCTTGTCCAGGACCTCCCGTGCGTCCCGGGGGAGGTCTCCCCTCTCGTCCCGCTGCCGCAGGGCCACGGCCAGCCGGGTCCGGACCTGCCAGTCCCGGTCCTCCGCGAGTCGGCGCAACAGCTCGACTCCCGGATGGCTCGCCAGCACGCAGTTTCGCGCCGCTCGCGAGCGGATCGCCGGATCGGGCTCGGTCTCCGCCATCTCGCAGGCCCCGGGGCCCGGCCCGGCATCCCGCAGTACCAGCTCCGCCCGCAACAGGCGCAGCTCTGCGGAATCGCCGCACGCCTCCCCGAGCCCGGAAAGGAGGGCTTCCGGCAGGGTGGCACGCCGCAGGAACAGCAGGCCGGCCACCGTGCCACGGACCAGCGGATCCGGGTCCCGCAGGTACGGCACGAGCCGCGCTGCCTCCACCTCCCGATGGCCGGCGGCCTGGCGCGCTTCCTCGGCCCGGTCGAGCGGGCCCTGCTTCCCCGTGGGAACCTGCATCCCTGCTCCGGGAGGCGCCCCGTCCCCGGACACGCTGACCTGGTTCGACGGGGGCCGTCCGCTTTCCTTCCCGGATTGGCCGGAACAACCGGCCGGGGCCACGACGAGCACGGCGGCGAGGACGGGAAGCAGGAACCTCCGTCCTCTCGCCGGCAGGGAGAAGCCTAGCAGAAGGCCTCGCTCGCTGTCCACTCGCCGTTCTCCTGGAGAATCCTCGCCGGGAGGGACCCCGGGCTCCGCCCGGCATCCCGGCCTGCTGGACCCGGTTCATGCTAGGGACCCGTCTCCTCCCCCGCAACCGTGCCCGCCGCCCCCGCGGCGCGTTCCCGGATCATCTCCAGGGCGTGCCGGGCGGCCCCGCGGGCGTACGCGTTCTCGTCCCGGGCCATCTCCGCCAGCGCCGGGACCGCCGCCGGGTCGCCGATGCGTCCCAGGGCCTGGGCCGCCCAGGCCCGGACCGGGGTCTCCTCGTCCCGGAGCGCCTCGACCAGGGCGGGCACCGCCGCCGGGTCGCCGATCTCGGCGAGCGCCCGCGCCGCCGCCTCGCGCACGGACGGCTCCGGGTCGTCCCGGAGACGCTCCGCGACGGCCGGCACGGCGTCCC
>Ga0256842_1003173_pt1 | contig 11129 bp, 6 predicted proteins | sample 4559240metaG_FD_185973 | JGI IMG/M metagenome (GOLD analysis project Ga0256842, IMG submission 185973) | Hydrothermal vent microbial communities from Guaymas Basin, Mexico - 4559-240 | ecosystem: Environmental > Aquatic > Marine > Hydrothermal vents | place: Mexico: Guaymas Basin | collected...
GTCAAACATATCGGTTGGATACATGAGGCCAAAAGCATACTGGAGTTCGGACGAATTTTTGGTTGCATCATAATACTTCCCGCCATCATTATATACGGTCCGGCCGGCTTCCATGTGGTTCCAGTATCCCAAATTCAAATGAGCGCTAAAGGAACGATCGGGCAAATAGGGATCCATGTAATAGGACAACAACCCTGTAAACCCGACTTCAACCGCACCACTGGCATATTCAACAAACGGATAGTTATGTTTATCACCGGTAGGAATCCGCGTATTAATCATTAACCCGCCGTACATTTTCTTTTCCATAAATCCGAAAGAACCCATCTTCAGGCTAACAAAAACATCGCCCGGCAAATTGTATTCATTGGAATAATGCGTGTCCTGATAAATACGGGGTGAGAGTATCAAATCCAAATGATCTAAAATTCCCCAGCTCAGGCTCGTTTGCCCCACCACCAGCCAATAGTTTGATGCGTGAAAATTTTTCGGCGGCTGGCCTGAGCCCACAAACTCCGTTGCACGCGTAAAGAAATTCATTTCAGAATATAATGTCACGAACCCCTTGCTTAAAGTTCTTGCACTTTGAGTATGCAACAAACTTTTGCTGCCTATTGGCGGTTGGCTATATGCAAAGGTAACCATTAGCGCCAAAAGGATCAGGCTGACTTTTCTCATTTCAACCTCCCAGAAAAAACTTTATTAGCTTGAATCTTATTACTCGACAATTTTTTTAATTTCTTTGATATTTTTTTATTTTTCTTCCAATATTTTTTTCAAATCCTTTATTTCTTTTTCAGCGTCTTTGCGCAATTTACGTAAACTTTCAATTTCGCCCTGAACAGATTTTGTTTTTTCCTTTTCCCTCAGAACCGTTTCAAAGAAATCCCTGTTTTCCTTGATTTTTTCTTTTTCATAAACGTCTTGTGCTACTTCCTGTTTGCGTCCGAAGCGTAAGTTAAAATTAGCGCCCAAATGAATACGCCAGGCGGGATAATTCTTGGGCATATCAACCCGTTGTGAGATATCCGGAATAATCGGGCTTGTCCACTGCCTTACAGAAGGTGAAATACGAAAATCTGCACCTAAATCCAATGACAACCATTCGGCAGGTTTGTAACGCACACTGGGGCTTAAGAAAGCCCATTCTTCTGCACTGTAAACAAAAGCATCCGGTCGCTGCAAATACAAAATCCCCGATAATTCCATTCTAAAATCAAACATATCTGTCGGATAAACAGCCGCCAAGGCCATACGCAATTCAGTGGAATTGACCGTTCCGGTTAATTGCTCACCTTTAGGGTGGTAAACACCTTCCGGATCCCTGAATCCATTTTCATACGTATAAAGGACGTGACCTTTTTCATTGTGATCCCAAATACCGATATTATAATGCACGCTAAAAGTCCTGTCCGGAAAGTACGGATCGAGATAAAAGGAAACAGCTCCTAAAAATCCAAACTCAAAAGCCCCGCTGGCAAATTCTGTAAAAGGATAGTTGTGCTTTTCTCCCGTTGGAAAACGAAAACTGGTTAATAAAGCGCCCCTGAAAAAGCCATTACCAAAAGACATATTCCCTGCTCTGATTGTCAGGAAAATATCATCCGGCAAATTGAACTCGTTGCTGTAATGCGTATCCTGATAAACACGAATTCCCAGAGTCGCATCAAAATGATCGGCAATACCATAAGTAACTGCCGTATTGCCGGCAACCAGCCAATAGTTTACCGACTTATAATTCTGCGGCTTCAGGTTACCGACAAAATCGCCGACTTTCGTAAAGAAATTCATCTCATTATAGATGAACAACCGGCCGGTATCAACGGTTTTCCCTGTTTGGGTATAAAACAGCGTTCGGTCGGCATTGATTAATTGGGCGAAAGTTGGCAACACCATGAGCAAGGTGATACTGAGTGTGAAAAAAATGCGTTTTTTCATGACAAACTCCCAAATCAGATAGGTGAATGGTTTCTGATTTGTTATTTTTTTAAGATAGATAAAATTTATTTAATTTTCAATAGTTTAACTAAGATCGCAATAATTGTTATAAATATCAACTTAAAAGTCAGAATCCGTACAGCGTTTATTGCAACTATAGCAAGAATTTATTTAGTTATTCGCAATTAACGATAGTAGTTTACACGAGCTGCCAGCACAAAAACATTGGCGATAATGGCTAAATCCCGAAATATTCCAACTAATTTAGTGAAAATATCCTGAATACTTCCTGAGACAATAATCGTGTCTCCCGGTTGCAACGGAGGAATATTACTGCTATCACCTGTTTTTAAAAATTTTTCCAGATCTACCTTCAGTACCTGTTGGTTCTTGCGCACGATACGTACATCGCTTAATCGCGCGGTACTTAACGGACCGCCCGCAGATGATATCAGATCAATCAGCGTGTAAGAGCTGGGAACACTGTAAATCCCCGGTTTTAATACATGCCCCCACAAATTGACAGTAACAAGCAGAACGTCTCCGCTGCCTAAAATATATTGTGCTGCCGGATTAACCTGTTGGCGGGTCGGTTGCTGTCTCTGAAACATCTTGCCATAATCCTGGGCCTGAACTGTTGCGCCTAAAATTAATGCCAATAATAAAAATCGTATTATTTGTTTCATCAATTACCCCACATTACATCAAATATTTTCCAATTTGATTCCGAACCTTCAAAATATTGATGGACAACATCCTCCCGGCCAACACAATCCACTCTCCAGCGGTATTTCCCGTTAGGAAATATTGTTTTCAAAGAATCACCCTGCATCCGAAAAGCTTGATGCGCCGAACCGTACTCCGTTTTCACATATTTAATATAGGCTAAAATGTGTACATCTTTAGAATAAAATCGTTCAACACGTAAAATATACTTATCCGGTGTATTCCCAGACTCCATCCACCACTCAAAAATCATATCCGGATTACTAATCACACTGGCGTTGGCATTCAGAGAAAGTTTTACCGGTTTTTCCATTAACTGATAGGATACCGTATCCGAGTTTTCACTTTCGATCAAATCTTTATTCAGTGCAGTAACGTAATAATAGTATCGTACATTTAGGCACAAATCTTGAGTATCAAAAAAAATTGTATCAGCTTGCCCGGGACTATTGGCCTGAACACTTCCGATTAATGTGTAATTTTTATCGCCTTGCGGCTCTTGAGATCGGTAAATGTTAAATTTTTCCAATTGTTTTATCTGCGGGTGATGATACCACTGGATTTGTATTTGGTTTATTTCCCCCTCCGGCGTGGGCACTGCATCAACACCCGGTTCGGAATTGGTCGTGTCCGCACCAATCGTTCTTAACACCAACTGCACCGGAGATGGCGGCTCCGCTTTTTGATTTGTGCTATTATCACACGACATAAGTAAAATAATAAAAATTAACAACCAATACATAATGGATTTAAAACACTAATATTAATGAAACACGATGTGAATTACCGAGATCATGGCTCTGGTAAGCATAATCAAGCCGGAACTTCCACAATGCTATTCCGGCGCCGGCCGTAAAATAACCGGCATTTACTCCCAAACGCACAGCCAATAACGATCGGATAAGCAACTCACTGCCAATATGTGTATTTCCCTCGTATCGACTGTCCATGTCGTAATTTAAGCTAAGAATACTTTTAATAAAAGGCAATGGCTGAACATAAGCAAAGCCAAATTTAAAATTCCGGTCAATCCGATCCGCATGCTTGGTATCCGTATCCCAGACAATGCGCGTTTTTGTTAAATCCTGCGCGTTTAGTCCAAAGTATAAATCACCAAAATCTGATCCGGCAAAAACATCATTTAAACTAAAACTGGTTAACAACCCAAAATCAATTCCAATGCCAGACCCGGTATTTTTATCGATACTTTGCCGTACATATTTTATATTTGCTCCGAATCCAAACTTAATAGGAATTTCAAAATACTGCCAGCCCAAATCAAAATTGTGGACTATTAAACGGGAAAAACTAAAAATAAAAACATCATTCTGATTAGAAAAGAAATCCACAGGCCCGGAAGTTAATTGTTCTGCCAGACCGTGCAACCGTTCGTACGCCGTACGCGCATGTTCCTCGTCAAAATCGAAGCGCGGAATTTCATCCACACTTAAACGCATCCACGACACGGAAATCGTCGCATTGTGCATCAAAGGAATAACTGCTCCCACATAGCTTTGTTGCTCTAATTTATTAAATAAATTGGCATACATACTTCCGGCCTGAAATCGCTTAATCAGCCCCAGTTGTCCGGGGTTGTAAAATACGGATGTTACATCGCTGTTTCCGGCAACAGCAGCGCCCCCCATAGCCAAAGTCCGTGCGCCGGCGCCTAACTCCATGAACGAAGCTGCATAGCGACCGGATTGCGCCCAGCTAAAAGCGAACAATAACCCTATAATCCAAATAACGTTTAATTTTCGCATTATTGTAATCTGGCCATTTTTAGTAAACGTTTCACCACTTTATTTTTATATTTGCCTTTGATAATTGCAAAATAAACACCGTTGGCTACCGGATTCCCGTCATCGTCCGTACCGTCCCAAACCAGTTCATGATAATTTGGCTCAAGAATATCATCATCGGGCACGGTCTCGTCCAGATCGAGCATTTGGGAACGCACCAGGCGACCGGAAGTTGTGTAAATTTTGATTGACAAATCATCTATCGGCTCATTGCTTTCAATCGTATAGGAAATAATTGTTTGATCTTTAAAAGGATTCGGATAGTTGCCATACACAATAAGATCAAAATTATCCGTCACCGAAAATGACAAATCTTTTTTCGCCAAATTGCCGTTTACATCAGCGGCTTCTACCGTCAAATCGTGTTGCCCCGATTTTAAATCCGGACTGAGCGTAATCTGAATATTTTTAATGGAATGAGCGTTTTCGGGAAAACTGACCCCTTCATTGGCAACGACGCCATTTTTAATGTAATACGTATTATCAATCTTTAAATTAACCGTGTGATGCAAATCCACACCATTGGCATCCTGCAGTAAAATACCGACGGTTGGTTGCCTTGGCACTAACATCCCGCTTAGCAATGGGCGTCCGTTAACCGTAATTTCCAGCATCGGCTGGTCTTCGTCCTTCGAATAAAAAACGGCAAACAGGCCTGAGCCTGAGATCTGTGCCTGAAGTTCTGTAGCAGCCCGCCAATGGCTCTTTTGCTGCATCCAGGCATTGGACGTTTTATCGTACCGGTAAATGGCCACATGCTCTTTGTTCAAATCTTTCAATTGTGCTGAATCAACCGCTACACTTAATGTTCCCTGTACTTTGTTTTCCACTTTGGGATTCATGAACTCCAACTGTAGCCCCAGTGAATCGGCATTTGCAGCAGACGAAATGAATTGCAAATCGTACTGTTGTGCTCTTTGCAATGCATCTTTTATGTTTTGAGCCATAAAGCTAAAAATCGCTTTTTCGGGAATGCCGGCTTTGGGAATCTCGAATTGCCAGGTGCCTGTTAACGTAATTTTTTGATGCGTTTTGCCATCTGCGCTTGTTCCGATTTGCGGATTAACCGTCAGATAATTTAAAAACAAATTTGTCTGTAATGTGTTGTTGAATTCATTTTTTTCTTCGATCAAAGAATCGGGGTCAACTACAATTTTAATTTGATGGTAAGGCGCATAACCAATGCTATCCGGAATGGGAACATGCACCTGCTTTTCTTCTTCTGCGTCCAAAGCAATGCTCAATGTTTGAAAAGCCTCATTTTGTTCAATTTGATCGTCAAAGCAGGCTACTTTGACCGAATTTATTTTCACTTTCGAATTGTTCTTTATTTTGAACAAAAGCTGCAAATTACTTTGCCCGCCCCACACGGCGCTACCCGGAACAATGAGAGCATCCGGCCTTGGATCGACAATTTCCAATTTCTTCCAATGTTCGATAATTGTCTTGCCCGTTTGAGTTACCATGCGTAAATCAAACAACTTTTTCCCACCGGTTTTGAATCCGCTAAAAGGCTCAACCGATTGGAACAGGCTGTCATTTACTTTTTGTAAAGGAATGGCCTGCGGATAGCTTTGGTAACCCTCGGCGTCCATTAAATTAACAATACTCACATTTTCAACAGGATCGTCAAGCGAACGCACCGTAACTTTAAAGATAACGGAATCTAACACTTGTGGCTGCATCGGAGATGTTACTACAGACCGGACAATTGGTTGGCCGATGGCAATTCTTGTCTGACCGTGCGCATTGCGTTCTGCGTTCCAGGCATCTGCATTTACCGTTAAAACCTGATTTGCAAGCGTTTCCGGAACGGGAAATGAAATCTCACTTTCGCTTCCGGAAACTTCGGTTTGAGCCGTAAAAACCTTGTAATTTTCCTCATCCGTTACTTCAAGCGCAAGGTGCGCATCGGCAGGAATCGATTTAATTTTTATCTTAACATTGTCTCCGGCTAAAGCCACAGGCTTGTCAACTTCTATCTGCAAATCTGCCGTAGGTTGAACAATATGCAGAGCAGGATCACCAAACAAGTTGTACTGGGAAACCTGTGATCGGCTTATTGTCCCATAACCGAAGATGAAAAAGCGCCCCTCTTCTGTGTAATAAAACGGGTTGGCCAGATAATAAATTTTCATCAGATTAACCGCCTGCCCAATAGTCAATTCCGGATTCCATAAATAGTCAAAAAGCCCCCATTCGATGGCATAATCATTATAAATCCAGCCTACTCCGGAAGCTCCTAAAAAAGCAATTGCGCCCTTTTTTTCTCCGAAAATCAGCCTTTCTCCCAGCGAATTCGTTCCGGCATTGCCAAAGCTTCCCGTAAAACAGGTCATGCTGGAAATAAACGGCAATTTATAGCCGTTATTCAACTGATCTGCTTCTTCCAGTCCCATCAGACCGGCATCCGCCCAAATTGCACCTCCGCCGTGGCCCACAAAATTCACAAAAGAAAGTCCCTCATCAAAAAAATCGATCACATCCCGCGAATTGCCGAAATGAGGGTCGGGATCTCTATTTTGGTTTTTAATGGAATTAAGCTGCTCGGCAAAAAATCCTTGCGGCAAACGGTGCTTTATCAAACGTAAACTCTGCGTACGAAACACAGGTTTATTGGTCAGGTACTCTTTGGTTCCGTCATAACCGGCCAGAAACAGTGTGCGATTCATCCACTCACCCGGCGGTTCTTTGGAATAATTTTCCAGTTTGTCCAAATAATTTTTAAAATCATACACGGAACCGGCCGGAATACGGCTGACAATCACATCCGGAATATAATCATTCCCTTCCAGCAGGGCATATTGAAAATCCGACTCAGCCGAGCCGTATTTTAATGTCTGATAATAAATAGTCGGCACCAGATCCGCATCCGAACGATAATTCGCGGAAGCATCCCCAACCAGGACAACGTACTCCAGAGGTACGGAAGCATCCCAGTTTTCATAAGCATAACGGATAAAATCCTTGATGGCCAAAGGCGACTTGATTCCGTAATTAAAAAGGTCATAAATATCCCGCACCGTTACGATTTGTACATGATAACCCTGCGCTTCTTTTAAGGCTTTTAGATGCTGGCATTCCTTGCTTAAAAGGTCATGCGTAATAATTAAATAATCCGCCGCATTGGAAGCATCGAGCAATGAGCGCTGAGGGTCATCTTCCTGCCAGGGGCGAAAGGCTTCGATAGAAAGTACTTTCTTTTTTTGATCGTCCGTTAAAGCCACGTATTTGACGGCCGGATCGACAATTTCGTCCTGAAAACTAAGGCCATAAGAAAATTCCTTGGTCTTTTCGTCCGTAACCGGTTTGATTTCCACATTGGTGATTTTGCTAATGCCCAATTTAAAAACGTCAATCTTATTTTTAGTAAAGCCATCCACGTTAAACTGAATTTTGTCGCCCAGTTTAACATAGCGCCCGTCAAAGAAATCACGATCCACATGAAATTTCAAATAATTATGATCGGCTTTGTAAAGATGCAGATAACTGACATTAAACCAATTGAGCATTACAATATCCGTCACACCGCTCTGGAACATATCTACTTCCAGACGATTAGTCCCGTCATTTAAAATAGACTGATCGATCTTTACTGCGGAATCGGCATTGGTGATCATCCATTTGTGCTGATCCTTCCAGCCATCCTTTGGCATAACCTGGCCAATCAATCGGGCTACATTTCCCTTGCCCCGCAGTTTGAGGGAAACCTGATGTCCCTGAAGAGGATTGTTCGTCGCATCATAATAAGATTTACCTCTTAACATTGCCCAAACCGTAACATCCGCCCCAAAATCCGCCGGATGCGGTAAATAAAAATCGTAACCGATGCTCCCGGGCGCCGTAACACCGCTATCGTAATAATACGCATCAACTTCGTAGGCAGGCCGATTAACCAGGGATAAGGTGCGGCCGAATTTCTGCCGTGAATTATTTTCTTCAAAATGCAGTGTATCTTTAAATGCAAACGGGCTAATAACCAATTGATTGCGGCCTGTAGTAATTCCACCGCTTTCTTCCAGAAGGCGCAAACCTTTTTTAGCTGTGTAAACGAGCCAGTACACATTGGTATCACTAAAAGGGTCAGAATACAATTCCGGAAATTTGTCATAAAAAGTTTTTTCGTTTTTCTCACCCCAAAATTCAAGATAATCCTGTTCGTCGAACGAAAAATCTTTTTCCCCTTTGACGTAAATGGGGACCTCTTTGCCTTTATTGTAAAGAGATAAATGAGTCGGATCGATGTCATGAACCGGGAACCCGGCCTGCACCAGCTCATCGTATGTTACTTTGTAAATACCCTCTTCTTTGACTTTTAATTTGAATACAATATCATGATTCAAAACAGCTTGCCATTCGGCATATTGGTTATCGGCGGCTTTGGCGGGCAGCATTTGCGCGGATGCCGTATAAAGTTTGTTGGGAGAATTCAGCAAAAACGCTTTGGCTAATTTGGGATCAAAACGAAGCGCTACACGCTCTCCGCCAGCTTTTAGCAAAGGCATAGCTGATTTTTTCCCGATGCGAATTTTAATGGATTTCAAATAGGTTACATTTTGATGATCGGCGCTTACCCGAACCGGGAAAACCGTCAGGCTCAGCACGGGTGCCTTCCCCATTTGTCCTAAATATTGAACCTGCGCCCATGAACTGATTGTTCTTCCCTGAATTTTTTCATCCTTTGCAAATAAATAGCGCCCAACTTTTCGCTGATCTGTCTGTGCGCTAACAACCGTTAGGTTCGGCGTTTCGGATAAACTCAGGTTAAAAAACTTAACAATAGCCGGAATGTAATTTTTATTTTGATCAAGAGTATAAGCTGCATGGGCGTATCGGACAAACTGCATTCCGTTTTCCGTCACCAGTTGCGGTGCATCAAAGGTGATGCTCAACTCAAGATAAGTAGGGGTTTGTTCAACAATTTTAAACTTAGCGCTGGCACCAAATCCAAACTGGATTGCAATAATGATCAGAAGTATTATTTTTTTCATCTTATCTCAAAAAAAGAACTTTTTATTGTTTTTTAATTTATCAGAATACTTTCAAATGAATCCATTTTCATTGATTAATGTCACGCAATCTTGATCCTGCTATTAAACTAATGAGTATCGGCAGAAACGGAAAAAATATGAGACAACTTGCTGTGCGGCTTCGGTGTGTAAATTTCAGTCAACCGTTTGCGTAACATGCTTTCCGTTAATCCGCGTACTAATTTCCCGTTTTCCGCGTAGGAAATCATGCCCGTTTCTTCGGAAACGACAATAATAAACGCATCCGTTTGTTCGGAAAGGCCCAGCGCTGCTCTGTGACGGGTACCAAGCGCCGGGTCAATATTCGGATTCTGCGATAATGGCAGGACTGTTTTTGCCGCAACAATAATATCATTTTGAATAATCATGGCGCCGTCATGCAGCGGCGAGCGCGGATTAAAGATTGAACCGATTAACTGGCGGGTCACTTTGGCCTGAATTTCAATACCGGTATCAATGATAGATTTTAAACCCATGTCCCGTTCGATAACAATTAGTGCGCCGAAATTTTTATTGGACAGCTCCAGAACAGCACTCACAATCTCTTCAATAAATTCCAGATTGCCCACTTTGACAAATTTTTGAATAATCCGGCTTTGCCCAATAAACACCAGCAAACGCCGCAATTCCGGCTGGAACAAAATCACAAAGGCCAGTACCCAAACTGTTTTTAAACTGGACATAATCCAGGTCAGTGCGCTCATGCCCAGCAGTTCGCCGACAATGGAAATAATAATAATAACCAGCAAGCCGGTAAACATACGTATGGCGATCGTACCCTGTAAAAAAATATATAGTTCATAAAAAATCCAGGTAACAATCAGAATGTCAATTACATCGATAATCGTTACCGGAATAAAACCAATCCGAAACAGCATGCGCGCTTATTCCTTACTGCTAAATATTTTCTGCGATTTCAATTTTCCTCCGGAATACTGCCCCGTATGATGGCCTGCTGCATTTTAAGCGCATCTTTTGTTGCAGCGACATCATGGACACGTACAATGTGCGCTCCGTTTTGCACGGCAAGCACCTGAGTTGCCAAACTGCCAAACAAACGCTGATCCGTCTCTTTTTGTAACACCGCCCCAATAAATGACTTACGCGATGTGCCAATTAAAATCGGCTTATTTAGAAAAGTAAAGTCTTTTAAATCCCGAAGCAACTGTAAATTATCGCCAATTCGCTTGCCAAAACCGATTCCGGGATCAATGGCCACCTTATCAATCCCCGCATCACTCAAAGCACCAAGCCGGTCTTCAAAATAGGCGTAAATCTCTCCGATCACATCATCATAGTAAGGATTTTTCTGCATATCGCGCGGAGTCCCTTTGATGTGCATGATAATTAACGGGCAGTCTGCTTCTTTTACCACATTGAGCATCCGGGAATCGAATTGTGCCCCGCTAATATCATTGATCATATCCGCTCCGGCTTCAAGGGCTTTTTGTGCAATCGTACTTTTGTAAGTATCAACCGAAATCAACACATTGCTTTTCTGACGGATGGCCTCGATTACCGGAATTACACGTGCCATTTCCTCTTCCACAGAAACAGGTTCGGCTCCGGGTCGTGTGGATTCGCCGCCGATGTCAATCATATCCGCTCCTTCATCTACCATTTGCAGGGCGTG
>Ga0256842_1003174_pt1 | contig 11127 bp, 9 predicted proteins | sample 4559240metaG_FD_185973 | JGI IMG/M metagenome (GOLD analysis project Ga0256842, IMG submission 185973) | Hydrothermal vent microbial communities from Guaymas Basin, Mexico - 4559-240 | ecosystem: Environmental > Aquatic > Marine > Hydrothermal vents | place: Mexico: Guaymas Basin | collected...
TAAACGATCTTGCCTGTATAGTCTATACTTCAGGAACCACAGGTAAGCCTAAAGGTGCAATGCTTAGCTACAAAAATATATTTTCCAATCTTGTAGCTATCAACCAAATTATAAAACTAACCCCAAAAGATAGGTTTGTCGTCTATTTACCAATGTTTCACTCTTTTACCTTAACAGCTACCGTTCTTTTGCCCTTCTATTCGGCATCATCTATAGTGGTTGTCAAATCCATTTTTCCTTTTTCAAATGTATTAAAGCAGGTGCTTTTGAAAAAAGTAACCATATTTCTCGGTATCCCTACCGTTTATAATGCTCTTATAAAGGCAAAAATCCCATGGTATTTTAGATGGTTTAACAAGATAAGAGTTTTTGTCAGCGGTGGAGCACCTTTAAGCGAAAAGGTTTTGGAAGATTTTAAGATCAAATTTCCCAAAGCCACACTTCTTGAGGGTTACGGTCTTAGCGAATGTTCACCGGTGGTTGCCGTAAACAGGCTTGAAAAACAAAAACCCCTTTCGGTAGGTCCCGTACTTCCCGGATATGAGGCAAAAGCGGTTGATGAAGAGATGATGGAGGTTCCCGTCAATGAAGTCGGTGAGCTTATCGTAAAAGGCGACTGTGTAATGAGGGGCTATTACAAAAGAGAGGATGCTACCAATGAGACTATCGTTAACGGCTGGTTAAAAACCGGAGATTTGGTAAAGATAGATGAGGATGGATTTATCTTTATAATGGATAGAAAAAAAGATCTTATCATCTCAAAAGGTATCAATATCTATCCGAGAGAGATAGAGGAGCTTTTATATCAGCTTGATGAGGTTGATGCGGCGGCGGTTATCGGAGAGAAAAACGAAGCAACAGGCGATGAAGTGCCAGTAGCATTTATAGTTTTTAAAGAGGATGCGAAAGATAGTTTGAGTGAAAACGATATAAAAAAATATCTTAAAAATCATCTAGCCAATTTCAAGATACCTAAAAATGTATATTTTGTGGACGAATTGCCGAAAAATGCAACTGGAAAGGTGCTAAAAAGAGTTCTTAAGCAGATGGCAAGAGAGGGCAAAATTTAGCTGTCAAATTTTACCAAATAATCTCGGCCAGTTTTTTGCCGACCGAGGTGGCTTTGTCTTGTAAAAAGATATCCGTAATGCTTTTTGTATAGTTTGACGGTTCGATGTTTATCTCCAATACTTTTGCATTTTTTGCCAAATAGGGCAGTTGACTTGCGGGCATAATCTCTCCGGTCGTACCTATTATGATGATAGTATCGGCATTTGTGCATAACTCTATAGATTTGCTAAAAGCTTTCGGGGGAATTTGCTCTCCGAAAAATACAAAATCTGGTTTTAGTAGACCTCCGCACTTTTTGCAAAGAGGTGGCAAACTATCAAGTGATATATCTTTTGAATAATATTTTGTTTCACACTCCATACATATGAGTTTTGAGGCGGTTCCATGAAACTCTATGACATTTTTACTTCCCGCTTCTTGATGTAGATTGTCTATATTTTGTGTGATAACTCCTTTCAGCAATCTCTCTTTTTCAAGCTCGGCTAAAAATTTGTGAGCATAGTTAGGCTTAATGTCTCTCATAAAGTCGTAAAATATCTCTTTTATATATCTCCAACTCTCTTCGGGATTGTTTCTGAAGAAATCTATATCGAGAATTTTTGGATCATATTTGCTCCAAAGCCCCGTAGGACCTCTAAATGTAGGTATTCCGCTCTCTACCGATATACCCGCACCCGTGAAAGCTATAAGATTTTTTGATTCTTTTATGATCTTGGCGGCTTTTTTATATATATCTTTCATTTTCTTCATCCTTTTGGTGGGTAAGCTTAATTATATCAAAAATAAAATAAAACTGAAATTTTACCATTTTTTTAATAGTTAAGTGATATTCTTTACTATACTTTATACAAAACATATCAAGATACTTTCGTTTACTATCATTTACTTTTCTTAATGTATAATTTCACTATAATTTATAAAAAGGAGTTAGATATGAAAAAGAGATTGCTTATTTCTGTTGCATTGGCGACACTACTTTGTACCTCATCATCTTTTGCACAAAATGTTAAGATGAGCCATGTCCAAGGCAATAGCACTAAAACACTTGTGAAAAATGAGGTGAAGTTTCAAAGCAAAAAGTTTAAAATGGCATCTTCGGATATCCAAAAAGGTTTAAATGATACTTTGAAAGCAATAGATGTTTTACAAAATAAAAAAGTTAATGAAGCCAAAAAATATCTTGAAGAGGCCAATAAATATTTTGACAAAGCTTTAAAAACAGATCCGACTTTAAGACTTGTACCCATAGAGAATGAGATCGTGGCATATCAATATCAAGGCAGTCCCAAAGAGATCAAAGCTTCTGTGAATTTGGCAAAGAGTTTGTTGGATAAAAATGATGTGCAGTTTGCAAGAGAGGCTTTGATGCCCCTTAGGGATGAGATAGATATCACTACACATTATATTCCTATGGATCTATATCCTCAAGCAACGAAAATCGCAAAAAATCTTTTGGAAAAAGGTAAAACAAAAGAGGCTTTGCAAGAGTTGATTTTGGGACTTAGCACTATAGTCGGAGATCAAACGGTTATACCTATACCTTTATTAACCGCTCAAGACTTAGTAAAAACAGCATCAAGGATTGACAAGAAGAAGAAAAAAGAGGCTTTAGCTCTACTTGATGAGGCAAAAGTCGAATTGAAAAAAGCCCTTTTACTCGGATATACTTCAGCTCATTCAAAAGAGTATAAAGCACTAAATAGTATGATAAACGATATAGAAAAGGAGATCAAAGGTAAAAATAAAGTTGTGAAAATGTATGAGAAGTTAAAAGAGAAAATCAAATCGCTTCTTGGCAAAACAAGAGAGGATAAGCAAAAAATCGAGTCAAAAAATGTCTATAACGGTAGCAAAAAAGAGCATCAAAGTACGATACAAAGATTTGAATAAAGTTTGAAGGATGCATTTTGTTATTTTTACAAAAAAAGATAAAAATGATGTAAATATGTTAAGTATTATTAATTTGAAACAATGGCGGGCAGAGGGGGATTCGAACCCCCGGTAGGTTTCCCTACGGCCGCGTTCCAGGCGACTGGATTAAACCAGCTCTCCCATCTGCCCAAAATCAAGATATAATTATATGATATATTTGATTAAGAACAATTAAAATCACACAACGAGATTTTTTAAGAGGTTCATTGGTTTAAAGAAGTCATGAACCTCTTGATTTGTTATAAAACTTATATTGTATGGATGAGGAAAAAAAACTTTTTTATATTTTTTGCTAAATTGAAATTTTTCTACCTCTTTGGATGCCTGTCCAAACAAGATGAGTGTTATATCTTTATCTTCTATGGTGTATAATAGAGTCTCTATAAAACTTTTCCATCTTTTTAAATGAATTTTACTATCTTGTTTTGAGCTAAATATTAGTGCCATATTTAAAAGCAAAACCCCATTTTTTTCAAAATTATTTTTTAGACACCAAATATTATCACACAATCCTCGTTTGTCGATTTTAGATATTCTCTCTTGAGATAATTCATTTTTATCTATCAAGTCTTCGCAAAGAAGAAGCATTTTTATAAAATTTCTAAGGCTCGTTGCTCTATTTACCTCTTTGCTAAGCCCTTTTTTTGAAAATATCTCTTTTACTCTTCCATCTATAAAAGCATATCCGGTAGCACTCTCTTTTCGTGGATAAGGATCTTGTCCAAAAAGTATATATTTTGTTTTATCAAGAGAGAGAGTTTTAAAAGCATTTAAAAATTTTTTTTTGCTTGGAAAATAGTCATCGCTTGTTAAAAGATACTCCAAATACTCTTCGTCGAGAGACAAAAAAGCTTTGCTTAATATGTCTTTCCAGCTATCGTCAACTCCGATAAGAAAACTATTTAATGCCTGCAATTTTTAACACCAATTCTACTTCTCCTATACCCATTCTTAAATTCTTTGCTATTTCGCTAACAGTTAGCCCCTTGTTATACAAACTAACAACTCTTTTATCGTTAGATTGATAAGTATCTGGAAGTGTAGAATATTTTTTTATCTTTTCATCAACGGTATTCATTTTTTCCGTCAGACTATTCATTATCTCTTTAATACTATTTTCCGTTTTATTATGAGATTCTACTACAAAACTTGTTATTTTTTCGATATTTTCTTCTATCTTCTCGTCGATATACTCACGAATCTCATCAATATCTATCTTTTTTTTTGTATTTTTACTATTTTTTTCCAAAGTATAAATTTTTTTGTTTAAATCCTCTATAGCTTTTTCATATAGATAAAATTTTCTATTTACTTCGCTATCTTTAATATACATATATATAAATATAATAATTAAAAAGAGAAAACCTGTTGCAATTATCGCATAGTCATACATTTTTATCTCCTCTTTTTAACTCTCTTATCATAACCCTCTCTCTTGCAACCATATATGCACTCCAATCTTTGTTGTCTTTTTGATGCATCAATGTAATTTCTGCAATATTTTCATCTATCGCTTTAAAAAAAAGAGATATTTCTCTCTTGGGAAATACCGGCATACTAATCCTTGCATAATACTCTGTATCAATTTTTAAAATCTTATTTTCAAATCTAAAATGATCATACCCTATAGCATCAATTTTTCCTATATGGGTCAATTTGACATACTCTTTTTCTTCATTTTTTATAAGCATAGTTAAAGCATCAATTTTTCTATGAAGTTCTATCATGAGAGTTAGCAACACTTGATCGCTCTCTTTTGTTTCCCCTTTTGCTTTTGACAATTTAAGCCATTGACCTATGGGATCCTCTTCGTATTCACTCAAAGAGTCATATTCTCTTTTGAAAACATCATAATTATTTTTAGCTTCTTCAAATTCTATAACCAAAGGGGCAACAACAAATCTTATACTATTTGACAAAATCTATCCCTTAAACACAATATCAAATAAAACAAATATAAAAAATATTATACCAAGATAACCGTTCATCGTAAAGAATGCCTTATCTATCTCATTAAAATCCTGATTGACGATTTGATGCTCTTTGTACAGCATGCCTGCTGATACCACAACTGACAGATAAGAAAAAATTCCTCCTCCATAAGCAATTACAAACAAAAGCCAAAAAAGAATTGTCATCACATGGAAAAACTTTGATAACAATAAAGTACACTTAGCTCCATATATCGAAGGTATTGAGTGTAATCCCTCTTTTTTATCAAATTCTATATCTTGCAAAGAGTATAAAAGATCAAATCCTGCCACCCAAAAAACTACTCCAAAAGAGAGCAATAGCGACCAAAGTGTTATGCTATTTTTAACAGCAACTACTCCAGCAATCGGAGATAGACCCAATGATATACCCAAAACGATATGAGCAAAAGATGAAAACCTTTTAAAAAAAGAATAACCGGACAAAACAATAAGTATCGGAATACTCAAATAAAATGCTAACGAATTTATAAAATAGGCAGTTAGCACAAAAATAATGGCATTTATCACGATAAACAATAGTTGCTTGTTAGTATCTATTCTTCCGTCCACACTGGGTCTTGAAGCTGTTCTTGGATTTTTGGCATCAATATCTCTATCGACAAATCTATTGAAGCTCATAGCAAAATTTCTAGCACTAACAGCCGCCAACAAACCAAGCAATAACAGTTTCCAGCCAAACCAACCATTTGCTGCTACAACCATGGCCACAAAGATAAATGGCAATGAAAATATAGAGTGTTTAAACATAATCAATTCATTAAAATCATTTAAAATTTTTTTCAATCACATCTCCCATATATCAAAAATAAAATAGGTTTATGATACACTAAGTTTGATAAATTTGTTATAATATACTAAAAAAATAGGTAAAAAAATGAATGAAATTGCCATTCTTGGTGCTACGGCATCGGGTAAAACAGATCTATCTTTGGAATTGGCATCAAAATATAATGCTGTTATATTGTCTCTTGATAGTTTAAGCATTTACAAAGAGATAGATATCGCTTCAGCAAAACCCACAAAAAAGGAGAGAGGCGATATAGTACATTTTGGGATAGATGAAATATATCCAAATGAACACTTTAGTAGTGCAATGTTTATAAAACTTTATAAAAATGCAAAAAATTATGCCATAAAAAATAGTAAAAATCTTATTATAGTCGGAGGAACAAGTTTCTATCTAAAATCTCTTTGTGATGGTCTTAGCAAATTTCCCAAGATAGAAAAAAATATAAAAGATGAAGTTGCTGAAATACTAAAGGATAAAAAAAGAGCTTATGAAACCATCAAAAAGATAGATAGCAGATATGCTAACAAAATAAGTATCCGGGATAGTTATAGGATAGGAAAATGGTTTGAAATATATCTTAGCACAAAAATTCCGGCATCAATCTATTTTGAAATTAATAAAAAAGAACCAATTGTAAAAGATTTGAGCATATACGAGATAGCAGTCAATAGGAAAGAACTTAAAGAGAAGATAGCCTTAAGAACAAAAAGAATGATAAAAAAGGGTATCATAGATGAAGTATTTTATCTTGAAAAAAAATATACAAGAATACCAAAATCTATGAAATCCATAGGCATCAAAGAAACTTTAGAATATCTTGATGGAAAGCTATCTGTATCTGAACTATCTGAAAAAATATCTATCTCAACTTCTCAACTTGCAAAAAGACAAAGCACTTTTAACAAAACACAATTTAGCAATATCGTAAAAGAGGATTTAAAAACTCTCAAAGATAGCATTGCTATAAATTTGGAAAAATCATAACTCGTTTATTTTTTACTTCAACTCTTTTGAGTCATAAAATCCCAATTGCTAAAGACAATTGGGATTTTAGTTATTAGAATTTCTTATTTGAAATCTCTTTGTTGATTTCTAAAACAATCTCTTCTATTTTCTGTATAGTTTTTGATATATCTTGAGCAACTGTATAGTTTTCTGCACCTATTTGCCTCATGTCACCCATGATTGTATTTATCTGATTTACTTCATTTGTTCTATCATCAATATTTGAAACAATACCGTTAATAGATTGGGTCAATGTAGATATATTAACATCGATATCTACCAATGATTTTTGTGTTCTCTCTGCCAACTTTCTAACTTCATCCGCAACTACGGCAAATCCTCTGCCGTGTTCACCTGCTCTTGCTGCTTCAATAGCAGCATTTAGTGCCAAAAGATTTGTTTGATCCGCTATCTCTCTTATAGCTGAAACAACAGATTTTATATCTGTAGCTTGAGATGCAACTTGATGAGAATTTTCAACATTGTCATTGAGACCTACTGTTGTTCTATCTATAAGATCCCCTATCTCTTGGATAGTTTTATCTTGTTTTGTTATGGTTTCATTTAATGTGCTTATGTTGCGCAATAGCTCTTTTTCAACATCACTTAAATTTACAGAATCTTCTTTGTTTATTTTAAGCATTTTTACTATAACTTCTCTTAAGTTATTTACAGTTATTTCAAATTCGCTTTTAGCATTATCTATGCTATTTGAAAAGTTATAATTTGAGTATTCGGATATTATTTTTATAATCCTATTAAGATCGCTTCCTATCTTTTTCTCCAATATTTCAAGCATTTCATTAAAAGTTTGCGATAGTTTATTTAGCTCCGAATTGTCAGAAAGTGATGTTACTCTTTCGTTTAAGTATCCATTTTTTACCACATTGACAACTCTGATATTTTCAGAAACCATCTCTTTTTCTGCTTCTATATTTTTTTGAACATTTTTTATATTTTCATTGATTAGATTTTTCATATAACCTATCTCATCATTGCTATTGACTTTTATAAAATTTACATGATCTGTTTTTCTATTTAGGTAATCAAAGAAAGATATCAAACCCTCTTCCGTTTGTTTTACAGGATTGGTAATATGTTTTTTTATCAAAATATAGCTTAAAATCAATGCAAAAAGAACTACAATGATATCAACTGCCATAAATATCATAAGTGCTTTTTTAGTTTCGCTCTCTTGTGCATTTTTCATTTGAATTACCGTATTTGCTATGTCTTGTAGATATGTACCTGTTCCTATCACCCAACCCCAAGGTTTAAAATATCTTACTATAGATAGCTTTTCTTCATATTTTGATGTTTTTGGGTTGTAAAATTTGTATTTTATAAAAGCATAATTTTTGCCCGATTTTTTCAATGCATCAACTCCAAGTTCAACAAAAGGAACTTTTGGTGTATTTTTAAATATTTTTCCATCAAACTCCGGCTTTATAGGGTGCATAACCATTTTATAGTTCATATCATTGACCCAAAAGTATCCGCTTTTTCCAAATCTCGTGTGTTTAACCGCTTCTAAAGCATCTTTTTTCATCTTGGGGGTAACATCGCTTATATAAGAGCCTGTGCCTATGATCCAGTTGTATGGTTTAAATATCTTTACTAATGAAACTTTAAATTCATATTTTTTGGTAGCAGGGTTGTAAAATTTGTATTTTATATATGTATGATCACATTTACATTTTTTTAAAGCATCAGCGGCCAATTCCACAAAAGGAACTTTTGGTGTATTTTTAAAGATATGTCCGGTCAAAGAGGGCTTGATTGGATGCATTACCATTTTACAGTCAAAATCATTTATCCAAAAGTATCCGCTTTTTCCATATCTTGCAGATTTTACAAGGTTTTTGATATCCTCTTGTAGTTGATAAGAATCTTTGGTAAATTTATCTTTATTGTATGTTTTGTTTAGTATATTAAAAAGAAGATCCATCCTTTTATCTAAAGAGCTTTTAACGACTTTTTCCATCTCTTTGGGAGAAGTTTTTTTGTAGTAGGAGTTGATAAGATTTGATATTATATCCCCTTTGTCCATAAGCTCTTTTTTCTTTTGTGCTAATATATCGGATTTAAAATGTTGAACATTTTTATCAGTAAGTACAGCTATTCTATTTACCGCAACAAATAAAGACGATATAGCAACAATCAATACAACAAAGAACAGTAAAAACATAATTTTTACATTAATTGATAAATTTTTAAACATTAAGTATAACCCCTTTTTTTAATATTTTTCATAATTATATCATAATTAAAATGAAAAAGTAAATAAAGTTTTATCATATTAACAACATAAAAGGATACTACTGTATGATAATCTCTCTATTTATGATACATAAAAAATAGAGATAAATCTAATGTGATAATATATTTATCAATTTTATTGTATCATTTTGTATATTTTTTACAGGTGGAAGATTTGAAAGAAATTAGGGATTTGATAAAAAAGAGATTTTTAGTGCTCGACGGAGCTATGGGTACTCAGATACAAGCTCTTGATATACCAAAAGAGGCTTGGGGCGAAAACGAAGGGTGTAACGAGCTTTTAAACGACACTTTTAGTGACGGTATATTGCAGATACATAGAGCTTATGCAAAAGCGGGAGCCAATATCATCAAAACCAATACTTTCGGGGCAATCCCGTGGGTTTTGGACGACTACGGCATGGGCGATAGAACTTACGAATTGGCAAAAAAGGGAGCCGAGCTTGTCAAAATAGCTTGTAAAGAGTGTGAGAGCGATGAGGAGCCGAGATTTGTAGCGGCATCTTTGGGTCCGGGTACTAAGCTACCATCTTTGGGACATATAAGTTATGATGAGATGTATGACGGATATAAGATAACCGCAAACGGACTTATTGACGGCGGGGCGGATCTTTTTTTGATAGAAACGGCTCAAGATCCTTTGCAGATCAAAGCTTGTATCCATGCCATCAAAGATGCTCAAAAAGATAAAAATACAAACCTGCCTATCATGGTGTCGGTTACCATAGAGTTAAGCGGAACGATGCTTATAGGAACGGATGTTCATACCATAGCTATGATACTAAAACCTTTTGATATACTCTCTTTGGGTTTTAACTGCGGAACGGGACCGGTTCAGGTGGAGAAGCACTTAAGGACTTTAAGCGAGATTTGGTATAAACCTATCAGCATACATGCCAATGCCGGACTTCCTCAAAATAGAGGCGGAAAAACTTTTTATCCTATGGAACCTCAAGAGTTTTGTGACATCCAGAGCAGATTTGCCGATATTGACGGTGTGGCGATGATGGGAGGATGTTGCGGCACCACTCCTAAGCATATAGAGGAGCTTGTAAAGAGATTGAAAGGGAAAGTTCCACTTCCGCCTAAAGGCACTCAACCCACCTCTTTAGCTTCACTATTTGAGATAAAAGCCATCAAGCAAACTCCGCCGCCTTTTTTGGTAGGGGAGAGGTCGAATGCTACAGGCTCCAAAGCCTTTAGAGAACTACTTTTAAAAGAGGATTACGAGGGCACCTTGTCGGTAGCTCAACAGCAAGTAAGAAGCGGAGCTCACGGGATAGATGTAAGTGTGGGGTTTGCCGGAAGAGACGAAAGCAAGGATATGAGAGAGGTTATAAGCAGGTATACTCAAAAGATATCTTTGCCTTTGATGGTGGATACCACTCAAGTCGAAGCATTGCATACTGCATTAAAGCTCGTAGGCGGTAAACCCATCATCAACTCGGTAAATCTTGAGGATGGTTTGAAGAAATTCGATAAAGTTTGCTCTTTGGCAAAAAGGTTCGGATGCTCATTGGTATGTTTGACTATCGATGAAAAGGGTATGGCAAAAAGCAAAAAAAGAAAAGTAGAGGTGGCAAAGAGGATATATGGTCTTGCGGTAAATAGATACGGTTTTGATCCGAGCGATTTGGTGTTTGATCTTTTGACTTTTACGGTCGGTAGCGGTGATGAGGAGTATTTTGCGGCGGCTATCGAAACTATAGAGGCTATAAGAGAGTTTCACAAGCTTTATCCTGAGGTTGGTTTTGTGCTTGGTATCTCAAATATCTCTTTCGGACTTGCAAAACATGCAAGAGAGTATTTAAATTCGGTATTTTTGCATCACTGTGTAGAGGCGGGACTCTCTATGGCTATCGTAAATGTAAAAAATATTATCCCGATGCACAAGATAAGCGATGAGCAGAGAAAAGTTTGCGAAGATCTGCTTTTCAATAGAAGAGAGGAGGGCGATCCGCTTTTTAAATTTATAGAGTTTTTTTCAGATGTCAAAGAGACAAATCAAGAAGAAGAGGATGAGGCTTTTAAGAAACTTAGCAATGAAGAGAAGAT
>Ga0256842_1003175_pt1 | contig 11126 bp, 9 predicted proteins | sample 4559240metaG_FD_185973 | JGI IMG/M metagenome (GOLD analysis project Ga0256842, IMG submission 185973) | Hydrothermal vent microbial communities from Guaymas Basin, Mexico - 4559-240 | ecosystem: Environmental > Aquatic > Marine > Hydrothermal vents | place: Mexico: Guaymas Basin | collected...
GCTCAGCATCTGCGTCGGTCCTCAGGGAGAGGCTCCTGAAGGAGGTGGTCCACGAGCTCGGACACACCTTCGGCCTACGCCACTGCCCAAACCCCAGCTGTGTGATGAGCTTCTCGAACTCCGTCCTGGACGTGGACAGGAAGGGACCCGGGTTCTGCCCCAGGTGCAGGGAGAGGCTCCTGAGGCTGATGGGTAAATAGTTCACGAACGTTCAGGGTTCGTTGTACCCCTTACCTGTTTCAGCTGCGATGTTCGCCGGAGGCCTCGCCATTCTCCTTTACTCAAGCGAGAAGCTGGTATCCCTGTTCGGGAAGGCCGCCAAGGGGGCCGGCCTGCTGGCGGCGGTGATCCTGGTCATGAGCACCCTTGGGTCCATGCCAGAGCTCGGGGTCTCGCTCCTCTCCACCCTATCGGGCCACGGGGCCGTCGCCCTGGGGACGATCCTCGGGTCAAACATCTTCACCCTCCTCGTTGTCCTGGGGGCACCGGCCATCATCAGGCCCTACCGGATCAGGGTTATTGCGGAGGAGAGGGACTCTTCCTGGATGATCTTCTCCAGCGCCCTCCTCCTTCTCCTCTCCGTGGACGGGACGCTGTCCAGGACCGACGGCCTGATACTCATCGCAGCCTACGTCCCCTACATGCACCTCGTCGTCTCCTCGAGGAAGGGGGAGAGGGGGAGGGTGAGGTGGAGGATCCTGCTGCCGGCCCCAGTGCTCGTGGCCCTGGCCCTGCTTGGGGCGGAGGGGGTCGTGAGGGGAGGGGTTTCGATTGCGGAGTCCCTCGGGGTACCGGAGTCGGTCCTCTCCCTGATCATGTTCGGAATAGGATCTTCACTCCCCGAGACGGTCTTCGGCATACTCTCGGCCAGGAAGGGAGAGACCGAGGCCCTCCTGGGGGACGTCTTCGGGACGAACATCTACACGGTCCTCGTCATCACGGGCGTCTGCGCCCTGGTATCCCCTATAAGGGTCTCGGAGGGGGTCTTCATGGGGAGGGCGATCCCCGCCATGCTCTTCGCCTCAGCCCTGACCCACGTGCTCATTGCGAACGACAGGAGGATAAGCAGGCTGGAGGGGGTAATTATGATCGTTGCCTACGCGCTCTTCCTCTACCTGCTCATTTGGCCTTCCGCTTGGACGCCCTGATGGAGGGCCTGTTCTTCTCCACGCCCTTCCCCTTCTTCCTCAGGCCCCTCCCCTTCTTCCCCGCGCTTGTGAGGCCCCTGAAGGCCCTCCCCCTGTGCTGGGGCTCCGCGATCCAGCTGAGGTCCTTGTCGGCGAGCACCGCGGGGTGGGAGCGGTCCACCATGATCACCTCGTAGTACTTGTAGAGGCCGTCCTCGCCCACGTAGTAGGAGTTCAGGACCTCCGCGTTGGGGTGCTTCCTGGCGGCCCTCTCCTCGGCGATCCTCTGAATGCTCTTCTCCATGGTGATCTTGAGGACGCCCATCCTCTTGGGCCTCCTCCCCTTCCTGGGCCTCGGCTTCCTGAGGCCGCCCCTGCGGACCCTGACCCTGACCACAAAGACCCCCTGCTTGGCCTTGTAGCCCAGTGCCCTGGCCCTGTCCAGCCTCGTGGGCCTGGGAACCCTCACGATGGCGGGCCCCCTCCTCCACTCTATCAGCCTCATCCTCTGGATCTCGGCGAGAATACCGTCTCTGGGCCTCTTCCAGAGCTCCCTAATGTGCCCGTACATCCCGGAGGGGGCCATCCCGATCCCCTCCGTAATTGGGCCTCACTTATAAATCGTTCGTGTCCTCCTGCAGGGACCAGGGCCCCTGAGCATGACTTCCATGAACTCCCGCACCGCGAGGGAGCTGAGGGGGAGGAGCTGGGTGGCGTCCACCCCGGCCGGCCGGGGGAGGACGAGCCCGTAGCCCCTCTTCCTGGCGTCCTCGGCGGCGTCCTGCAGGGATCCGCACAGGAAGGGACAGAGGTGGCACCAGTCCCTGAGCACTTCGCCCTCCCCGGAGGGGGAGAAGATTCTCAGCCTCGCACCCCTCCTGAGCACGAGCCAGGCCGCCAGGGCCCCCTCTGCGGAGTCCACGTAGGCCACGGCCGTCCCCTCGCTCCCCAGCGGTAGTCCCCCTGGGCCCGGGCACCAGTACGTGAACACGTAGGCTATGCTCCCCCTTATCTCGACCCCGACCTCGAGGTCGGGGTTTTCGAGGTCCACGCTGGCGCCCGGCCTGGCCCCCAGTATGCCCTCCCCCAGCCTAGCGGCGGTCTCCTGCGAGGTGAGGGGGAAGTCGCCGCGCCTCCTGACGCGCACCGCGAAGGTGCCCGAGAATTCCTCGGGGATCTCGGAGAGGGCTGCCTCCAGGATGGACCCCAGCTCCGCGTCCACCATTATGGAGGGCGAGAAGGACCTCACGCCGAAGGACCTGGATAGGACCCACTTGGCCGTCCCCAGGTCCGGGGTGTGCACGTAGAGGCGACCACCCTCCCTCCTGTACACCATCTCCGCCCCCCTCTCCCTGAACCTGTGAACGATGTTCCCGATGAGGATCCTCACCATCTCCTCCCTCGCCTTGGGCCCCTTGAGGGTCAGCTCCCCCAGCCTGACCAGGACCACCCTTTCCTCCACGTCCCATATTAATGGTGCGGACCCTTAAACCACCGTGATAGAGGTTCCACCTCCCCCGGAGGACGCCGTTGAGGTCATAACGAGGTTCCTCTCGGACTACCTCGAGCAGGCGGGCTCGAGGGGCTTCGTGGTCCCCGTGAGCGGGGGCCTGGACAGCACGGTGGTCCTGGAGCTTGCCCTCAGGGCGGTGGGGGAGAGGAAGGTCCTTGCCCTCTACATGCCGGAGGAGGAGCCAAAGGACGATCGGAACTTCGAGCTCCTCAGGGGCCTGGCCGAGAAGAGGGGATTCTCCCTGATCGCCTGGCCGATCGGGCCGCTGGCCTTCCACTTCTCCCACCTGGGCGGCAAGAAGGTGGTGCTCGGGAACGTCAAGGCCAGGCTGAGGATGGTCGTCGCCTACAGCGTCGCCAACGACCTGGGGCTCCTGGTCCTGGGCGCCTCGAACAAGAGCGAGATCATGCTTGGATACTTCACCAAGTACGGTGATGGGGCAGCGGACCTCTACCCCATCAAGGACCTCTACAAGACGCAGGTAGTCGCACTTGCCAGGGAGCTGGGGATCCCGGAGGAGGTCCTGAAGAAAAAGCCCAGTGCCGGCCTCTGGGAGGGTCAGACGGATGAGGAGGAACTGGGGGCACCCTACTCCGAGATAGACCCCATACTCTACGGCCTGGAGCTGGGGCTCAGCGAGGAGGAGATAGTGGAGAGGGGGCACGACCACGCGCTGGTCAAGGGCATCATCGAGAGGGTCCGCAGGACGAGGCACAAGCGCATCCCCTTTCCCGGCCCCAAGCTCTCCCTCCGCACCCCAGGACTGGACTGGTGGGAGTAGATGCGAATCCTGCTCATCCTCGCCCTATTCATGGTCTGGTGGTCCGCGGCCGTACTCCTGTCGAGGAAGTTTAGGCTCAAGAGGGAGGGACCGATCCTCCTCCTGCCCCTGGCCAGGGGGAAGCTCGACAGGGCCTTCAGGAGGCCCCTCCTGGCGAGGGCCCTCTCGGCGACGAGGCACCTAGTCCTCCCCGTTGGGGTGGTGGGCTTCGCCCTCCTGGCCTACGAGGCCTACCTCTCCCTGAGCAGGGGCTTCTCCGTCGGGGTGAGGGAGGTCCTGGCCCTCCCCGGGATCAACCCGTATATCCCGGTCTTCCTGGGCATATTCTCCCTCGCCCTCGCTATATCCGTGCACGAGCTCTCCCACGGGATCGTGATGGAGAGGGAGGGGCTTGGGGTCACGGAGGTCGGCCTCATCCTGGTGCTCCTCCCCTTGGGGGCCTATGTTGAGCCCAGGGAGAAGGTGGAGGAAACCCACCCGCTGGTGGCGGAGAAGGTGTTTTCCGCTGGACCCGGCTCGAACCTCGCCCTGGCCGCCCTGGCCGTCTCGGCGCTCCTCATCATGTCCGCTGGGATAGCCCCAACGGCGAATGGCCTACTCATCACGGCAGTCGCCAAGGGCTCAGAGCTGGACGTCCAGGGCGTGAAGCCCGGCGTCGTCGTGCTCTCGGTGGACGGCAGGAATCCCGCAGAGGCCATTTGGGGTGGCCTGGATCCCCGGGTCCCCCACAGGGTCCTGGTCGAGGACCCAGGGGGCGTCAGGAGGGTAGTCCTCGTGCACGGGGGCATCGTGGTCACGGACGTGGTTGGTGGCTCCCCCGCCCAGGGGGCTGGCCTTGAGCCGGGCGACGCGATTCTAGCGGTGGACGGAAGGCCCACCCCCCTCCCGGAGGACCTCAGGGATGCCCTCGCCCCTCCGGGCCCCCACACCATCTGGCTCTACCGCCCCTCCACCGGGGAGCACGTGAATGTGACGGTCACGCCCGCTGGGGGGAAGATAGGGGTGTATGCCATGGTCTTCGGCCTCTCGGGGATGGAGACCGTCGACCTCGCCTCCTACTACTCCCCCAGACACTTCCTGCACTTCCTCGCCCTTCCCTTCATGGGCATGGAGCCTGCCCCCTCCTGGGCCAGGGACTGGCTCACCCCGCCCTACGGGGGCTGGCTGGCCTTCAACGCCCTTTACTGGGTCTTCTGGATGAACCTGGCCCTTGGCCTGACCAACTCCCTCCCCCTCTACCCCCTGGACGGCGGCAACATCCTATACAACAGGCTCAAGAGGGCCCTAGGCGGCGGCAGGAGGGCGGAGGTCATCAGCAAGAGGGTCGTGGGGTTGGTGAGCGTCGCCTCCTTCGTGCTGCTGATGATCCCCATCGTCATGGGGTTCATTCGATAGTCTTTATCAATGCCCCTAAAGCTGGGGTCCTAGGATGGCGATCGCCCTGGACGAGGACATGATCAGGGCCAGGTGGGAGGCCCTCCTGAGCTCCCCGAGGTTCAGGGAGGCCCTGGACGAGGTTCTGGCGACCTCCCCGGAGGGGGGGAGCCTCTACATCCCCTTCCAGGATCTCATAGCCGAGGGCGTGGACTTCGCCGAGTCCTTCGTCAGGGAGCCAAGGAAGCACCTGCAGATAGCGGCGGACGTGATCTCGGGCATGCTCAGGGAGGGCGTGGACGTCAGGCTCAGGATCGTGGGATTCCCCAGGGAGAGGAGGATCCCCATCAGGAGCCTCAGGAGCAGGCACATCGGGACCTTCGTGTCCGTCGAGGGCATCGTCAGGAGGATCACGGAGGTGCACCCAAGGCTGGTCAGGGCGGTGTTCGTGCCGAGGGGTGGCGGGGAGGAGGCGGAACTCGAGGTCAGGGGGTCTAGGATACCGAGGATTGGGGCTAAATACCGGCTGGACAAGCAGAGGTCGTCATTCAGGGACTTTCAGAAGCTCGAGATTCAGGAGCTGCCCGAGTCCGTGACGGGAGGCACCTCTCCCGCCAGGCTGAGGGCAGAGCTCTACGACGACCTGACGGGGATCCTCAATCCGGGCGACAGGATCGTCCTCAACGGCATCCTCGACGTGAGGGAGAAGGGCGCCGGGAAGGCCGAGTTCGACATGGTCCTGGAGGTGAACAGCTTCGAGTACCTGGAGGGGGAGCCCGAGGAGCTGGAGATCACGGAGGAGGACGAGAGGAAGATCAAGGAGCTCGCCAAGGAGAACATATTCGAGAAGCTGGTCAAGAGCATAGCCCCGAGCATCTACGGCCTGGAGATGGTGAAGGAGACCCTTGCCCTCCAGCTCTTCGGCGGCGTACCCAAGGTCCTCCCAGACGGGACCAGGATCAGGGGGGACATCCACCTCCTCCTCATCGGCGACCCGGGGACCGCGAAGAGCCAGCTCCTCAGGTACATGGCCCAGCTCGCCCCCAGGGGACTGTACACCCACGGGAAGGGTGCCTCGGCGGCGGGCCTCACTGCGGCCGCCGTGAAGGACGAGTTCGGGGAGGGGCGCTGGACCCTGGAGGCCGGGGCGCTCGTCCTCGCCGACCAGGGCCTGGTGGCGATAGACGAGATAGACAAGATGAGCGACCAGGATCGGGTGGCGATGCACGAGGCCATGGAGCAGCAGGTGGTATCCATCTCCAAGGCCGGGATCACAGCGACCCTCCAGGCAAGGACCTCCATCCTGGGCGCGGCGAACCCCAAGTACGGCAGGTTCGCGGAGCAGCTGGAGATAGCCGAGCAGATAAACCTCCCGGTGACCCTGCTTTCCAGGTTCGACGCCATCTTCGTCATCACCGACAGGCCGGACGAGGCCAGGGACAGGGACCTGGCCTACCACATCCTGAACGCCCACGAGCTGGGGGAGAGGCTGAGCAGCGGGAGGGAGGCCGAGAGGAGCGAGCTGCTCCCCGAGATAGAGCCCCTGATGCTGAAGAAGTACGTCCTCTACGCGAGGAAGAACGTCTTCCCCGTCCTGAGCAGGGCCGCCAAGGACAGGATAGCCGAGTACTTCGTCCGCCTGAGGGGCATGTCGACGGACAAGGTCTCCATAACCCCCAGGCAGCTGGAGAGCCTGATCCGCTTCGCGGAGGCCAGCGCCAGGGCCAGGCTCAGCGAGACCGTGGAGCTGGTGGACGTCGAGAGGGCCATCAGGATCGTGGAGTACTGGTTGTCCAAGGTGCTGGGAGGGGACGTCGACAGGATCATGATCGGCGTACCAAGCGTGAAGAGGAGCCTGGTGGTCACGGTCATCAAGGCCGTCGAGGAGCTGGAGAACAGCACCCCAGACGGGGCGTACATAGACGACATCGTGGACAGGGTGAGGGCCTTCATGGAGGCTTCAGGGAGGACCGTGACGAAGGAGGAGGTTGTCAGGATCCTCGAGAGGCTGACCAGGCAGGGCGACCTCTATCAGAAGAAGCACGACTACTACAAGAGGGCTGGTCCGTATTGATCTACGTCAAGGTCTACAGGCGGGGCGCCGAGGTCCTGGTGGCGGCCTGCGACGAGGGCCTCCTGGGCAGGAAGTTCAGGGAGGGCGATCTCGTCCTCTGGGCGAAGGAGTCCTTCTACAGGGGAGATCTCGTGACGAAGGGAGAGCTCGTAACTCTTCTAAAGGGCTGCACCATCGCTAACCTGCTCGGGGAGGAGGCCGTCGAGGCCGGCATCGAGGCCGGCGTCGTCGACGAGGAGAACGTGATCGTGGTCCAGGGCATCCCCCACGCCCAGTTCGCTCTACTGTAAGCTTATTAATCCGTAGGTCCTAAGAGGGACGGGCGGGGGTTGCCGAGCCAGGTCAAAGGCGCGGGATTCAGGGTCCCGTCCCGTAGGGGTTCGAGGGTTCAAATCCCTCCCCCCGCACCACTTCAATTATATACGCCTCGGGGGAGTAGGAGGTCGGAGGGGCCGTAGCTCAGCTAGGCAGAGCGACGGGCTCATAACCCGTTGGTCGCCGGTTCGAGTCCGGCCGGCCCCACCAAACCATTAAAAAAGCGCCCCCGGGTCTTACTCCCAGCATGCCAGAGAGGATATTCATTGGCGTTGCCTGGCCCTACGCGAACTATGAGATCCACCTAGGGCACCTGGTGGGGACCTTCCTCCCTGCGGACATCTTCGCCCGCTACAACCGGATGCGGGGCAGGGAGGTCCTCATGGTCTCGGGCTCCGACGAGCACGGGACCCCGATAACCCTCGAGGCGGAGAAGAGGGGGATGGAGCCCCAGGAGCTGGTGGACCTCTACCACGGCATCATCAAGAGGAACCTGGAGCGCCTGGGGATATCCCTGGACCTCTACTTCAGGACCTCCGATCCCAACCACAAGAGGGTGGTTCAGGAGTTCTTCCTGAGGCTCTTGGAAAACGGTTGGCTGTACGAGAAGGACGTGGAGCAGGCTTTCTGCCCCAAGTGTAGGAGGTTCCTCCCCGACCGCTACGTCGTGGGAAGGTGCCCCTACTGCGGCTACCCCGAGGCCAAGGGGGACCAATGCCCCATGTGCGGGAGACTCCTTGAGCCGCAGCTCCTGGAGGAGCCCAGGTGCGCCCTAGACGGGACCCCCGTGGAGTTCCGGGAGACGAGGCACTTCTACTTCAAGCTCAGCAAGCTGGAGGACAGGCTGAAGGAGTGGTTCTTCTCGAAGGACGTCTGGAGGCCCAACGTCCTCAAGTACACCGAGAACTACTTCAGGGAGGGGCTCAGGGACAGGGCCATCACCAGGGACATCGAGTGGGGCGTTCCCGTGCCGATCGCGGGCTACGAGAGGAAGAGGATCTACGTCTGGTTCGACGCCGTCATAGGGTACCTGTCGGCTAGCATGGAGTGGGCCAGGTCGAGGGGGGAGCCCGAGAGGTGGAGGGACTTCTGGCAGGACCCAGAGGCGAGGCATTACTACTTCATAGGAAAAGACAACGTGCCGTTCCACACGATCATCTGGCCCGGGATGTTAATGGCCCACGGGGGCCTGAACCTCCCCTACGACGTCCCGGCCAACGAGTTCCTCATGATGGGGAAAAAGAGGTTCTCCAAGAGCGCCGGCGTCGGCGTCTGGCTGACCGAGCTCCTGGACCACTTCCACCCGGACTACATCAGGTACTACGGCACCCTGGTGATCCCCGAGGGCAAGGACTCCAGCTTCTCCTGGGCCGACTTCGTGAACGTGGTCAACAGGAACCTCATCAACGGCTACGGGAACCTGGTGCACAGGGTCCTGACCTTCGTCCACAGGCACTTCGGTAGGAGCCCCGAGCCCGGGGAGCTGGACGAGGTCGACAGGGAGATGCTCAGTAAGCTGGAGGAGGTCCACGGGAGGATGACGGAGCTCCTGGAGAGGGTCCTCCCGAGGGAGGCCTTCAAGCACTGGGAGTGGCTCGTGGGGGAGGCCAACGCCTACTTCAACGCCAAGGCTCCCTGGGCCCAGGTCAAGGAGGATCCCGGGGCCGCGGGGACCACGATGCACGTCCTCCTCACGGTGGTGAGGGGCCTGAGCATCATGGCCCTCCCCTACATTCCATTCGGGGCCTCGGCCGTCCTGAGGCACCTCGGCGTGGACCCAACGGAGGTCTCCTGGGACCAGGCCCTGGAGCCCTTCCCCGCCGGGGTGGAGATCCCGGAGCCGACGCCTCTGTACAAGAGGATAGAGGTTCCCACGCCCCCCGAGGACTTCGCCATCCTGGACCTCAGGGTCGGGCAGGTCACCCACGTCGAGCCCATTCCGGGTGCGGAGAAGCTGTACCAGCTGGTGGTGGACGCGGGGGAGAAGTTCAAGGTGGTAGCCGGCCTGAAGGGGATCTACGAGCCCGAGGAGCTGATGAACAGGCTCGTGGTCATCATAGCGAACATCCAGAAGGCCAAGTTCATGGGGAGATACTCGGAAGCCATGCTCCTGGCGGCCGAGGAGCCCGTCTCCCTGCTCACGCCCGAGAAGCCCGTGAACCCGGGCCTGCCGGTCAAGGGCTCGAAGTTCACGCCCAGCCCCCTGCCGGGGAGGAGGGTGAAGCTCTCGACCTTCAGGAAGATGAGGATGGAGGTCGTGACAATCAGGTCGGACGGCGTCGTGGGCTCGAGGGGCTTCGAGCCCGTGAGGGACTTCGAGATCCCGGAGGAGTGGGTCGGCAGAAAGGGCGTGGCGTTCTTCTCCCAGAGGGGCCCACTGATCCTGAACGTGGAGGACAGGGTCCTCATCGTCCCGGACAGGGAAGTGGAGGATGGCACCCCAATCGTCTGAGTTCCTGGCAGACCTTCACGCCCACACCACCAGGAGCGACGGGCTCCTTGAGCCCAGGGAGCTCCTGAGGCTCGCGAAGTCCAGGGGCCTGGGGGCTGTCGCGATCACAGACCACAACGTCCTGACCAGGGTCGAGGGGGAGAGCATTTTAGTAGTTCCGGGGGAGGAGGTGAGCACCACGGCCGGCCACATCCTCGCCTACCTGGTCCAGGAGGAGATCCCCAGGGGCCTGGACCCCGAGGAGGCCGTGGACAGGATCATCGAGGCCGGTGGGATAGCAGTCCCGGCGCACCCATTCAAGATCTCGGTGGGGATCGGCGGGGCCTGGCTCAGGCGTCTCGCACCGCGCATCGGGGCCATCGAGGTCCTGAACGGGAGGACCTCGAGGTTCGCGAACAGGAGGGCCATGGCCTACGCGAGGGAGCTGGGGAAGCCCCCCACGGCCGGCAGCGACGCCCACCTCCCGGAGGAGGTGGGGAGGTGCTTCCTGGCGCTCCCCTCCGACCCCGGGGACCCGGAGGAGCTCATGGAGATGGTCCTCCGGGGGGAGGGCGCGCCCAGGGGAAGGGGGCTGACGCTCCCCGCCGCAGTCAGGATGTACGTGAGGTCGGTGGCCAACTGGGGGAGGAGGGGCTTCAGGCGCATATAACTGCGGAGGGATTCCAAAATGGGTATGAAGGCCATAGTACCCTCGTCAAGCTCAAGGGATCTCGCGATCGCCCTCGCCGCGGAGCTGGGCCTACCCCTCTCGGTCCCCGAGTACAAGAGGTTCCCCGACGGGGAGATCTACGTGAGGGTCGACAGCACCCTGGACTCGGCCATTGTCGTCGGGAACACGTGGCCCAACGACTCCCTCATCGAGCTCCTCCTCATCCTCGACGCCCTCTCGAACGTTGGGGCGGAGACCGTCACCGTGATCCCCTATCTCGGATACGGGAGGCAGGACAGGGCCTTCCTCCCCGGGGAGCCTGTGAGCGCGAGGGTCGTCGCGGACGCGATCTCCAGGATGACCCGCGGCGTGGTCCTGGTGGATCCCCACTCCTACCTGGATGTCAGCTACTTCTCCGTGAAAACTATGGTGGCCACGGCCTTCCCCGGTATCGGGGAGAGGTTCAGGGAGGAAGGCGTGGACCTGGTACTCGCCCCCGACAAGGGGAGGGCCAGGGAGGCGGCCCAGGTGGGTAGGATGATAGGCTCCGACTACGCCCACCTCGAGAAGAGGAGGATAGACGCGGAGCACGTGGAGATGACCGGAGACGTGGACTTCGAGGGCAGGGTGGTCGGCATCCTGGACGATATCATCTCCACCGGTGGCACGATAGCCATGGCCGCCGAGAGGGCCAGGAAAGGAGGGGCACGCAGGGTGGTCGTGGGCTGCGTGCACGGCCTCTTCGTCGGGAGGGCGAGGGAGAGGATTCTCCCCCTCGTGGATGCGGTGTTCTCGAGCGACACCGTGGTTACGGAGTTCACTAAATTCTCGGCCGCACCCT
>Ga0256842_1003176_pt1 | contig 11126 bp, 9 predicted proteins | sample 4559240metaG_FD_185973 | JGI IMG/M metagenome (GOLD analysis project Ga0256842, IMG submission 185973) | Hydrothermal vent microbial communities from Guaymas Basin, Mexico - 4559-240 | ecosystem: Environmental > Aquatic > Marine > Hydrothermal vents | place: Mexico: Guaymas Basin | collected...
ACAGAGGCACCTATTGATTTAAATAAGTATGTAGAAGAGCTTTTACTTCATCTTAAACAGCTTGAAAAGAGGGTTCTTGACTTTGAAAATATAAAAGAATACAGAAATTTAGATTATATAAACAAGACAATAGCTGAGTTTCAATTAAAAATAGAGACACTTAAAAATTACTGCAATAATTTGTCTTTTCAGATTGATGAATTGTGTGAATCAAATGAGTGGAACGAGTTGATTCAGCTTTCGGATAAATTAGCACTTTTAGGTCAGAAGATAGCTAAGTTTATTGAGTTGTTTTCCGGGAGAAAGCAGGTAAATCAGGAATTTCTCAAAAAAATTGATTTTATTATAATGAACGAGGCTATCAAAAATGAAATGGTCAGCCATATTTTTGATATGTTGAACAGAGGCGAGTCAAAGGATAAGCTGATGATAGCCTCGTTAGAGTTTGTTTATTTTCTTAAAGAGATAGAGAGCGACGAAACTTTAAATGAGTTAAAGGAGCTTAAAAATCTCATTCTTACAACTCAAAAAGAGGAATCAAATATTCATCATTTTCTTGAAAAACTGCGAGAAAAGATAGAGGGATTTTCTAAAGCGATAGATTCCCCTACAAAAAAAATGGAATCGCTTAAAAAGAAAGCCGAAGAGATTAAAGTCGGAATTGAGAAAATTATTGAGGATGTTACCGAAAGAAATAGAGAGTTTTTAGATCAAATAGAAGGAAAATAATAAATGTCTGAAAAAATTCAGTGTTCAAGATGTAATAATAGCGGGTGGATTTTATTTACCGATGAGAACGGATATAGTGTCGCAAAGCCGTGTAACTGCGAAATAGGTATTACTTCTGCTTTAAGAAGAATAGGGATACCGGAAAAGTATTTAGGGTGCACCTTTGAGAATTTCAATGTGGCAATACCGAAAGCTATAGGGTTGAAAAAAGCCAAGACACTGTTATACGATTTTGTTGAGCTTGAATTGTTTAAGTCAAAAAAAAGTCAAAGTTTTTTAATAAAAGGAACAGTAGGTTCAGGAAAAACCCACCTCTGTTCGGCTGTGGCGAGGGGGCTTGTTCAAAAAGGCTATTACGATATATATTTTGTTGATTTTAAAGAGTTATTAGACGAGATAAAGGCTACCTTTTCATATTCCTCGGAATTAAGCGAGGCAGATGTACTTTATCCTATTTTAAATACCGGGCTGCTGATAATTGACGATTTAGGTTCGGAGAGAAATACCGAATGGACAGAGGATGTATTTGCAAGGATTCTCAATTACAGGTACAATAGGGACTTGCCTGTTATTATTACGACAAATTACTTTGACAGGCAGGTGCCGGGGGCTTTAACGGATGAAACGCTTGAGGAAAGAATAGGGACAAGGATGCGTTCAAGGCTGTATGAGATGTGCAGGGATATTGAGATTGTCGCTCCAGATTATAGAGTGTTAAAACATAAAAGATAAAGGAGAGTTTTATGAGGTTTTCAAGGTACTTTCTTTACACTTTAAAAGAAAATCCTAAAGAGGCGGAAACTGTAAGCCACAGGTTGATGCTGCGTGCGTGTATGATTAAAAAGCTTGCGTCAGGAATATATTCTTACCTTCCTCTGGGATACAGGGTTATTAAAAAGATTGAAAATATAATTAGAGAAGAGCTTGATAAAGAAGGTTGTATAGAGCTTTTAATGCCTGCCGTTCAGCCTGCTGAATTGTGGCAGGAAAGCGGCAGATGGGATTATTACGGTAAAGAACTGTTAAGGTTTAAAGATAGAAAGAACGGAGATTTTTGTCTTGGCCCGACTCATGAAGAGGTGATTACGGATATTGTCAGGAAAGAGCTTAGATCTTACAAACAACTCCCTTTAAACCTGTATCAGATTCAGTCAAAATTCAGAGATGAAATAAGGCCTCGTTACGGTTTAATGAGAGGCAGAGAGTTTATTATGAAAGATGCGTACTCCTTTGATGTAGACGATGCTTCTTGCGATAAGTCATACTGGCAGATGTATGAGGCGTATACCAGAATTTTCAAGAGATGCGGCTTAAAGTTTAGAGCTGTGGAAGCTGATTCGGGAGCTATAGGAGGAAACTATACTCACGAATTTCATGTACTTGCCGAGACAGGGGAAGATACTGTTTTAAGCTGTAATAATTGCTCCTATACTGCAAACATTGAAAAGGCCGAATGCCTTAAACCTGAAAAAACAGAAGAAAATATTGACTTGAAGAAACTTGAGAAGGTTAAAACCCCCGGTAAAAAGAGTGTTGAAGAGGTTGCTGAATTTTTAGGTGTTAAACCGTCAAACCTTGTTAAAACAATGATTTTTAAGCTGGAAGACGGAAGTGCGGTGGCTGTTCTGGTTAGAGGGGATTATGAAGTAAACGAGGTAAAAGTAAAAAACCTTCTCGGGGTTGCTATACTTGAGCTTGCTGACGAGGAAACTATACAGAATGTAACAGGCGGGCCTTCCGGTTTCTCAGGCCCGGTTGGATTAAACATCCCGGTTTATGCTGATTACTCTGTTATGAATATGCATAACTTTGTTGTGGGTGCTAATGAAAAAGATATGCATTATGTAAATGTTAATTTAGGCAGGGATTTTACCGTTAAAGAGTTTGCGGATTTAAGGCTTGCTGTTGAAGGGGAAACGTGCCCGAGATGTAAAAAGGGAACTTACGAGCAGTTTAAAGGCATTGAAGTAGGCCAGGTGTTTAAACTGGGTACCAAGTATTCAAAAACCATGAATTGTACCTTCCTTGATGAAAACGGAAAAGAGAGGTACGCAGTAATGGGTTGTTACGGAATAGGGGTAGGAAGAACCGCCGCTGCCGCAATAGAGCAAAACCACGATGATAACGGTATTATCTGGCCTGTTAATATTGCACCTTTTCAGGTTATCCTCTTAAACCTTGAGGTTAAGGACAAAGAGTTTACCGAAAAGATAGACAAAATTTACGGTAAACTTTTAGACAGCGGATTGGAAGTGCTGTACGATGATAGAGAGGTTAGGCCCGGCTTTAAGTTTAAAGACGCTGATTTAATAGGTATACCGGTACAGGTTATAGCAGGAAAAAAGACCATGGCTGAAGGGCTTGTTGAAATAAAAGTTAGAAGAAGCGGGGAAAGGTTTAAGGTAAAACCTGAAGAGATAGTTGAAAAGGTTAAGGAGATTCTTGAGAAATTGAGAACGGAAGAAGAAAACAGATAACGAGTGTATAAATGAAGTATGAGTTTGTTGTTAATGTCTTTGTGTTTAACAAAGACGGTACATCTTTGGCTTTTGTAAAGAGAGAGAAAAAACCGTTTGTCGGTTTTTATCTTCCCCCGGGAGGACATATTGAAGAAGGGGAACACCCGGTTAAGGCTGCCAAAAGAGAGGTTAAGGAAGAAACAGGTTTTGAGGTGGAGATTATAGACTTCAGGCCTGGTATTCCCATTGTGCTTGATGCAACAACAGTGAGAATTCCTTCCCCTTTGCACATACAGATTGAATATATTGATCAAAATCACAAGCATATTGATTTTATATTTGTTGCTGAGGTTATAGGGGAAGAGAAGGTTGCCGAAGAGTTTAAAGGCAAAGTAAGATGGTTTCATTTTAATGAGATAAAAGGGAAGAAAATGCCTAAAAATGTTAAAGATGTGGCTAACTTCCTTTTCAGATGGAGGAGGGGAGAATAATGTTTAAAGGGACCACCATTTTGTTTGTAAAAAAAGATGGAGAAAGTGTTTTAATAGGAGACGGGCAGGTTACTTTGGGAAACACTATTTTAAAGCATAAAGCAAGAAAAGTAAGAAGAATATACAAAGATAAAATTATTGTAGGATTTGCAGGTTCCACAGCAGACGCTTTTACCTTGTTTTCAAGGCTTGAATCCAAGCTTGAGCAGTTTTCCGGAAATCTTGAAAGGTCTGTTATTGAGCTTGCAAAGGATTGGAGAACCGACAAGTATTTAAGAAGGCTTGAGGCAATGATGATTGTAACAAACGGCGAAAATGTTTATCTGCTTTCCGGTGTGGGAGATGTTGTTGAGCCTGACATTCCTATTGTAGCCATAGGCTCGGGAGGCCCCTATGCCTATGCTGCCGCCAGGGCTTTGTATGAAAACTCAAGCCTCTCGGCGAAGGAAATTGCCGAAAAGGCGATGGAGATTGCAGGAGAGATTTGCATATATACTAACAAAAATTTTACTATTGAAACAATTTAATTTTTGTATAATAAAACTATCATTAGGTTTAAAAGAGGTTTAATATGAAAGATGTTTTTTTAAGTGATTACTCTTTAAGAGAGCTTATTGCAAAGGTTAGAGAAAATCCTACCTCTGAAAGCTATGCGGAGCTTGCAAGGTTTTATAATTACCGTTCGTATTATAACAAGGCGATTGACTCTGCAAAAAAATCAATTGAATTAGATAGATTTAACTTTGATGCCTGGTTCGAACTGATAATGGCTTCAGGTTTTAAAAGCGATTCAGATTTGAATCAAATAAAGGATGAGCTTGAAAAGATATTTGATTATTTTGAGTTAAAAGGTGAAGTTAGCGACGCAATTTATAGAGTGCTTGCCTTTATAAACTATTTTCTTGAAAATGACGGAATAGCCATAAGCCTGATTAAAAAAGCCATAGAGATTGATAATAAAAATAGTGTTAACTACGAAATATACGGCTATATCCTTCATGCTGTGGGCGAAATTAAAAAAGCCCTTGAGATGTTTGGAAATGCGATTTCCCTGAACCCTAAAAGTTTTAGAGTGTTAAGAATGATTGCTAAGTGTTACTACGATCTGGGAGAAACGGATAAGGCAAGATTGAAAGTTGAAGAATCACTTAGACTTGAGCAAAATTTTATTGCTTCATGGCATCTTTTAGGTGAAATTTTCCTTTCACAGGGGGATTTTATAAAGGGCACTCAGGCTCTTGCAAAAGCGATATCCATAAATCCTGAAGATTGGTCTTCTTACTTTATATTAGGCGAATATTATCTTTCCGAAAAAGAGTATGATAACGCTATTGCCGAGATGAGAAAAATTGAAATGATTATGCAGGGAAAGGATCCGGTTATCCTTGCCGAGGTAAATAACTTTATCGGTTACGTGTATACTCAGAAAGGAGATATTGAAGAAGCTATTAAATATTTTAATATAGCTATTCAATATAACAAGGATTTTGCTTTGCCCTTCTACAACTTAGGGAAAATAGAATCTGAAAGGGGAAATTATAATAAAGCGATTAAGCTGTACAAAGAGGCTATTAAAAGGGATAAGTTTCATGTCCCCTCTCTTACTGAGGCAGGGTTTGCCTATTTAAATCAAAAGAAAACAAAGCAGGCTGAGAAGTTTTTCCAGAAAGCTGTAGATTATGATGAAAGCGAATACTGGGCGTATTTAGGTTTAAGCGAGGTTGCAAGGCTTGAAAGGAGACACAGTGACCAGTTAAGGTATGTGGAAAAAGCACTTGAAGTAAATTCAAAAAGTACCGAAGTATGGAATTATATGGGGATTGCTTATCAATGCAACAGAAATTTTAAAGCTGCGGAAGATGCTTACCTTGTAGCGTTGGCAATAGACCCATTAAATAGAAAGGCGGCAAATAACCTTGCTTATCTTTACGAGAAGATGATTGCCAAAGCCGAAACAGACGAAGAAAAGGAAAAATATACCAAATTGGCAATAGAAAGCTGGAAGGTTAGGCTATTGGCTTGCAGAGAGGCAAACACTTCTATTAAAGGTGCCGTTAATCACTTGAAGAAATTAGGCATGGACAAAAAAGAAATTGATAATTTAATAAGGTTCGGAGAAATAGAAGAGTTGTCTTTAATTAAAGCCATAAGCAAAAATATGATAATTGACTGAAAATAAACAAAAAACTCTTTATCAATAAAATTTATCAATCCCCTTCTACGGTTGACAGAAAGGTATATTTTTGTAAAAATCTAATAAGATTGAAAATAGAGGTGTAGATATGGGGTTATACTTTTTGCCTTTTGAAAAAGAATTGGTAAATTATCACAAAAAACTTGAGACTGCACAAACATTCGGAAAAGAGCAGGAAATAGAAGAGATTCAAAAAAAGATAGAGGAGCTAAGAAAAAAAATCTACAAAAATCTTGACGAGTGGCAAATAACACTTGTGGCAAGGCACCCGAACAGACCTTACTTTCTTGATTATGTTGAAAGAATATTTACAGATTTTGTTGAAGTGCACGGAGACAGAAATTTCGGAGACGACAAAGCTATTGTAGGGGGGTTTGCTTTTCTTGACGGTAATCCGGTGTGTATTATAGGTCAGCAAAAAGGAAGGGATACAAAAGAGAAGATTTACAGAAATTTCGGAATGCCTAAGCCTGAAGGTTACAGAAAAGCTTTGAGAATAATGAAGTTGGCGGAAAAGTTTAAAAGGCCGATTATTACATTTGTTGATACCCCGGGAGCTTATCCCGGTATTGATGCGGAAGAGAGAGGCCAGGCTGAAGCTATAGCAAGGAATTTAAGAGAGATGTCAAAACTCAGAGTTCCGATTATAACTGTTATTATTGGAGAAGGAGGAAGCGGGGGAGCTCTCGGTATTGCGGTTGCCAACAGAGTATTGATACTTGAATATTCTATTTATTCTGTTATTTCTCCTGAAGGCTGTGCTTCTATTTTATGGAAAGATTCGGCAAAGGCTGATGAGGCTGCAAGAGCTTTAAAGTTTACGGCTAATCATTTAAAGAAATTCGGTATTGTTGACGAGATTGTTCCGGAGCCGGTAGGCGGAGCCCATGTTGATTATGAAAAAATGTCCTCTACATTGAAAGAGTACCTTATTAAAAACCTTGAGGCTTTGAATTCTATGTCTGTACCTGAGATTGTAAACGATAGATACTTAAGGTTCAGAAAGATAGGAGAATTTTTGGAAGTTAACGCATGAAATATAAATGGGAATTTACTCAGTATAACAAGGAAAATCTTGACGAAATTGTAGAAAAATTACAAATTCCTAAATTTATAGGCGAATTGCTGTGCATGAGGGGAATTGACACTGTTGAAAAGGCTGAGATATTTTTCCACGGAACAAAAGAAAACTTCAGGGATCCTGAAGAGCTGAAAGGTATAAAGGAAGCTGTATTAAGAATAGAAAAAGCGATTAAAGATGGAGAAGAGATTGTAATCTATGGCGATTATGACGTGGACGGTATAACCTCAATAGTTGTTTTGAAAAATGTACTGGAAAAGCTTGGTGGAAAAGTCAGATATGCCTTACCGAACAGATTTCAGGACGGATACGGCGTTAAGGTTGAAAAGGTTGAAAAAGTATATCAGGAAAAGCCTTTTTCATTGCTGATTACGGTTGATTGCGGAGTAAAGGCTAAAGAAGAGATAAAGCAGATACACAGTATGGGGATTGACGTAATAATAACCGATCATCATGAACCTGACGAGGAATTACCTGATGATGTTATAGCTATAATTAACCCGAAAATTGAAGGAAGCGGGTTTGAAAACGAACCTCTGGCTGGGGTGGGGGTTGTTTATAAATTTGTTCAGGCATTGCAAAAGCATTTTAATGTTGAGCTTGACGAAGAGTTTATTATTAAGCTTGTTTCCATAGGCACGGTTGCCGATCTTGTGCCGCTTATCGGAGAAAACAGGATTATTGTTAAAGAAGGGTTAAAAACAATCAGGGAAACAGAAACAAAAGAGCTTGAGGCTATCTTTAACAGTTGCCATATTGACAGAAAAAACCTTGCCTGCATTGATATAAGCTATAAAATTGCTCCGAGAATTAACGCTCTTGGAAGGTTGGGGGACGCAAGCTTTGCAATTGAACTCTTCTCGCCTGAAAACAGCGGCAATATAAAAGAGTATGTTGATTATATGAACAGAAAAAATTACGAAAGACAAAAGCTTGAGAAAACACTGGAGAAATTGATACATGCGGATTTAGACGAAGAGCGTCTTATGAAGCAAAGGTTTTTGTTGCTTAGAGGGGAAAACTGGCACAGGGGAGTGATTGGCATAGTGGCATCTAAAATTCAAAAAAAGTATTACAGGCCTGTCGGAATAGTAAGTATTGAAGACGGTATAGGCTACGGTTCAATTAGAAGCATAGAGGGTATAAACATAATAGAAGTGTTGGATACATGCAGGGATTTACTTGAAAATTACGGGGGCCATCATCAGGCTGCCGGTATTACTTTAAAAGCTGAAAATATACCCATACTTCACGAGAGAGTAAACCAATACCTGTTTGAAAACTATCCGGAAGATCTTTTTGTACCGAGGGTTACTATTGATTTTGAGATTGAGCTTTCTCAAATTAATGAGGAATTTTACGAGTATTTGAGAATGCTTGAGCCTTTCGGCATAGGAAACCCCCAGCCGATTTTTCTGACAAAAGATGTAATTGTTGAAAGCGATGTTGATATTTTAAGCGATAAACACATAAGATTTTACGTTTCCGACGGTCTTCATAAGTTTGTGGTGATAGGCTATAACAAAGTAAATCAGGCAAAATACATAGAGAAATTTTGCTCAATCGACATAGTTTACACCCTGGATAAGGTCAGATGGAACAACAGAGAATACTTCCAATTGAATTTAATAGATTTTAAGGTTAGATGAAAAAATTAAGAATAATTAGAGCTGTTTTAATAATTCTTATTGTTCTTTTTATTGTGCTTGCTATTTCTAACTTTTATAAACCTCCGGAAATTAAAATCAAGGAGACTTCCAATGCCTCTTACGATGCCAACATGGTTATAGAAAAGGGAGAACATGATATATTTTCAAAAGGGGAAAAGTTTGCCCATCTATCATATAAAGAGGCTATTCAGAAAGAAAAAAAACTTGAAGTAAAAAAAGTGGAAGTTTGTTTTTTAAAAAACAAGGGAGAGTTAAAGGCTGATAATGCTATTTTTGAAAACTCAGTACTTTTATTTAATAGCAAGGTAAAGGGATTTTTCCCTGAAAAAAAAGTTAAACTCTCTATAGAGCCTCCTTCTTTTTTAAAAAATAAGAATTTGACAGGGGAAAAAGGTATTATTTTGAATTTTCCAGAGTTTAAATTAAGCGGAAATAATTTTGTTTTTGATATAGAAAATAGTTTTTTGAAAATCAGGGAAGATGCCTTTTTTGATTCCAAAGATGCAAGTATTTCTTCCGTTTATAATGTTTCTTACTTTAAAGATACTCCCAATTGCCTGTTTTTTAAGAATGCTGTTTTTTCTCTTAAAAGAGAAGAATTAAAGGCTAAGGCTGATTTAATTAAAAATCTCACGGAAGAAAAATTGGTATATTTCTCAGGCAAATCTGAAATAATCTCTGAAAATTTAACCCTGTTTTTTAACTCAGGGGTTTTGAAAAAACAGGACACTTATCGCCTTGAAATTAAAGGTGGATTTTCTTTTAAGTCTGCTGATTTTAAAGGCAAAGGTTATAATTGCTTATTTTTGGGAAATAGAATTGATACAGATTATATTGAATTTAACTATAATCAATATTCTTTTTCCGGTATAGAAAATACTTTTAAAACAGAAGAGAAAACCATATCGGGAAAAAATCCTTACCTTTACTCAACAGTGGATAACAAAAAGATAAAAGGGAAAAGTTATACCCTGAAAAACAGCGACCTATTTGTTGAAAATCCTGTATTTAAGGATAAAAGTATAGTACTTTTTTCTTCAAACTGTATTTTAAAGAAAAACAGGGATGTTGTTTTCCCTGATGCGGTTTACGGGATTTTAAATAAGTACAGATTTTCAGGTTCTTCAGCCGTAATAAAAAAGAATTCAAAGGTTATAAATAGCGGAGAAGTGGTTTCTTTAGCCGATGAAAATGACTTAATAAAAGGCAAGGTTATGGAGTTAGACCTGAACGGCAATATAATGGTCAAGGATAATGTACTGGCCACAAAGAAGATGAGAGAGGGGAAATCCGGTAGTATTTTCTGCAATTTCATGAGGATAACCGATAGGGGAGAAAGGCTTTTTCTTAAAGACAATGTTTCTATATTAAGCCAGACTTTAAGGGCATATCCGGAGAGTGCTATTGTTTTTAAAAATTATGCAATCCTTTTCAACTGTAATTTCAAAATTGAGGGGAGATATTCAGGATTCTCAAGGGTGATAGTTATTCTTTTTAAAGAGAGGTACTCTTATCTTTTCTTTGCTAAGGTTCAGGATGCAAACGGAAATACCCTTGTCGGGGATAAATTGACTTTGGATAATGTAACTGATAGAATTTTTATTGAAAAAACTAAGAAAAAAGGCCAGGTTGAGGTAAAAATAAAAATATGACTCATACATTAAAAGCTGAAAACCTTAAAAAAAGATTCGGGGAAAGAGTAGTTGTAAACGGGGTCTCCATTGAGGCTAAAACAGGAGAGATAACAGGCTTGTTCGGTCCCAACGGTGCCGGTAAAAGCACTACATTTTATATGATAGCAGGCTTGCTTGTTGCTGATGAGGGACGAATATTTCTGGATGATTACGATTTAACGGATTATCCTGTTTATATGAGAGCAAGAAAAGGGATAGGATACCTGCCTCAGGAGCCTTCCGTTTTTAGAGGGTTAACAGCTGAAGAAAACATTAAAGCGGTTTTGCAGTTCAGGGATTTAAGTGACAAAGAGATTGAAGACAAAACAAAAAGCCTTCTTGACGAGTTTGGGTTAAACCATGTTGCTGACACAAAGGGAAGCTTTCTTTCCGGAGGGGAGAGAAGGAGGGTGGAAATAGCAAGGGCGTTGGCAAGTGAACCCTTGTTTATACTTCTTGACGAGCCTTTTGCAGGCATTGACCCTATAACAATAATAGAGCTTCAGGAAATTATTACAAAGTTAAAAAACAGGGGGATTGGAATTATACTCACTGATCATAATATAAAAGATTCCTTGCGTATTACCGATAAGGCTTTTATATTATCTAATGGAAGCATACTTAAAATAGGAACACCGGAGGAAATAGCGCAGGATGAGAAAATAAAAGAGATTTACTTAGGAAAGGACTTTAAGTTAGATTAATGGCTTTTATAGAGCAAAATTTAAAACAAAAACTTGACTTAAGGCTTTCCCAAAAACTTGCTTTAACCCCTGCCTTGCAACAGGCAATCAAGCTTCTTCAGCTAACTGTCCCCGAATTACAACAG
>Ga0256842_1003177_pt1 | contig 11121 bp, 5 predicted proteins | sample 4559240metaG_FD_185973 | JGI IMG/M metagenome (GOLD analysis project Ga0256842, IMG submission 185973) | Hydrothermal vent microbial communities from Guaymas Basin, Mexico - 4559-240 | ecosystem: Environmental > Aquatic > Marine > Hydrothermal vents | place: Mexico: Guaymas Basin | collected...
TATGATCAGTGTTTTTCGAGTATTTTTTTCTTTTTAGATGTAGTTTTTATTTAGTATCTAAGCAATATGTCTCTATTGCTTAGATATAATCCCTAACAAAAAATAAGATAAATAAAGAGTTATTTAGCAATAACGGTATAGACGAAATATAGAAGGCAAAACTAAATTAAACTATAGCAAATAAGCCCGTTTGACGATATCGGTATTTATGCATATATTAATAGAAAAAAATCGGGAGGGTAAAATGAAAGTATATGTTGCAGAACCGTTATTCACTCCGGGAGAGAGAAGATATGCCGAAGAAATAGACGCATTAGTTAGAGACCTCGGTTTTAACACGTATTTGCCGCATAGAGATGCTGGTGTTTTTGAAAGAGGCAAAAGTTCATCGAGAACCTTTTTTGAAAATGATTTAAAGGAACTTAAAGAATGTGCATTCGTCGTGGCTATTCTGAACGGCACAGACGTGGACTCTGGAACGGCGTGGGAAATAGGATATGCCTACGCAATAGGAAAACCCATTTACGGAATTTTGGAAGACACAAGAAAGCCAACACTCGATTTGCTAAATCCTATGATTGTAAATTCGATCGTAAAAATCGCCTTGAATAAAGAAGAACTCGAAACCACACTTAAAGAAATTAAAAGTATTGATTGTTAATGTCCTTTAGCAGCTATTTTTTTCGGAATAATTCGGGAACATTACAAAAACCATTTAAGGAATACTACTGTCAGAAGAAAATTGCTGCTATCCTCCAAATTAGGATTTTTGGAGTGTATTTATTGTATTGAGAGATCATAAAAAATTGATAAGAAAAAAGCTATTGTAGAATATGTATAAGGCAGAAGGTTAAAAATGAAGAAAAATATCATAGTTGTACTCGCTGTGATTATTGCAATAATTAGAGTAGGGTTATATTTTTGGTTTAATTCGCCTCAGTATGGGTTGAGAATTACAAAATTTGAAATCCACAACTATTATAATGATGAAAAAATCTACGGGTATTAACAAACCGAACCAGTAGAGAATTTTCGCATATTGTTATTGAATTTGCCGCTTATGATAAAGATAATTATCAAGTTGGAACATTCAGTACTGTTATTGGTAATTTACAGCCACATAGCAAAATCAGATTTCATACACCTATTCCTAAAAACCTGTATAATTATACTTATTGTAAAGTAGCTAAAATAACTACAGGATACCCTAACCCTTTCCAAAGGTAAAGAAAGTAAAGATAGCTAATCAAATAACTATTTGTTATTTAAGTTTATCTTAATCTTCTTCCAATATTATCGTCACCTTCCTTAAAATAGGGTTCCATCCCACATCAGCACCGAATGTTTCTGCTATAAACCTTATCGGAACAAAAGTCCTCCCCGGGGGTTGTATTTCAAGTGGTGCATCAAGATAAACCTTACTGTCGCCCACAAGTGCCATATTCTTCCCAATATAAAGAGTTATTTTCTTTCCTTTAAAGAATATATAAACTTCCTTTACTTTTCCCTTCTTCGGGGTATAGTCAACCGTAGCCCCTAGTCCCTCGGATATAAACCTCAGTGGAACCATAGTCCTTCCGGGTGGTTTAATATACGGAGCCGAATCTAACGTGTACGTATCTCCGTTTATATAGGCAGTTGCATTTCCAATAAAGAGTTCAATAACAGTCTTTTTTATCTGAACTTCTGTCTTTTTGACATAATAAAAAACTCTTCCATCAGGACATCCGAATACCATACCGCCATCACAGAATGCCGCATTTCTGTAAGTTGGCTCATCTAACCCATTTTCACATTTATTGAGTTTATCAGTTATCTCCCCATTGCCTATTAAATGTATTCTTGAGGTGCAAGATGGGCTAAACGATGCTAGGATGAACTCACCTTTTTTCTCTCTACTCCATGTTCCGGTTAAACCTGGGTTTGAGCTACCAATACTCTGCTTGCTGATAATATTACCGGAGTCTGCATCAACTATCTTAATTTTGTCACCCGCTATATAAACAATCTGCTTTTTTGATATTATGGCAACTGGATTTTCAAGTTTTACTGATTCAGATATCCTCCACAATTCTGAACCATCTAAATCAGATAAACATATCAATTTATTCTTTCCTGTAGTTATAAAGACCTTTCCGAAACTGCATACCGGTGAATTTGGAGTTTCCTCAAGATCCACATTCCACAAAGTTTTTCCGTTTGTGCCGAAGGCATAAAGTTTACCACTTAATGAGGAAACTACAACACCCCTGTCTGTACTTAGAATTGCAGGGACACTAACAGTTTTTGAACCAAGGTTTTTACTCCACAGAATCTTTCCAAAGTTTGAAACTGCATAGAGTTTCTGGCCTGCGCCAGCATAAATTGTGTTATTAAATATTGTTGGAGCGTCAGAAGCCGGTTTGCCAAATTTAAGGCTCCAATTCCCTTTCCCTGTTGTAAAATCTATTGAATAAAGCTCACCGCCTGCTGTGGCAACATATACCTGAGAGGTGTTCTTATCAATAGCAGGTGTAAAACCATTTGAATCAATATCAAATTTCCATATTTCTTTACCAGCCACTCCATCGAGGCAGAAAACAGCATTTTCTGATGAGACTACAATTTTATTCTGCCACATTACCGGCGATGATTTTATAGAGGAGCCGGTGTCAAAGGACCACTTTAACTCCATCTCCTTGTATGCACCTGCGGTAATTTCGTTACTTATTCCTGTGTTCCATCTGTCTTTGTGGTACATCTCCCAGATGCAGTCATAGCAATACTTTTCCTTGCCTTTTTCACAATATTTAGGTACAACAGTTGGTGGTTTACCCGGAGGTGAAATTGGTACCCATGGCGGCGGCGGTTCACCTATCCATGGAGGAATAAGTTCTTCCTCAGGAGGCTCACGGGGAATTTCTGGATCAGGGGGTAGTTGAGGTTCATCTCTCTTTGGTTCCACTGGTGCTGTTTCATGACCGGGTTCACGGCGTGGTTCTGAAATCTTTCTAATTACTTCTGGCTCCATAATGTCAGCACAGGGTATATCATCTGATAGTTTTTTGCCGGTTACACTTATTCTATCTCCCGGTTTCAATTTGCATGGGATAATCTCTCTTCCCTTTTCGTCAAGAATCTTCGTTTTAGATGTAATCTTTACAACGAGAACCTTTCCACTTGTAGTTTTAATCCTTAAATATACACCATCAGATGCAACTACTTTCTCGATTATCTTTCCTCTCTCAATATGTGTAGGCTCTGTATAATCACTCCCCTCTTGCCCAGGCGTTATTGGAGGCTCATCTCTTCTTAGCCAGCCAGGCGTACGTTTCCATTGAGGCCCAAATCCTGGCATGGGTCTATGCCCTATCTTCGGTCCTTTGTTCCCACACCTGCATCTTGTATTTTCACATACTTTATTGAATTCTCTACAGAGAAGCACCCAAGGATTAATCTGCGGAAGCGGGTGGAGTTTCTTTATCTTTTCATCGTACTCTTTTTCTATTCTCTCAGCTTCCCTTCTTAACCCTAGGGCCTCTGGACGGATTTCACCTATTAGTTTGGCAAGTTTTTCATCCTTTCTAATGTTATCAATTGCATCAAGCAGATCTCCCAAATAGGGTATTTTTGAAACTATAGCCGTCTTTGCCGCTTCACCCAACTCACCCTTAAGAAGTTTCTCAAGCATTTCTTTTCCTGTCTGGACATCGCCATAAAGATCAATCAAGTCTCCTGCAAGCCCATCAATTGAACCAAATAAGAAATCAGTTGCAAGTTTAGTGGGTAAAAACAGTACCGACATCTGGACCCTCGTTTGTTCATAAGAAAGTTCACGAAGTAATTTATCAAGAAAATCTGCTCGTTCTAAAAGTTCCCCTATTTTTTTAGATTTCTCCCTTTCCAATAGCCGCACGCTTGTTTGATAAGATGAAAGGGAAGACTCCATCTTTTCTTTCTTTTTGTAATATTCCTCCCAATAGGCCTTATTAAAGCACTCCTGAGAAATATTACAGTTACCTATAATAATACAGCGGTATCTAAGATAGAGTCTGGTTTTTGAAATTTCATTAAAAATTTTCTTAAACTCTTCCAAACCCTCCTCTGTTGAACAATCAAATCCTTTCAACCCCAAAAGTTCATCGTTATTTACGGGTTCCCAGCCGCTAAAAGCATAGGGATTGTTAAAGCTGATAAAAGGATATCCGGGGTCGAAGGAGGTGAATAAACCAAACTGAGGCATGTATTCACGAATCCCCAAATCTGTCATTCCAATGTTATCGTAGTGAAAATATCCCTTCCATCTAAAAGGCATATCGTATCCAAGGCTGGTCTTATGTTCACCAAATGGGTTGTATAAAATTGGGTCGGATAGATTTCCCGATTCATCTACAGTGTATGATGTATTTCCAAGCCCGTCATCGAGAATAAAGAAAGTTTTTTTACCCATTGATGCAATAGGTCTCCCACTATCATCATAAACATAGTTATTAATAACATCTCCATCTCTATCAAAGTGGGTTAAGTTGTTAAAAGCTTCCCCAAGGAAGAAGTCATCTCCTAAAACAGTTATGTTTCCTATAAAATCCCTCTCACATTTAATAGTATTCTTGTTCTTTTTAACCTCTCTCATCCTCCCGAGACCGTCGTAGGATATCTCTAAATTGGTTCTATTATCAGTAATATCAGTGAGATTTCCATTGCTATCATATGAAAAATGGGTATCACCAATAGCAATGGGTTTCCCATCTGACCGGACAATATCTTTGTCGTTCTTTGAAATTGGTATTCCTTTTTTATAGGTAAGATTTCCTGAATCCAAAGGTGTCTTCCAGGATTTCAGCATTCCTGTATTAGTGTAAGTAAAGTTTTCAATCCCCTGTGGGGTCTCCTTTTTAATCAATTTCCCGGTTTCATCGTATTCAAACCCATAACTGAGAGTGCTATCATTAGATTTCCATTTAATGCTCGAAGGAAGCCCATCATTGTTTAAAATAGAAGTTTTAACCCAGCCATCTGGAAGTTTTATACCTGTCCTAACAAGTTTGTCATTATACTCGTATTCAACACTCCCTGATGGAAGATCAATCTTTGATAGCTGGCCATTCTCTCCGTAATTGTATTTAACAGTTGTATTATCAGGATAGGCAATAGTTTTAAGTCTTCCTGATGGATAATAATCCTTTAGAAGTGTAGCTTTAAAACCATCAAACACCTCTTCAATTCTAACAACCTCCATCATAGGTGAATATTCGTACCTCGTGTTCTTATATCTTCCATCTTTAAGATTTCTAACATCTGTTAAAAGTCCGAGTAAATTGTAAGAAAGTTCATAGTTAACATCGTCAGATTCAACTTTAACAACTTTTGAAGAGGAATCTCTTGTATATTTAACGACCTCTCCTGCTCCGTTAATTGATTTGATAAGATACCCCATACTGTCGTACTCATACTCTGTAACGCCCTGTCCGGGCTTTATTATTGCGCTTATCAAACCTCTTTTGTCTCTGTAAATTCTGGTGATAGATCCATCTGGGTTCCGAATTGCCACCAGGTTATCATTAGAGTCATACCATAAACGCGTTCTGTTGCCCTCTGCATCAACTATTTCTGAAGGTGAGAGCCTTCCCTTTTCATAGTTATAATACTTTACATTGTTTCCGGTTTTAATGGATTTTACCCTATCAATATCATCGTAGAAAATGTCTGTAATAATATCACCAACTTCCGACCTTATCAGTTTTCCCTTTTGATCATAAGAAAAATTAGAAGTAACACCCTCAATCTTAACACTTGCAACCTGTCCCATCCTGTCATAGACAGCTGTTCTGTATGTGCTTTTTCCCACCTTCTGCCAGACAATTCTTCCAAGTAGATCGTATCCAGATGAGTAAACTATCCCGTCTGGATCAATTACCCTTCTTGTTAAAGGGTCTGGATATTCGTATTTTGTCTCTCCACCAAGAGGGTTGATTACGGAAACCAACCTATTTCTATGATCATAGGAATACTTCCAGACAGAACCTTCAGGATTCACTATTTTTGTTCTATTTCCATTGGCATCATACTCGAAACTCCATCTTCCGTTCCTTTGATCTATAAGTGAAACAGGCCTGCCCGAAGAATCATAGTCAACTTCAATCTCAGATCCATTTGGGAATTTAACTTTACTTATTCTACCCCTTTCATCATAGAAAAACTCTGTCTCAAAGCCCGCTTCATCTATAACACTCTTAAGGCGGTGAAGTTTATCGTAACTATACTTTCTTACATTCCCTTCCGGATCTTGAACTTCAGTCAATTCATCACAGCAGGACCATTTATATGTTTTACAATTTCCTAAACTGTCACGCTGCTTTATAAGATTTCCTACACTGTCATATTCATAGGTTTCAATATTGCCAAGTGGATCCTTAACACTCTTAAGCCGACCCAAAGGATCATAACTAAAAAGATACACTCCATCTGGCCCGTCTTTCTCTTTTACAACCCTTGACATCAAATCGTATTCAAAACTTTTGATAAGCACTCCATCAACTTTGTATTTGAGAAGGTTTCCAGCCTTATCATATTCATATGTTTTTTCAACACCAAATGGGTCAACCTCTTTAATCAACCTTCCAAGAGGGTCATATTGATAAGTGAAAACACCTCCAAATTGATTGACTTTCTCAACCACTCTGCCAAGAGAATCGTATTTATAAGACTCAATTGTTCCTTCATCATCAAATATTTCGGTAATGCGCCCCTTTTCGTCAACCGTATGCTTTGTTGTGTTTCCTCTTTTATCAATTAACTTCACCATATTACCTTCAGTATCATAATCAAAAAATGTTTCACCACTTGCATCTTTATTATCTATTACCTGACCATAGATATTGTATTTTGTCTCTTCCTTTGTATTATCAGGATAAACCGTCTCTACAAGATTACCCCATTCATCATATTTCATCTTTGTTATTTGACCTAATCCATCTGTAATGGATAAAAGTTTACCCAGTTTATTATAAGTGTAGGAAGTTCTGTTTCCTTTAGGATCTACCTCTAAAATTATCCTTCCACACCTATCGTGCTGAATTAGCGTTTTGTCTCCTGTTGGAAGCGTAATACTTGAGATATTTCCAAGAGAGTCGTATGAATATTTTGTTAAATCACCAAGTGGATCAGCCGTCTCAATTAATAAAAGGTTTTCATATTTGTTTTTCCATCGGTTACCAACTGGATCAGTAATTTCTTCTATTAGACCCGAATCATTTCTTTTAATTGTGGTTTTACCCCCTAACTCATTTATGCTCGTTGCAAGAAACCACCTTCCATCTATCTCTGTCCATTCAAATGCTTCAACACCGCCCGAGGGGTCAATCATTTTTATTAAATTTCCAAAACTGTCATATTCATATTTTGTAGCGCTTCCTTCTGGGTCCTTAATACTGCTAATTTTATTTAGATCAGTGTATTCTAAAGTTGTTGGTATATAATACTGATCAAGAATAGTGATGGGCCTTCCCTTATTATCCATATCAATCTCAATTGTAGAGCCTGAATAATCTATAATAGATGCAGATTTATCATCATATTCCATTCTTAACAAAGGAATACTATTAACACCGGAGAGACTTACAGATTCAATTCTTCCAAGATCGTCGTAAGTGTATTCTGTCGAAAAGGTATCAATATTTTTCTTCTTTTCCCTCATTCTCCCCATATCGTCATATTTATAAATTGTAGTTGTCCCATTTCTCGATTCCATACTGGTTAAGTAAGCATCATTGTATGAATAGGAGGTTTTAATTCCTAAGGGATCCTTAATGCTCTCAACCAGACCATTTTCGGAGCGTTTTATAGTAAAAACATCTGTATTGTTGAATGAAATTTTTGAGACATTTCCGTTTGATGTTTCAAAATCTATTTTCCTTGTATTATAATCTTTATACTCATAAAGAGACACGGGTAATCCCTTTTCATCAAAAATGTAGTCTTTGTCTTTTAAGATGATTTTTGTTAAATTACCGACAGTTTTAATTGTAATGTTAGAATCAACCGGAGGGACCAATTTATTATCCACAATGGATATCCTTACCATCGAACCATCTTCTCTTAAAAAAATTTTTCCAGAGCCCCAATCGATCAGGCGAATGTCAAGAATTGACGACCAGCCATACCCAAAGGAATAGAGATTTTTGTAAGTTATTGAGTTGTAGGTTCGAATAATATCAAACGGTTCATCGCATAGATTAACACCATGATCTGTCTCAGAATAAATAAGATTTCCACTGGAGACCTCTATAATCCCTCCGGCATAGTATAGATAATCATAAAATCCCGCCTTTTCTGTAAACTGTATGATAATAGGTAATTCTGCCAAGGAATCACCTTTAATTGGCCCAGTGTATCCTTGAGAAATGAAGATTAAAGTTAAAATAAGTATTATCAACTTTTTCATTTTTACCTCCTTAAAATAACAGGCAGAAGGGTAACCTTTACCCTGTTGCCTACAGTTGTCTTTAAAAATAATATGTCGCACCCTGGTTTTGCCCCTTTTTGAGTTGTAATTTCAATCTTTCTCTCAAGCCCTGTTCCTGTTATTTTAATTGATATGTCAATCAGGGGTTCACTTATCTCAATTTTTGCCTTTTCTAACTCACTTATGACATATTCAGAGGCATTTTCTGGTGGCTTAATTTCTATCGGAACAGAGATGCTTTCCCCGGGTTTCAACCTAATTTTAGATGGTGCAGTTAATTCAAAAGGCAGTATTTCAGTTGTGCCAGGAGTAATCTTCTCTGGATAGATGACTTCTCCATTGTAGTACCCTTCCACTTTTACATATTCTCCCTTTTTATATTTACCTTTATCCTCTTCCCTTAAGATAATTTTGTATCTTTTTCCACCAATTGTCTCAATTATCAAATAATTCTCGCCCTCATTTGATTCTATAATCTCTCCTTCTATGACTATTAGCGGAATTATATTTATGGTAGTTGTAACAGTATGAGTTGAATTAGCTTCTGAAGTATTAACATAGGGTGAATCAAAAAACATCTGAATTGTGGCATTATCAGTAAGTCCTTCCGTTTTTACTGTTACGGGAAAAGTAACTTTTTGATATGGTAAAAGAGAAATACTTTTCTGGAAAGTTATACCAAACAGGTTTCCCTCTTCAAATTCGTTCGAAGAAGACACCTTCAAGTTAACCGCGCATTGCCCATTTTGGATATAGAAATTTACCGTTTTCTCATCATAAGATACCTGCTTAACATCTATGCTTTCAGGTGTAACAGAAAATGTTGGCTCCAAAATATGCAAAGTTACCGGAACCTCAACGCTTTGCGGCTTACAATTTGAAGTCATTAGTATTGAACCCTGATATGTCCCCGGTGGCTTTTCTCCTGCTGTAAGCGTTACTCTTACTTGTCTTGACGCTCCCGGTGATAATGTAAAATGAGATACTTCAAGAAGTATCCACTCCTTGTCCGGTGTAAGTGTAATATTACAGGTTTCCGTATTGCTTGGATCTGCTGTGATTGTCAAAGTTGTTTGAACTGAACCTTTTGGGCAAACAGATGCTTCAATGGCATTGACAGAAGAATTTAAACTATTTTTACCTTGGTAAGATAGTGCAATAGAATCAGTAGAAATTAGCATAAAGCTAATCAACACTAAGGAAAGAATTTTTTTCATATAAATCGCCCTTAAATATTATAACATAATTTATAAATATGAAAAATCAATTTGAAAATATTATAAAATCTACCCGGAATCTTTTGTTTGGCAAATCATCCAACATGTAATTATAAAGCAAAAGCTAAACATTTTTTAAGAGTACATTTTTAAAGGATACAACTTCGCATTAAAAATAGAGTTTTGCTATTTTTCTTTTAGCAGAAAAGCGGAAAAAATAGCGATAATAAACAGAGATGCAAGGTAAAATAATGGAAGTTTGTATCCGCCTGTTACACGGTAAAGCATATCCACTGCGGGAACGATAAGAACGGCGGCTCCGTTTCCCAATAGCTGTAAAAATGAAGCGGAAAACCCCGCAAGTTCCTCCCCCAAAACATCGGCAGACATCGAAAGCACAAGAGGAAAAGCAGAGATAGCAAAAAATCCCATTACTCCGAGAATTACGGAATCCGAAACAATACTACCCTTGCTCGTTGCAAAAATAAACAAAGAGAAAAATGCGATAATAAGCCCGGCGATAAGAAACGGCTTTTTTCTTCCGAATCTATCGGAAAGTTCCGGAATAATAATGCAACCGACCATTCCGCTAAACACGAGAATGCCCGAAATATTTCCCGCAATATTCATAGGAATATGATGCATTACGTTGAGAATTTTTTCAAGCCAGGTTGCAATTCCGTTGAAAACACCGATTCCTACAAAAGCAATTACTCCCAAAAGAATCAATTCTCTCGAACGGACAACGGAAAGCATATCGTAAAAATACGAACGCACCGAGACGGCACCCCCATCGGAATTCACATTCACAACAGGCGTAAACAGAAAGAACAGCACCGCGCCCAAAACACCGAGCAACGCATAAAACCAAAGCATTTGCACATAACCTATTTTATTTACAAGGAAAGGTGTTGCGCTTAATCCGATAATCATTCCTATAAATAAGGAAAGAGAGGCGAGCCCGACAATAAGTGTTTGCTCGTTTTTAGGAAAATAATCCAACGAAAATTTCGTTATGCTGTTTAACACGAAAGGCTGCCCCAGAGAAATTCCTATTTGCGATATTAAAAGCATTGTGTAAGAATTAGGCACAAGCAACCTTAAAACGGCAAATATGGCAATTAACGTTGCTCCGATTCCCACGCTGAATTTGTAGCCTTTCCTGTCAGTTAAAATGCCTGCGGGAGTTGACAAAATGAGGAATGTTATCGGAAATACAAGAGTTAAAAATCCTATCTTGATAGCGGAAGTTCCAAGCAATTTTTCCATATATGTATCGACGGAAGCAAAATTAAGCCAGAAAAGTTGAGTGAGAGCCAATACGAACATATAGGCAATCAGAGCATACCAGCGTCCGGAATCAGTTTTGCTTAAACCGGTATTAAAGTTTTTACTACTCATTTTTAAATTTCTTCATCAGTTTCTTGGCAGTAGGTGTTGCAGCAAGTCCGCCTTCTGCGG